>WOYI010656183.1_pt1 | contig 18605 bp, 9 predicted proteins | sample 6423411 | NCBI WGS metagenome assembly WOYI01 (sample SAMN13441803, study PRJNA592873) | oil field metagenome | biome: oil field; feature: oil-well bore; material: oil-contaminated soil; isolation source: oil-contaminated soil from oil-well borehole | place: Germany: Wietze | collected 2016-10-18 ... | reverse complement strand
GTGTAGGGCAGCAGGGAAAGCGAGAGTTCCACCACGTCCAAGAAATTCGGCGCGATCTGCCGTCAGACCATGAACAGATTTGCTTGCAATCAGGAATCCTACGCGTGTCCCAAATTCAACACTGTAAGGGTTGGTGGCAAGCAGACACTCCTGGGCAGAATCATACTCAGGGATAATATAATTCATGCTCGCAGCATGCGTTGTCCCCAAAACCCATTCCACATACTGCGTGGCAGTGATTCGGCGAGGATGCTTCAGTGTATTTTCAACCTCTAGATGTATAATTTTTACCGGATCTTCCGGACTGGCGAACAAGGTGAGAACCTGGCGTAGACCATGCGAGTTATGTTCGAAGCGAGTATAACCTGCTCCATGGGTGACACGGTATGGCTGATCTGCACCGCCAGGGAGTGGTGTTGGCGTCCAGAATTCGCCAGTTTCCTCATCCCGCAAATATAGTGCCTCACCGGTTGGGTCTCGCACCGGGTCATTGGACCAGGGAGTGAGGCGGTTTTCGCCACTGTTTATTGACCAGGTGCACTGGCTGCCAGACTCACTCACCATAAACCCAAACAGTGGATAACCAATTACGTTCACCCACGGGGCTGGGGTGGTCATACCTGGTTGAACATCTATGACATATTCGCGTCCATCAGCACTAAAACCTCCATATCCATTAAAAAACTGAAGTTTTCCTTTTTCTTCGGATTCAAAGAGTTGTGGGGCAAGTAAAGGATAGGAGGGTGAACGGGTTGGTGATAAAAATGGAAGGTGGTGCACTGGCATTGAATAGCCTGGTATCTGATCACCCAGCGATCCATTCGCTCCAGATAGGACAACCCGTCCTGCAGTTTGTAGCAGGATGCGCTCCTCGCCACTCATCTGGTCATTGTATAGAATGAAAATTCCACCACGCTGATTCAGCCATTGTTCACTGTTTGTTTTGCTGACCATACGATAGAGCAACCCATTTAACTCAGCACCATAATCCGTTGGTTGGCGATTGATGATCACGACGTCTATAATAAAACGGCGGCTACGTAGGAATTTATGCACTTGCAAGGCTTCTCGTACCAGGTTGACCTGTAGAGAATGATCCACTTCTACCAACAGGATGGGGTAATCACCTGAGATACCAAAGCGCCACAATCCAGGCTGCCCTAGCCGGTTGGCAGCAATTATTTCTGGAGAGGAACGAACCATCTTGAATGAATAGAGTAACGCAGAAAGAACCTGTAGTATATCCCTGTATGACTGCGTGACGATATTTTGTTTTGCCAACCAGGTCTGAGCACCAATATTTGCCTGATGAAAGGAGCGTGTAACCAAGTTCCAACTGCTGAAACGTCTGGCAAGTGAAATAATTTCCTCACGGCTTTCCCCTGCAAATGTCAGGTAAGCCAATTTTGTACTTTCATGAGGCTGCAGCTCTACCTCAACGCCAAGGGAAAAGATGGGGTCGAATGTGGCACCGGATGTGCCTGTCAGATATTGGGCTGAAATCAGAGCAGCAGGTTTTTGCAAGGTTTGATTTCTACCAATAAAACGACTGCGATCTGCTTCATGCCGGGCTAAAACCTGATTCTCTTCCACAATGACCATGTGTCCCATCATGATTGATGCTTCCTCATTGGAACGCGGTCTTCGCATAAAAATTTGTAAATTTAACTCTTGAATGAACTCACTTTCAATAAACAATTTATTAAAAGCTGGATGACGGACATCAGCAGCCTGCGTTGCAAGAATCACTTCGCCATAGGATGTCAGTCGCAGCTTACTTGATTGTTCTTTGGTATTGTGAAGGTGAATACGGCGAATTTCAACAGGGTCCTCGGGAGCGACAGTAATATCCATCGTTGAATTGATACCGTTTTCCGTGCGCCGGTATACAGCCATGTGAGAAAAATAGGTAACCAGCATTTCATCTGCTTCGCCATTGATCGGTTGGTGTGCAACTGACCAGGGATTACCGAATTTTTGTGCATCCGTATCTGATTCCTGGATATAGATCCAGGTTCCCCATTGATCCAAAACACCATCAGCCTGCCAACGGGTAAGGTCAACATCCCGCCAGGAACTGTATCCACCACCCATATTAGAAATCAGAACATTGTAATTCCCGTTGGACAGAAGATTCATCTGTGGAATGGGCGTTGCAACAGGCACACTCCAGGGGATGATTTCGACAGGAACTGCTGTTAATCTTTGTTCACCTTCGACTTCTTCTGTGTCCGTTTCTGGTGATGGAACAAACTGGGGTATTTTTTCCTGAAGAAGCAATTCGACACTTTGAATGCGCAAGTCGCTGTGCATTCGTTGCACCATAATATCGGAGTGGAAAAAATTAGCCATTGCCATCAGGATCATTCCCTGATGATGTGCCATATATTCGCTAACAACGGCTGAAGTTTCATCGAGTAATAGACGGTCACTGGTGAAATCTATCGATTCGTACAATCCATAATGGCCGACCATATCATAATCCATCAAGTCAAGCAGGTTGTTCGCAACTGCCTGGGGATCATATCCAACCGCCATCAGAGAAGCGTAAGGGGCGATCACCAGATCATCCCCTGCTCCTCGCTTTAACCCCAATCCGGGTACACCAAAAGCGCGGTACTGATAATTTTGATTGGCATCAAAGTGATAAAAACCCGATTCAGAGATACCCCAGGGAACATTTTTCGCTTTCCCATATGCAATTTGGTGGAGGACAGCCCCCTCGGTGCTGTCTGCCAGTAATGTGCCCGGGTAGGACTGTAAAAACAGCGGCGGCATCAGGTATTCAAACATTGTTGCACTCCAGGAATGCAACACATATAAACCTTCCACACGGGTTACTGGTCTGCCAAGGTGCAGCCAATGTGTTAGTGGAACCTCTCCTTTTGCAATGGCAATAATGGAAGCGATACGCGCCTCCGAAGCCAGCAAATCATAATAATTTTGGTCAAGCAAGCCTTCGTCAAGGTTGAGGCCGATATGAAAGACTTTTCGGCGCAAATGGTAGAGGAAGCCAAATTCCATGTCGTTGACATACTGGTTAGCACGGGTTGTGATTTGTTCAAATTTTGCTAATAAAGCCGTTGCATTCTTGTTAGCTTTCTCAAGCCCAAGAGCTAATTCCTGCAACCATTGCATTTCTGGTGAATTCTTGCCATTTGTATTTTTGGGTGAGTATTCCGGTATGGATTCATTATCTATTGACAGAGTTTTCTGCATGGTGATGATATGTGAAATTGCAGCCTCAGTATGCCTTGGCACTTCTCCAAGCATAGGGTTATAGGGTAAATGTTCTTTCAAATCATTCATCACATCTGTGAATTGAGGATCCTGCAGTCCTACCGGGAGAGATTCAAGCATGGGAATCCAGGGAATCAACTCGGTGATGGTTCTTTGGACAGCAAGGTGGTGACGTTGCACCTGTGCGGCGACTTCCTGCAATTTTTCCAATGTCTTCAGATCAAAAGCAGAGCGGCCAACCTCCAACAACTTCATTAAACGGCTGGAAAGATCCTCCCAAAAGGATCCACTAACCGTGAGAAAAAGAGAGTACCAATGCTCTGGTTGTGATCTTACAGCTAAAATATTGGTTTGAATACGTGTAATTCGCAAATTAATTTCTTCAACCTGGTGGTCAAATTCGGTAATCTTCATCCCAGTCAGTGTTTCTGTCAGGTTTGATAGTGTGTCCAGATACCCTTGCCACAAATCCCAACGGAACACTTGTTCATACGGCATTGTTTTGCATCCCTGGGCAGTGACGATAAAGCTGGCAGCCAGATTGCCACTATCTACGGTAGATATATAACGGGGGTGAAGTGGTTGCAGTGTAAGGGTATCGTACCAGTTCAGAAAGTGACCACGAAATCGTTCCAGCTGGTCAAGCGAATCCATCGAGGTATCCAATCGGGTAGCCAGGCCAAGCTGATCCAGATAACCCATGTCATAAGCTGCCAGGGTAGAAGTGAGCAGCAGTCCAATATTGGTTGGTGAAGTGCGATGTGCTACTGTTCCATTGGGTGATTCCTGAAAATGATCCGGGGGCAACCAGTGGTCTTCCGGACCTACAAATCGCTCGAAGAAACCCCAGGTTAGGCGGGTGATTTGCCGCAAGCGATTGGTTTGTTCATGATTCAACAGGACTTTGTTTTTGATGATTGGACGATTCACCCACCATAGAATGGCAGGGGAGAGCAACCACAAGATCAGTACCGGAGAAGTAATGATCAGGATAGGCGCAATTCTGCTCGAGGTCTGAGAAGAAATGAGTTGGGTACCAACGAATAAAGCTATTGCCAGAGCTGATGAAGGGATCATTTTTTGCCAGGCTGCTTGCTTTCGTGTATTTAAACCAAAAACTCGCGCAGTTTGAGCAGCAGTTGTCCACTGCAACAGATCTCGGTGGCTAATGGCAAGACGATAGAGCGTGGTGAAAATCGCATCGATACAAATATAAGCTTCGTAAGGCAAGAAGGCGATTGCTAACAACCAGCGTAACAGGTTCCAACCCAACGGTTGTAGAGCAACCCCGGGTTTTTCTCCTCCAAGAATTTGAAGAGCACTGCGGGACAATCCAGTCAGCAGTGGAATTGCAAAAGAGAGCAGCAAAATTGCTGTCCAGAGTCCGGAGTAAGTCGGGAAAAAAATGAAGCCTAGAATAAAGATCAATAAAAGTGCAGGGGCAAGTAATGAGCGACGTAAATTATCAAACAACTTCCAGCGGTCAATCCAAGAGAATGTCAAACCGTTGCGATTGCGTCGGAATAACCACGGTAAAAGCTGCCAATCTCCACGGATCCACCGACGCATGCGTGAAACCTGGACAAAATAATTCTGAGGATAATCCTCGATCATTGTGATATCGGTGACCAAACCAGCACGTCCCATCAGTCCTTCCAGCAGGTCGTGACTGAGTACTGAATTTTCAGGAATTTTTTTGTTTACACTTTTCTCAAAGGCATCCACATCATAAATGCCTTTGCCAACATAACTACCTTCACCAAACAAGTCCTGATAGGCATCCGAAACAGAAAGTGTATATAGATCCAGACCGGCATCTCCAGCAAAAAAACGGGTGAACCAGGAAAATCTCGCACTTCTAGGATGAATCTCCATTCGGGGCTGCAGAACTGTATAACCGGCAGTAACCCTTCCGGTTTTTTCATCAAATACCGCCTGGTTTAGAGGGTGCGCTAAAGTGCCAGCCAGACGACAGGCTGCTCCGTGGGGCAGGATTGTGTCTGCATCCAGTGTAATGACGAAACGCACATTTTGGATTGCACAGCTCTTGATATACATTTCACTGGTTAATGTAGTATAGGTCAGATTTTTTTGACCCCGCAAAAGCTGGTTTAACTCATTCAGCTTACCTCGTTTTCGTTCCCAACCGATCCACTTTCCTTCAGATGAATTCCATACTCGTTTCCGATGAAATAAAAAGAAAAGTTGATCCCTTTCCTGTTGAGATTCTTCCTCCGAACTTTGATCAAAGGCATCTGTGGGTTCGGGGCAAAGAGGTAAATTATCATATTTTTTATTTAACAAATCAATCGACTTCAATGCATACTGAACCAAATCCTCGTCTTCGGGTAATGTTTCGCTGTCGGCATCTCGAAAGTCGGTCAACAAAGCAAAGAGTAAACCTGGCTCGGGGTTGCGAAGATAATGCATTTCGAGTTGTTGTGTGAGCGAATCGATATCTTCACGATCTTCAATTAGCCCTGGGATTACCACCAATGTTTGAAACTCTTTAGGAATCTCACTTTTGAAATCGAGTTTGGGTAGAATACGCGGTTGAATCAAAAGTGTGATTAGCCAATTAATCAAACTAGTCGAAATCGTCATAACAGGGATCAAAACTGCTGCTGCAATTAATACCATAGCAGTCCCTTGCAAGAACGCAGAACTCGGATTTTGAGTTGTATTCCAGAGTAAGTTGTCTGGAAATTGGAAGTTTTGAATGATTACTATAAGTGAAAGGACGATAGCTATTGTCAACAACAGAATGCTGGAGAAATAGGCCACGCTCGCATTTCTAAACCCCCAACGCTTGAAAGCTGTTTTTCCGGTTGGGTGATAACCAATCTCTTGCTCCAACGCTGCTCTGCCTTCACCGAGCAGAAATTCACCAACATGGGTTGAGGAACCTGCTAATTTGATTAATTTCTCTGCTAACTCGTTCTCGTCTATTCCGCTGGAAAAGGCCAGGGATTCGATTTCTGCACGGTACAGATCGCGTGTCTTGAAATCCATTTGAGAATAAATCCCTGAGGGGTCTTTTCGTAGTGTTTTTTCCAAACAGCTTACAGATTCAAAAAACTCACTCCAATTCTGCGCGGAGATTGTCCTCAGACCATGAATAATGTTGGCGATACTATTTTGATTATTGGTTTCTCCAACATTGTTTTCCCAGGTTAATGAAGGGTCCCGAACACCCGGCAGTTGTGGAACAACCGGGGGAAGGTGAGGTGAATTTTCAGGACGAATCGCTGAAACAAGGGAGTGTGACAGAACCTCAATCAGACCATAGCGCAGAAAGATCGGGAAAGCCCACAATTCTCCCATTGTCAGTGAAACGTGTTTCTGATATTCGATCAGAATCTTTTGTAATTCGATGGGGTCTATCAAAAAATGTTGAAATGTCAACAAACTTCTGGTAATAGCATAAATCCGTGGGTAGCCCTTAAGTGGACCACTCGTCAACCTGGGTAATTGTTTATAAAAGGTTGATGGTAAGTCTTCTTTGATCTGTAGAAGAGCCTGGCGGATGATGTAGTAATTATCCAACACCCATTCAGAAGTATCGGTAAGTGCTATCTTCTGGTGAATAGACTTGCGGAAATAAGTATGGGCTTCTGCAAGCCAGGATTTATATAACGCCAAATCCTGACCGGGTATGTTGCGTTCAGAAAATGGTTTTTTTTTATTTTTTAAATCGCTAATCTGGATGGTATCACGGTAATTCTCAACCAGCGCATTAACAAGTTCCTGAATTAGTTCTGCTTTGGTAGCAGAAGGCTGTGAATTGGGAACAGCACCCTCTTCCGGTTCCCAATTCAGGGGGTCAACCAGCATGCTCAGCGTCCCCCTGTTTTTCCAGCGGCTATCTGTGCCGCAGTGGGCTGAACCTTACTACGCGGCACGTCCTGGACGATCAATACCGTTTTGGTGCCATATTCGATATAATTGCTTGCAACACTCCCGTATGGCCAGGTAAATTGCCCGGAAGAACCGTGAGCACAAAGTACAACCAGATCGATTTCCTCTTCCTGGCGGGCAAGTTTTTGAATTGCTGAAGTTACACTCTTGTCCTCAAGCACGTAGAACTCGCACTCAACAGGTAGGCGCTCTTGCATTTCATGTAAATAATTAGTAACCGCCTGTCGGCTAACTTTCATCAATTGTTGCGAGAGTTGTTCAATCTCAATGGGGAAAGGTTCAGGTATGGGAAGTTCAGGAGGCTTGATTACCGCTGCGAGGACCAGCTTTGATGACGATGGTGACTTCGCCATTATGGTAGGTGAAATTGAATGGTTATCACCCTTTGTTTCCGATTTATTAGCCGTTTCACCACCCGTCAACAAGATGCCTGCAGACAGGGAACACTCTGCGCGACGCGAACAATCGAAAGGAAGGAGAATACGTCGATAGTGAATTCTTGTGTCTTTCGTTGCTGGCTGAATGTAGGTCCGGACAATCAGCACGGGTATATAAATCAGATTAATCACTTTTTGAGCTACACGGCTGATGTTCCAGCGACTTAGCCCACTCGCGCCATGCGTGCTGATCACCAGCAAATCAATATTTTCTCTGTGGGTAAAATCAACAATGTTTTCCGCAGCTTTTCCTTCCAGAATAGCGTATTCGACCTTTGTTTCTATCTTCTTATCGTCTTTATTTGCAGATATTTCATCATCGTTTATGCTGGTCTGTAGATATTCACGGGTTCGGGCTGTCATGTTTTGCATATACATATCCGCCTCAGCTTTGCGTATCTGCCAACTCAATGGATCGACCGGATTGGGATTTTCATGATAGGAAATTGGATCGAGAACTTGCAACAGAATGATCGTTGAATTGAAGATACGCGCAAAATGCACAGCATGCGGGATGGCTCTTTCTGCTAATGTGGATCCATCTAATGGGACAAGAATTCGGGTAAACATAATAGCTCCATTTCTTCTATTCGCATAAGTTCCCCTTTTAATAATACAAAAAATACCTGTCGGAGTCCCATAGAAAGTCTGTACAATTCCTAAATATTTTTCAGAATTACTTTTATGAAGCTCTCCAACGCCTGGTTCATGCATTGGAATTGCTTTTGTGAATTGATCCAAATAATTTCTGATCATAACAGACTTTTGAGGTCCGTATGGCATAATTGTGAAGCGTCTCGATTTTATTCACAAATTGGGTCTAGACTTCGTGGTCGCTTTTAAAACGTTTCATGAATCACACATAGTAATCAGTAAAGTAACGCTGGCAACCCTCATAGGGATTAATCACATATGGAAAGATCTTGGATTTTGAAAGGAATGTTTTCGCATGAATTTCTTTAATGTACATTCGGTAATTATAAATCTGAAAAAGACAGCAGTGATATAACAAAAATCCAACCAGCAACTTGGTACTGGTTGGATTAACGATCTAAGTAAAAGGGTTATCAGAATTCTATCAGTTTCAAATGGTCCGACAAATCCATTCTATACGCTTACTCCACCTCTAACGGCTCAATGGTTGCCACCAGTAAGGGTTGCTTGAGAGTCTCGTCGTAATAACCTTCAAACTGATCAATCTCTGGCGTGTTGTCAGTGAACATGTCCACCATAAAGCGATAGGAGAGTGGCTCATACAGCAACTCGGCGTTGAAGGTGAAGGGACCCTGGGCATTGGAGATATCGATCTGGTAGGTGATCATGTCGCTGCCGCCAATGAAGTTGGTATCCTCTGAAGCTTCGCCGTACACAGCAATATCGGTTGGCAAGGAGGCTTTGTCTGTTCCGTTTGGCAAAATTCGGTTGTCTTTTATGTAGCTAGCAGCACGCAAAAGGGTATAGGTCACATCACCATCGCTGTTCACCATGATAGGCTCATAAATCTGCACCTGATCGGCAACGGTGATCAGATCATAATGCGGTTCATACGCCATGGGATCCTCATCAGCGGCATTACCTGTGATGGTACCATCCAGATTGTGTTTTCCTGATTCAAAAACCAAATTGCCAGCAGCATCGGTAACCGTTACATGGAGCCAGACGCGCCGTGAGGGGAAGCTGGTGGGGAATTTATGGCCGGTGAAAGGTGTGATTTTAAGAGTAGCGTAAAGATTATTGTTGGCTATTTCCAAATTTTCAACTGCCAAACCTGCGGAACGTTGACCAATCTGGTCTTTCACCCTGGCAATCGTGGTGTCAAAATGTTTTTTGTCCGCAGTGACACCTAAATCCGCTCCCCAATCAGAGAGGATTCTGAGCATGAAGGCATTGCCACCCACAAAATAATGTTTGAAGAAAGGCTCACGTGCTGGCAAATTACCCGGCATCAGTGAGATCACCACTCCACCTGAAGCCTGCGGCATATGACAGCTCTGGCAAGCCGTCTCATTTGCACCAAACTGGCTGTTCTCCCACTCCGTGTAAGGCGTTTGTTCAGGGAATTCACCCAGGATATTACCTTCTGCATCCACATAAGGGGTATAGAGATTATGACAGGTAGCGCATAATTCTGGTGAACCAGAATGCGCGGCAAACTCCGGGGTAAAACCACTTTGATTTTGCATCAATTGCTGATTTGGATTCTCATATGGACCGTGAATCGGTCGTGTCGGGGGGTTGGTGCTGGCGTCAATTTCAAAACCACCGCTGAAGCTCTCTTCTTCACCCAGATTGTCTTCTATCACCTGATGACAGAGGGTGCAGGAGACCCCATCCATCGCAGCGACATGCAAGGGGTTATCCGGGTTGAGAAAGCCATCTCCGAACATTGCCTGTTCAGTGCCATTTACCTCAGCTTGTGTGTAAGCCATCGGTTGGTGGCAGCTGATACATTTGTCCTGAATCACGGCTTCTAAGTCCGGATTGCGCACAATTTCTGAGCTAACCTTCGCCTGCCAAACCGGATCGGTAGCGGCATTGGCCATCATCGTTGATCGCCAATCGGTAGTATTAGAGACATCATTTCCAAGTTCATCAAAGAGGTTGGTATGACAGATTGCACAAACACCTGCACCTGAAAAATCCTCGGTGGTAAAGCTGGATAAAACAGTATTCTGTGCGGGATTGCGTGGCGGCTCACCATCCTGTCCGAAATCTACATCCGGTGTTGGCTCTGCCTGGGCTTCACTCTCCGTTGGTACAGATGGAGCAGGTTCAGTTTCCGTTGCATTAGCAGCACAAGCAGCCAGCAAGAAAACTAATATGATGATCGATGCATATTTCAATGTTGATCGAATGAAAGTGGATTGCATGTGGCATTCCTCCATGGATTGTTGTGTAACAAAATCATTACAATAAAGGGAACCTTATCCTTTTTATTATAGAGGTTAAAACGCTAATCATCAACCTGATTAGCCATGAAAACTAACCAAATAGAAACAATTTGGGGTTGGATATCTTCTAAAATTTGAACGGGAAGCGGGTCGAACCAGACAGTATCGGGGCGTATATGCAGTGGTGAACCCAGAAAGGCTGCCATTAATCCCGGACCATAGTTCGGCCAGAATTTGGGAAATGCGCCACCAAACCAGTGAATACCTGCGCCAAATTCCTCGATACCATCCAGTATCTGCTCAGCGCTGAGATCATCCGACTCTACCGGGGTCACTTCGTTATAGCTAAACGGCAACCCCGCCATCGAATCATCCACCGCCTCGATACCGAAGAAGGGGTGTGTGATGGTGCCATCCCACCAGTTGACCCAATCCTGTTTGATTTTTTGTAAATCTTGTTCAGAAAATTTTAAATTCATCAGTCTCTCCTAAGTCAATTAGATGATTATATAGGAGAATGAAGGTGGAAATAATTAATTTGGGCGTTTAGCCAACTCCTGCAGCTACCCCTTTATCCCTGAAGGGGACAGGCGGGGTGCTTGCGGGAGCAGGCCGCCCCTACCGTTGTCTTTGGAGCACCCAAGAACTTCGACAAAATTCCTTCGGGGTCGTAAACAATGCACCAGTGTTATTAGGTGCACAGCACTCCTGGAATTCTGGATTCACGATCCAAATATGCCATTCCAAATCTACTTTTTCTCCCTAAGTGCCGCGCACCATTTACAGTGATTGCAATGCACCAAATCAAACCTTTGCGTCTTTTTACTCTTTACTTAGCGTCTGCGCGTCCTAAATTTTTTCAGGTCTTTTCCCTAAATTTCTAATCCACCTGTCCCCCGACGGGGTATCAATCCTCAACCCTACCTAGTAATTCGCCGTCAAGCTCATGCCTTCATATAGGTATGCCACTTCTTCTTCATATCCATTGAACAGCAAGGTCGGGCGGCGGTCCAATTCACCAATCCGGCGTTCGGTTGCCTGCGACCAGCGTGGGTGCGGCACATCCGGGTTGACATTTGAGTAAAAGCCATATTCGCGGGGAGAAATCAAATTCCAAAAGGTGTTTGGCATTTCTGATACCAACTCAATTTTAATCAATGACTTACCGCTCTTGAAGCCGTACTTCCAGGGCACCACCAGTCGAATCGGGGCACCATTAGACGGGGAAAGCGGCTCATTGTAAATCCCGGTTGCCAGAATGGTGAGATCATTCATGGCTTCATCCAGGCGCAAGCCTTCCTGATATGGCCAGGGGAAGTTCGCTTCCAGCCCTGGCATCTGGTCAAAATCTGCTTCTGTCTGAAAGCGTACAAACTTGGCTTCTGCGGTCGGTTTGACCACATCCAACAGTTTGGATAGCGGGAAGCCCATCCACGGGATCACCATTGACCAGCCTTCTACACAGCGCAGACGGTAGATGCGTTCTTCCTGCGGGAATTGATCCAGGATATCTTGCATGCTGAAATTGGTGGGTTTTTCGACCAATCCATAGACTTCCACATTCCAGGGATCCGTTTTAAAGTCTTTAGAGATCTCATAAACTTTGTCTTTGGTTAGTGAAAATTCGTAATAATTGTTGTAGTTTTTGATAGCGTCAATATTCGTAAGCGCTTCTCCGTTGGAACTGATAATTTGAGTTTCCTCTGGGGTTGGGAATACACCCGGGGCACAAGCGGCCAGCACGGCAGCCCCGCCAATTAATGAAACCTTTTGCAGGAATTTGCGCCGATTCATATACAACCATTTCGGTGTAATTTCAGATCGATCTATTTCTTTCATATTATCCTCTTTTACCAATAAACAAACCGGGCATTTGCCGGTGTTCTTTCTATGATTCAATTAAACCAGCAATAATCTGCCAGTGGTAGTGTTTGTATAATGGAGTGACAGGTTGACGAAGGGAGATGTTGTCAGCAAGAATGTGAAAAAAAACCTCACCCAACCATTAGGACGACAAATAAAGGGAAGGTTTATGAAACCACTTCCAACAGTTTCTGCGTTCGGACCAATTATTTCGGTTTGGGACGAATTTGCTTTTCTATGATGTTTTCACACAAAAGTTAAGCTCAACTCACATCTAAGAACGGTCTACAATAATCGATTGAACAGTCTCGAATGGCATGTCGATATTATTGGCTGTCAGCGTCTTAAATATCTGCTCGCGTAATTCGAAACGCTTCTGCAAATGTCGTCGCTCATCTTCCAGCCATACCCGCAATTCCAACTCCACATTGTAATCATTTAATTTTGTCACCACCACAGTTGGTTCAGGTTTTTGTAAATAATCGGGGTTCTCATGCACCAAATCAATTAGAATTTTTCGAACCTGATCAAGATCTTCATGCATGCCAACCCCCACTGTGATATCCAGTCGGATATTGGGAAAATTGGTATAGGATGTCACGGTCTTGTTCATTACCTCAGCGTTCGGTACGGCCAGCATTTTGCCATCAGGGGTAACAACACGTGTAGTGCGTAATGAAATACGGTCAACCCGACCATACTTACCATCGATTTCGATTAAATCACCAATGGTAAAAGGGCGATCAATAAATATTAGTAATCCCGAGATAATGTTGGACAGGGTGTCACGCAGGGCAAAACCGATTGTAAGGCCAACCACGCCTAAGGATGCCAGAACCGCGCTGGTTTGCACACCTATCGCGCTTAGGGCGGCTAAAATGCCAATGCTGAGAACAAAGAATTTTAGAAGGGTTTCCGCAAAGGCAGCATTGGTTGAATCCATATTGCGTTGAATGCGCGGTATGAAGACTCGTTGGATCAATTTCCAAAGAATATAAAAAATTATCAGGACGATAACAATGATGAGGAGGTTAATAATCCCTTCCGCTAATAATTCCCCGATGCGTTGCGGGTCAAAAAATTCACGTAATTGTGATAATAAATTTTCTAGTAGCATTTGCATTCACCCTCCCATTGTGAAGTTGTTTTTTTCTCAATTCTGTTATTTTCTGATTTGCTTATTTATTGATCATTTGGGTTGACAAGTGTCTAAGTCAGGATCAAAATCAGGTTAACTAAACAAAAAACACAATCAGGCTGGTTAAAATTCCACTTACCAGCATAATTAGAAAAGCCCTGATTACTGTTTTTCTTAACTCTGACGAACCAGACACAAACGAGATGACACCTTTCGCCGCCGTATTAACCAAAGCAGCGATGATGACAGCGATTGCAGCAACGTTTAGTGTTAACTGAGTTGTTGAAGCCAGACGTGAGATGCTTAGCGAAATCGCGTTTACATCAGTGATACCAGCCACGAAACTCACCAAATAGACTCCTGAAGAACCTAAGAATCTTTGGGCAATATCAATCACAATCGAAACCACGGCATACAATAATCCAAACTTTATAGCTGTGGATAATTTTAAAGGGTTGGTGATGGTAAATTCGGGATGAACAGCTTCCTCATCATCAAAGCTTTTTTTCAGAAAGAAGAATATATATACCAATCCTGAAATCAACATAACCAATAGTGGAATCGCAACTTTGATAACCAGTGGAGGATAAATTAAGAGAATTAAGATAAATATCCTTGGGAACATGACCGTGGAAGCCAAAATGACTGCCCGGGCATAGTGAATTGCCATCTCAGGATATTGCTTGCTGGCGGAAGAAAAACTAATGGTTGTGGCTGTACTGCTGGCTAAACCTCCAAAGATTCCCGAAATGTAAATACCCTTCGAAGTGCCGAATATTTTCATAAAAACATAGCCACCAAAGCCTATGCCGGATACTAAAACTACCATCAACCACACCTGGAAGGGGTTGAAGAGACCCCAGGGGTCGATCGTTCGATTGGGTAATAGTGGCAAAATAACAGCTGCCACCAATGCAAATTTGAGGGTCACAAAAATATCTTCGGTACTCATATTGCGAACAAACCCATGCAAAGTGCCTTTAAATGCCAGTAGAAGTGTCACCAGTACAGACAGAACGATTGCAAACATTGCATGATCACTCATCACCAACACGCCGAACATAAAAGTTAGCAGGGCTGTAATTTCAGTTGTAATCCCTGTTACCATTTTTTTGATATAGATATTGCCCAAATAGCTAACCGAAATTAACAGAATCAATCCACTTAATGTCAGAATGACGATAATGTTGCCAAAATCAGCTACCAGAAACGCAGCGACTGCGCCCATCAAGGATATTAATGCAAAGGTGCGGATGCCGGCGAAGTTGGGGGATTCGCGTTTTTGTTGAAAAAATTCTCTTTCCAACCCTATGAGTGCGCCAATTAATAATGCTAATCCAAACCTCCACCAGGGCTCGAAATCTGCAATGCTGAACATAAAAACTCCTAAAAATCGTAATTCGAATTTGGATTTCAAAGACAAGACAAATTCAACGATGATTTGATATAGATTAGTTTCAATTATACCGAATTGTGTCTAGCTGCTTTAACCGGAAGATTATCCAACCTGATTATGATACAATCGCAGGCATGAATGCGTTAAAGGTAGATGAGGTAGTTCGCTCGCGGAGAAAGACGCTGGCGTTGATCGTCCAACCTGGTGGAAGGGTGGTGGTACGAGCACCATTGCGTACCAGCCAAAAAATCATCGATGCTTTTATCTCCAGCAAACGCGATTGGATTGAAAAAACACGTCAGATACAGCTGGATAGAGGGAAAAATTATCCGGTTCGCCATTTTGTGCCGGGTGAATTATTCTGATATTTGGGTCAACAATACCCGTTGAAACTGGTTGGTGTACAAAGACCAGCACTTCAATTCAAATTCGGTTTTTACCTGGCTGAAAAATCACTGCCTCTAGCCAGGAAACGCTTTGCGGATTGGTATCGTGATCAGGCAAGGCTTTACTTTTCTGAGCGGGCAAATCACTTTGCTTCACTACATCAATTTAATTATTCGAAGATCAAGATCACCAGCGCACGGACCCGCTGGGGTTCGTGCAGTGGGCGTGGGACGATCAGCTTTACCTGGCGATTGGTTATGGCACCACCGGAAATTATCGATTATGTTGTGATTCATGAATTGGCGCACACTGTCTATCACAACCACAGCCGTGATTTCTGGGACTTGGTTGGTAAGTTGTTGCCGGATTATGCCGACAAACGCAAGTGGTTGAAAGAAAACGGGCGACAATTTTATTGGGATTGATTTGATTCAACTGCTCTTGGATCAGGATTAGATTTAGTAATTTGCGTAAGTGGATTTTTGAATATAGCGAAATTCGAACTGATCACCCCCGAAGTTGACCAGTAAAACTGCTTTGCAACCGGTATTGCGTAAATAGGTGCTAGCCTGGATCTCATCCTGGATTTCCAAGCTGAGTTGTGCTTTTGCCAGCACCATCAAATCGTCAACCACAAAGTCCACCCGTTTGTTGCCGATGCGCTGTTTGCGGTAAACCAGATCGACGGACAAATCGCGTGAATAAGGGATTTTTAAAGCATCCAATTCCAACCCCATGGCGCGCTGGTAGATTTGCAGTTCAAAACCTGGTCCAATTGAGTTGTATACATTTTCAGCGGCGACGGTGATCAGGCTGGTGATATCGGCAATTTTGTTGGTAGATACTGGTTGCAGGTCAACGAATGATTCCATTGGATGCTTCTCCCTATTAAAGTTGGTTATGTTCTACCTAGCAAGATTCTTGCCAATTTGGAGGGTTTAGAGGGGAGATTTGAGAATTGAGGATTTTTAAATGATTTGGGACGCAAATCCGCAAAGGAAAGAGAAAAAGACGCAAAGGAAAATTAATTGGTGCATTGCACTTTGTATAAAAAGAAAAACAGCAAAATAATTCAGGTGTAACCTAAAGGTCATAAACAGCGCACTTCTGATAAACCTCTTTCGAGAATCACATTCCATTCAATGAAAATTTTGCCGATCCCCAAGTGCACCCGAAAGGGCATCTTCGACAACGCACCTTGGCGACTTGGTGCATTGCACTTAGAGATGAATTTGATAGCCAGATTATGCAAAGGTCTTTGATAATGAGTATTGCAAAAGTGCGTTGCACCTTGTATACAATATACGTTAGAGATTGAAAAAATCTTGGATAATAGAAGCAATCCGGTTTTAGTCCCGGATGCGAGTGGAGCGGGAGGTTATTGCACCTTGCCGGATCGAATGATCACGTCTAAACACAGATTACCTCCCGCAACTTTCTCTATAAGGGCTGACCTCGCACAATTCCCCTAAACCGATGTGGACTACTCCAGCAACCGGGGTAGGGCGCTCCACGCGGTAGTGAGGGCAAATTGCCACAAGGGTGCCATCTGAGAAACATTGTGGGATACCCGCTCCAATTGGATTGTAACCAATTATGGAAAGGAGTTCAACTTGGAAACCTACCAAAGGATAAAAGTTGGTATCGATGTTGGCAGGAGCAAAGTAGACTTCGCGATTCTTCATCCAGGGGGTTATCCACTGGAGAAGCATAGCTCCTTTAGTAATTCTCCAGATGGAATAGAACAGGCAAAACAATTGCTCATAAAGACCATGGAGAAACATCATTTTTCAGGTGTTGACATTGCCGCCGAAGCAACTGGCTTCTACTGGCTGCCCCTATTCATGCAATTACATCAAGATGCTGATTTAGCTCGTTATGCACCCCGTTTGACAATACTCAATGCTGCATGGGTAAAATGGTATAAAAAAGGCTTTCCACCAGATCACAAATCGGATCAGATAGACCCTTATTATATAGCGGATCGATTGCGTACCATGGTCAATCCAACATGGTGGTATTATGACCCTCATTGGTTAAGCTTACGTTTTAATACCCGGTTACGTTTTCACCTCAGCCAAAGCCTCATTCGTGAGAAAAACCATTACCACCTCTTTTTGTTTCTTGCCCATAGCGCCTATAGCCAAAAGAAAACCAGACCGTTTACGGATACTTTTAGTCATATCAACGAAGTGTTGCTGCATTCCCCTGGGCTGTTGGAAAATTTACAAGACCTTGATGTAGACGACTTAGCCACCCAACTGCATGAGTTATCTCGACACAGGTTAAACGACCCCATGCAATCTGCTAAACAATTACAACAAGCTCTTCAAGAAAGCTTTTCACCTCCAAAAGAGCTCGAACCTGCTATCCAGTCTGCTCTGGATACTTTGATCACTGTGATACGACATTTAAAAGATCAAATTAAAATCGTTGAGAAAAGAATTGCTGATCTTGTCGAAAATGATTATCCTGAGGTTGCCTGGCTGCGTTCCATTCCAGGCATTGGTCCCGTCTTTGCTAGTGGCATTGCAGCTGAGATTGGAGATTTGCGACGTTTCTCAGACCGTTTGCGTTGGGATAATAAAAGGAATGATTATCGTCGACGAAGTTCTCGTGAAGTGGAAGATGCAGTTGCTAAGTTTGCTGGTTTATGGTGGCCAAAAAATGCTTCTGGTGATTTTTCGGCTGAGGAAACACCTTTGTCCAAACGTGGAAATGCTTACCTGCGTTATTTCATTCTTCAAGCTGCGGATCGCATGCGCCTGTTTATCCCCAGCTATTATGATTACTATACTAAAAAATTTTACCAGTCAACCAAACACCACCATAAACGTGCGTTGGTGTTAACTGGTCGCAAGGCTGTAGGTCTCATTGTGGGGTTGCTCCATCATCATGAGTTCTACCGGCCTGAGGAGGTTTCTCCTCGAACTTAATTCTACAATTTTATATCCGAGGGCATTAGCTCATTTCTGATTCCTAATCCAATTGTTTGTGTTAAGCCTTGGATTAGTTAATTGCGTCTTTTATTCAAAAATAATTGGCTTTATATTGGTACTTGACTTGTACCGCACTCTGCATTTATTGCGATTATTTTTAAAGAATCCAGGTGTATTCTAAAGGTCCTTGCAGTCAAACGATGGGGGGCAGGCGCACCCTACTAAATTCTCAAAACTAAATTCTCCTCCCTATTCTTCTATCCCTTTGCGTCTTGATTTTTTTATTCTTAGCGTCTCCGCGTCCTATATCTTTTCTTCTTCCGCCTTGCACCTAATTCCTTCGACATCGATCCTTGTACAACCGGTTTGTTTCCCATCTCAGACATGATATTATTT
>WOYI010903214.1_pt1 | contig 18607 bp, 16 predicted proteins | sample 6423411 | NCBI WGS metagenome assembly WOYI01 (sample SAMN13441803, study PRJNA592873) | oil field metagenome | biome: oil field; feature: oil-well bore; material: oil-contaminated soil; isolation source: oil-contaminated soil from oil-well borehole | place: Germany: Wietze | collected 2016-10-18 ... | reverse complement strand
CAAGTATACCCGTACTTTTGTATCCACCCAACATTACAGTTGAAATCGAGTGTTCCTCTATCAATCCTGCCAGGTTTTCTGACAACTGATTTGGGGAAATTAAAACGGGGTGGTATTCCAGATTTAGAGCCTTCAGGTATTCTTCCGCGAAATTGATTGCTTCTTCGTTGGATTTACTATCTTTTTCAGGCATAACAATGTAAAGACCGCAGCCATAACGGGCGGCAAAATAAGCTGCAACATAAAAAGCTTCGCGCCCTTTTTCGCTATCATTATAAATCAACAGAATGCGGCTCACAGCAATAACCTCTTCTTTAACAAACATCACTGGTCGGCGGCTGCTCTGAAGCAAGCTGATAATCCCGGATGATAACCGATCGAATACGGTACCACCTGGCGGATAGTTTAGTTTCACTAGCAATATATCGCTAAGCAGTGCATATTCCTGCAAGGTTTTGCTGACATTTCCCGAAACGGTCAGGAAGCGACCTTTCATCTGATGTTCATTGAGCCTTTGGTAAAAAAGTTTTACCAGCTCTGTTTCAGTTTCCAGAGTTGCCAGGTCGGTTTCAACTTTTACATGCAATCCAATGATATTCCCATCGCTGCAGCGGTTCATCAACATGGCTTGCTGTTGAGCCAGCAAATCGGGGTCCGAATGGGTCACACCGACCAGCAGATCACGGAAAAGGCAATCGGAGTATCCCTCTATTTCGCCACTTATGTATTTATCCAGTTCGCGGTCAGCTGACGATCCAGTTGTTTTAGTCTGCTTGCCTTCCTTGCTAGCTGCAAAATCGACCACGTTTTCGGTTTTGAAGGGCGTACCAAATTCTTCAAACAGCGCTCGTTGTTTGTCCAGCACCCAAAGATACAAATCAGTAACTGAATAATCCGGGAATTCAAATCGAAGTCCGGAATCTTCAATGATCCTGACAACCGGTGTGTAGATATTGTCATACCAATGGAGAACTGCCTCTTCAAAGGAGACTTCCCGGTTTTGATCGATACCCATGAAATACTGGTGAACATTAAGGTGTTCTCTCAAGAGTGGGTATTTATCAATCCGTTTCAAGCTCAGATCGATCCCCGGCAAAATTCTGTCAACATGGGTATCCTCAAGGAAGTCAGCTAATGCAGCTTTTTCAACCAGTTCTTCGAGCGTGAACGAGCTTGACAAGGAGACTTTCGTCTTTACCTCGGTTACATAAGCCTCAATACTATCCAACCCCATTTCTTTGGCAATGGATATCCGATGGTTGCCATCAAGCACAAAAAATGCTTCGCCAATTTTGTAAAGAGACACCGGGGGCACGCCAGGTGTGAAGGGGCTGGTCATCGCTGTCTTTACGTTTGCCCAGCGGGAGCTGTCCTCGTCACTGAGGGGTTTAAAGTTTCGGTCAAAATCAGTAGTGCGGTTGACACTGCCGATGATGTTTTTCAGGGGTACCTGTTGCAGGCCGAGGTTGGTTTGGCTGACGGCACGCAGCTTGGCGGATACTTCATCATAAGGTAGTAAATCCAGCGATTCACCACGGATACCGGCCCAGAAACGATCCAGTGCTGCTCTGCTCCGCAGGCGATGAAAGTCGTCTAATGCTTTTCTATAAGTTTGTCGGTCTTCATGCATACAATATAATTTTACCTCGTTGCAATAAAATAATTATCGGAAGATGGTGCACGGAAGATGTTGCAAGTTTCCCCGACCCCTCTTTGGTTTATTTGATACAGAGGCAATACCCGGACGAGGGAAAAAGACAAGCTCTGGAACGTAAAAAGGATGTGTTCCATGCTATAATTTTTTATTCTGAAGGACAAAAACAGGCACTCATGAGCAAACTGACCACCTTAAAACCAATCGACTACCTGCTGATCGGGCATGTTACCTCGGATCTCCAGAGCGATGGTTCTGGCAAACTTGGTGGTACCGCCAGCTACTCTGGTCTTACCGCTCACAAACTTGGTCACAATGTTGGTTTGGTCAGCAGTTTTGGAGAGGACGCGGCCACCTCAGTCCTTGCTCCAATCCAGGTTTATAACGCCAAACCGGGACAGACGACCTGCTTCAGAAACATTGCTACGCCAAGCGGAAGACAGCAATATTGCTACCAGCGCGCATCGATCCTAAGCGCTTGCGATGTTCCGGAAGCCTGGCAAAACGCCTCCCTCGTCCATCTTGGTCCGGTGGCTGGTGAGATTGACCCGGATCTTTTCGACGCCTTTCCCAACAGTTTGCTGTGCTGCACGCCCCAGGGCATGCTCCGTCATATCGCCGATGATGGTAAAGTGACATTCCAGGACCTCCCTGGCAGAGAACATTTGTTACCTAAAGCTCATGCGGTGGTGCTGTCATCCGAGGATCTGCAAGGCGATGAACGCTTGATAGAAGAATATGCCAGTCTGTGCAAGTTATTGGTTTTAACCGAAAACAAGGACGGCGCGAGGGTATACTGGAAGCAAGAAGTACGTAAATTCAACGCACCTGTAAAAACTTCGATTGATGAGACGGGAGCTGGTGATATTTTTGCCGCCTGCTTTTTTCACCACTTTTTTATGACGAGGGACGCCTGGCAGGCAGCCCGGTTTGCGGTGGAACTCTCGGCTAACTCTGTGACCCGGCAATACCTGGAGAGTGTTCCGAGCCCGGAAGAAATTATTCGCGCAAAAGTACAGGTTGACTGACAATAGAGTATGGGAAAGATTTATACGATCGTCAATCAAAAAGGAGGTGTTGGAAAGACCACAACCACCATCAATCTGGGTGCTTACCTGGGTCGGTTTGGGCAAAAGGTTCTCCTGGTCGATCTTGACCCTCAAGGGAATGCCACATCCTGCCTCGGCGTTGATCACAACAAAATCCTTAATGGCACCTACGAAGTCCTGATCGGTGAAAAAAGAGCCAGTGAAACATTGTTGCGAAACAGTACGTTCAAGTTGGATCTGATCCCTTCTACTCCCAACCTCTCAGGTGCTGAAATCGAATTGATCGACTTACCAAACCGTGACCGCCTGTTGCGTGAACGGCTGGAAAGTATCAAGGATCGTTACGATTACATCCTGGTTGATTGCCCTCCCTCGTTGGGTTTGCTCACACTTAATGGCTTGTTAGCTGCCCAAAACGGCATCATCATTCCCGTTCAGTCTGAATACCTGGCACTTGAGGGACTCGGGCAACTCACCCGCACTCTGGACCGTATCAAGGCAAGTTTGTTCCCGGAATTGGGGATCAGGGGAGTTTTGCTCACAATGTATGACAGCCGGACAATTCTTTCCTCAGATGTAAAAGCCGAGGTTCAGAAGTATTTCCCTTCAAGGGTATTTGATAGTTACATTCCACGCAACATTCGGCTTGCCGAAGCGCCTTCTTTCGGTATGCCGATCTCGGTCTATGCCCCTAAATCTTCGGGGGCGCAAGCCTATCGTGATCTTGCGCTGGAAGTCTTAAAAGGTGATGGGGTCGAGATTGACCCGGGTCAGGAGTAAATTATGGCAAAGAAAAGTGGTTTAGGACGTGGGCTGGATGCCCTGATCCCTGGTTGGGAAGAAACACCTGTCAGCGGTCCGGGAGATAAGGTGGTGCAGGTACCAATTGCCAATATCAGCCCAAATCCTCATCAACCCCGAAAACAATTTAACAGCGATGGGCTCGATGACCTGGCAAGTTCCATTCGCGAACATGGCATCATCCAACCCCTGATCCTGATCCTTGCTGAAGAAGCCAATCACTATACACTGATCGCTGGCGAACGACGGCTGCGAGCTGCAAGAATCGCTGGTCTGAGCGAAGTTCCAGCGATCATTCGCAGCGCTACTAAACAGCAGCAACTTGAATTTGCCATCATTGAGAATGTTCAACGGGAAGATCTCAACCCGCTGGAAAGAGCCAGGGCATATCAAAATCTACTGGATGGCTTTTCACTCACACATGATGACATTTCAAGGAGAGTTGGCAAGAGCCGGGTTTCAGTCACGAACACGCTGCGTCTGCTCAATTTGCCCACCATTGCCCAGAAAGCCCTTTTGAATGCTGAAATCACAGAAGGTCACGCTCGGGCACTGCTGGGGCTTCCCAACGATCGTTCAATCGAATCCGCGCTTGACTCGGTGGTTTCTCTGAACTTGAATGTCCGCCAGACAGAAGCGTTGGTCAGCAAATTGGTAGGTAAATCACCCCGACCTAATAGTCCAACCCCACGATCACCAGAAATCGAAGACCTGGAAAATAAACTCAGGCAATTCTTCCACACCAAGGTCAACCTGACCAAAGGAACACGAGGCGGGACAATCAATATCGTTTATTATTCTGACGAAGAATTGAATGCAATTCTTGATTCGTTAGGAATTAATGAGTAGAGCATTTCTTTTTGCCAACGCAAATATCCCCTCCAGCCTTTCCAGACAGTCTAATTCACTGCTCGTTCAAGAAGGTCAAATCAGGTTTTTAGGCGGTTTGGATCAAGCCCGCCAAAGCGCTTCGAACCCATTTACTGAGATTGATCTGGCAGGGAAAACCGTTTTACCGGGATTATGCGACTTTCATTTACACCTGGCAAATACCGCAGAAAAATTTGACGCGGTGGATTGTGAAACTGATAGCCTCGAAGAATGTCTTAAGAGGGTTGCAAACAAGGCAAAAAACACCCTACCAGGTGAATGGATCATCGGTTACGGCTGGAACCATAATGCCTGGCAGCCGCCCAAATACGGCACTGCTGCCCAGCTCGACGCGATCAGCGCTCAGCACCCGGTTTTTCTGCACGCAAAATCATTGCATGCTGTCTGGTTAAATACTAAAGCTATGCGCATTGCTGGGATCGACCGAAACACCACTGACCCTGAAGGCGGGGTGATCCAAAGAAACGCAAGTGGAGAGCCCACAGGCATCCTGCTCGAAAATGCCGCCTTTTTGGCTTCTGACTATCTCCCACAGCCAGGTGTTGAACAGACTGCCCAAAAGATCTTGAAGGCGCAAGCTTTTTTCCACAGCCTGGGACTGACGGCAGTCCATGATTTTGATCGTTTTGAATCTGCTGAAGCGTTACTACTATTGGCTGATCGGGGTCAGTTGAAAATCAGGGTCTCCAAGAACCTGCCTTCCGAGGAAGTGGACAGAGTCATCACAGAAAATTGGCGGGAGAGATTAACCCGCCCTCCTTTTCTACAACCTGGCTGGCTGAAAGCTTTTGCTGACGGTGCTTTGGGACCTCAAAGCGCTGCTATGCTGGAGCCCTACGAGGGCTCTCAAAACAGCGGAATGCTGCTATTGAGCGCGGATGCTTTAGCTGACCTTGGAATCAAGGCAGCTCTTGCGGGTTGGCCACTTTCAGTGCATGCCATCGGCGATCGGGCTGTCAGAGAGGTTTTGGACGGTTTCAGTTTGCTCCGGCAGAAAGAACGCGACGCCCATTTACAGCCCTTGCCTCACCGGATCGAGCATGTACAGATTATCCATCCCTCTGACATGAAACGCATGCGTGATCTTAAAGTGATCGCCTCGGTCCAGCCAATTCACGCCACCTCTGATTTTCTCACAGCCGATCATTACTGGGGTATGCGCTGTGAAAGCGCTTACGCCTATCAGAGCCTGCTCTCACAAGGGATCGATGTCCGTTTCGGCTCAGACGCGCCTGTAGAGAGTGCGGATCCTTTCCTGGGCATCCATGCTGCTGTGACACGCCAACGCCTGGACGGGCAGCCAGGACCGCAAGGCTGGTATCCGGAACAGCGGGTATCGCTTCAGCAGGCAATTAAGGCGTATTCCCAACCATTACCGGGTGACGGCAAAGCCGCTCTGCTCGGTATCGGGATGCCGGCTGATTTTATCGTTCTTGACCAGGACCCCTTCCAAATGCATCCTGATAACTTAGCTGACCTCAAGCCTTGCATGACAGTAGTAGCGGGCGAAGTTGTCTTTAGCAGGTGAACAGTTGAACCCAAACATTTTCTCCGGAGATGGCTGCGATCAGGCTGAGTTGCTCGCCTTCGTGAATAGTCCAGTCCTGTCTTATGAACATCTGGATTGGTTCCCCAGCAAATCCCGTCTGTCAGAGGAATCTACTTTTTGCCTGTACTCTCCGGAACAGCTCGAAGCGACCCTGTCTGCGGCACCCGAAACCCCGGATTTTGCCTGGTTACGCTTCTTTTTCACCCGTCGGGACGGAAACCACAACTCGAATTTCAATCTGCTGCTTGATTATGCCTTGACCTGGTTGAAAAGCCAGGGTGTTCCCCGCCTTTTCAGCCTGACGACCAGCGAATGGTTTGAAAACCTGTTGATCGCAACCGGTTTTGAAGTTCAAAACCGGTTGATCTCACTCGTTACTGACCAACTTTCAGGTACCGCTCCGCAGCCGCTGCCAGGTATGATCATCCGACCGATTCGGATGAGCGATTTGACGGAGATCTGCAACCTGGACCAACTATGTTTCTCCCCTCCCTGGCAGCTCAATCGATCCGGTCTTGAAAAATGCTACAGCTTGGGCGAATATGTCAGCCTGGCAGCTATTGATGGAAAACCCATCGCCTACCAGGTCACCACGCGCTTCCTGGACAATCTCCACCTTGCGCGATTGGCTGTTCATCCCCATTTTAGAGGACGCGGCATCGCGAAAGCCCTTCTTTTTGACCTTGCGGAACATTTTGAGGACGGCAGCATTGAATCGATCAGCGTCAATACCCAGATTGACAATCTATCATCATTGGGTTTGTATACTTCGTTAGGTTTCAAGCAAGAAGGCAGCCTGCTTCCAGTTTATTGTCTACATCTGATCTGATTTATATACGACTATAATTGCATAATAATTTTAAAGGAGCTGATTATGACCACACTGAAAAGCCAACGTGAACTCTTGAAAACACAGCGCGAAAGCCAAAAGAAAAAGACAATAATTACACTTCTCTCAGTAGTAGGAATTGTCGCGGTAGCCTTTGTTCTGTTGTATTTCATTCCGCGCAGAAAGGTCAATGGCCCTTCGGTTGGTGATCCTGCGGCACTGGTCAAAGTTGAGCAGTTTTCTAACTTCACCTGTTCGCATTGCCAGACCTATGCACTTGAGAGTGAAGCATCATTCCTGAAAGATTACGTGGATAGCGGAAAAGTCTACCTGACTTACTATAATTACCAGTTCCAGGAAGACGATTCCAGCAAAGCTGCCGAGGCAACCTATTGCGCCGGAGAGCAAAACAAATTCTGGGATTACAAAAAGTTGGTCTATCAAAACGCAAGCTACGCCGGTGCATTTGCAGATGAAAGTTTGCGCACTTACGCCAGCAATGTCGGTTTGAATATGGATGAATTTGAGAGTTGCCTGGAGAGTGATCGCCAGGTGAGTGTGATTGCTCAAGGACGTGAATACGGACAAATGCAAGGTGTCAACGCTACACCCACTTTTTTGGTTAACGGCAAAGCAGTCTACCAAAATGAGTTGATTGATGCGGTGGACGCTGCGCTGGCAGCAGTAGGAAATTGATACTGTGCAAGTAAAGAGGTTGAATTATCAAAATCGTTTTAGATTGGAAGAATGCGCCGATTTCAATCCGATGCTGCGAATAGCAAAGGTATTGGTTAATAAGCAATACCCAATGCCTTAAGGATCAAGACGATCACTACAGACAAAAACAAAGCCGGCAAAAAGCTGCCTGTACGAATTTTCTTTATTTCGAGTAAGTTGCTGACAGCGATGCCAATCAGAATAACCCCACCAGTAGCGGTCATTTCTGCCACCACAGAGTCGCCAAAGCCCTGACCAATCCAGCCAGCCAGCAGGCTGATTGCGCCCTGGTAAACCAATACGGCGGCTGCCGAAAAAATCACACCCACACCCAGCGTAGAGGCGAAAGCAATGGATGCGATCCCATCCAATAATGATTTAATTGCCAGCATCTGAAAATCACCGCTGATGCCATCCTGGATCGAGCCCAGGATCGCCATCGGTCCAATACAAAACAACAACGATGCAGAAACAAAGCCGGTCACAAACTTTTGGGATTCTCCGAAAAGGTTGGGGTTCCAGGAAGCCAGTTTTTGTTGGATGCGCCCACCCAGTCCATTCAAGCCCTCTTCAATTTTTACGATCTCACCGAAAATCGTGCCCAGAACCAACGAGAAAAGCGGGATAAGCATGTTTTGCGTTTGCCCAAAAATGAAAACACCATAAGCGAGTGTAAAGAGCCCCAAAGCAGACACTAACGTTTGGCGGGTCTTTTCGGGGATGCGGTTACCTGCTAAAAGCCCGATCAGGCTGCCAACGATCACTGCGGCAACATTAATGAAAGTCCCTGTCATCTTGAGTTATTCTCTGGTTAGGTCAGAAAACTTTAGAATGAGCAGATAACACAAACTGCTCAGACGATTGATGTATTGGCGAGCGTTTGGGGCTTCGACTTCCAGGCTATCGTAACCAGCGTTTAACTCACGCTCCGATCGGCGAACAATCACTCTGGCGAGGTCCAATGCCCCTGTGACCTGGCTCTGACCGGGAAAGATGAACCGATTCGGTAGTTCCACTTGTGATTTCATGCTTTCAAGAACACTCTCGAGTTCTACCAACTCATTTGCAAAGAAACCAGGGTCTTCTGGCAGCATCTTATCTGTTCCAATTCGAGCTGTAAAGCTCATCAAGTGAGAAAGGTCCTGTTGACAGTTGGTCAAGGCGTCGATGTCAGTGCTGTCTGGCAAGAAAGATTTTGCCATGCTCAAGGCTGCACTGGCTTCATCGATCGCACCCAGAAGCTGAATGCGTGGGTCGCTTTTGCTGATGCCTCGCGTACCGATCAAATCGGTGTAACCAATCGGATTTTTAGGTCTTGTCTCGTCCACGCCTGGGTCCCTTTCCTGGTCTCAGAGGAGTTGTTATTCCACACCGGTGAGAATGTACCACTTCTGCACATTATTAAAGCGGTCAGCCGGGTTGTATGCAGGACCAAAACTGAGGTTCTTGATGGAATCTTTCACAGCATAGTTATAGATGGGATAAAAAAGTGGTAAGGAAGGTAGATCTTCCTCAAAGAGCACCTGGAAGTTGCGGTACAAGCGCGTGCGCATCTCCACATTGGGAGTCTGTCGGGCTTGTTCCAGGTAACTGCTGGCAGTGGTATTGGACCATTGGGCGTAATTTTGTCCGTTTTCGATTTGCGATTCAGCCCAGAATTGGTATGGATCCGGGTCAGGCGTGTCAGAAAGGTCGATATCAACCAGCGCCAACTGGTAATCGCGGCTTTGCAGGCTGGAGATGACCTGGTCATAGGGGAGCGCGGTAACAGTCATACCTATGCCAATTTTTTCCCAATTTTGGCGCAAAATCTCAGCCAGAGCAAGGTGCACGGAATCGTCTGGTACCAACAAGTTCAATTCGATCAATGCCCCATCACTGATAAAGCGACCGTTCTCAGCAAGCGTCAGCCCCATGCTTGCCAGGATCTGCCTGGCATTGTCGGGGTCGTACCGGTAGGCTGTTTGGTCAGTGTAGTAAGCCCAGTTGCCCTGCATGATCGGTCCTTGAGCTAAAACACCCTGACCCTTTAGCACGTCATCGATCATCATTTGGCGGTTCACACCAGCCATAAGTGCTTTTCTGAATTCTACGTTTTGTAAGATTGGGGTGTTCGAATTGCGTAAGTTAAGAAAGATGATACTCAGCTTGGGTTGCCGGCTGGAATACAGATTGAGTCCAGTTTGGTTGAGCACAGTTTCCAAATCTTCGTTAAGTATCCTGGAAAGTCCATCCACTGCGCCTTCCAGGTAAGCATCCAGTGCGCTCTTTTCATCAGGATAATAACGGAAACGTATCTCGTCAATAAATGGTTTGCCGTCGAAATAGTATTCGTAGGAAACCAGGTTGACTCCTGTGATAACACCATTTTCGGTTTCAAGGGAATCGAAACGATAAGGACCTGAACCAACCGGTGCCAGATTAAAAGGATGGTCAACCAGCTGATCGATGCTCAGGTTTCCCAGTAAATGAGCAGGCAAGATCTGAAAACTCAGATAGTCCATGAAAGGAGCAAAAGCCGCAGGAAGCGAAAACTCCAGCGATGAATCCGAAATCGCGTTGACGCTCACGGTGCTCCACAATTCCTGTAGGCTTGCTGGAATGAGTGCGCTCTGGCTCTGTAAGAGCGAGATTGTGTAAATCACATCCTGCGAGGTGACGGGCGTGCCATCGTGCCAGACAGCGTCAGTACGCATATTGACCAAATAGACAGCGCCATCCGCTGAAACATCCCAGCTTTGGGCAAGATCACCCACCGGTAAGCCATTAGAATCGAACCGGATCAGGCTGCTGAAAAGCAGGCGGTTGATATCACGATCGGGCTGGTTGAAGTGGTCGAACACCGGGTTTAGCCGCATGAATGACCCAACTAATGCTTCAGTGTAACTCCCACCACTGATTGGATTGGGAGTCTCGACGACTTCTTCCTGGGGTGTTCGCTGCTGAAAGAACAAGACTAAACCGACCACCAGTCCGGTGATGAAAACGATCAGTAATTGCCAGCGGAATTTTTGCATAAACAACAAAGACAACTCACGGATTGGGTGAGTCGTCTTTTTTCTCCATGATCAATTTAGGGTAACTTTGGAATTGTAAAGGAGACTTACCCCGATACAATTACACTGACCAAAGCCAGAACCAGGAAAACAACGCTCAAGGCGATGGTGATGTAAAACATCACTTTCTCGATACCGCGTCGTTGGGTATAAACCCCACCAGAGTCGCCGCCAGCTAAACTACCCAGGCCGATACCTTTACTCTGCATCAAGATGCTGGCAATTAATGCAAGCGCAATAATAATAATGGCAATATTTAAAATCATCGAATTCTCAACCTCCAGGTTATAACAGGTAGATTATACCTCATCCAACCAATCTGTCTATTTTTGCAAAAGTTGATTATATCCATTATTCAAGAATCATAGTGGAAATTGAAAGCCGATTTCTTAGATACGATTTTATAAACATGGACCTGCTGAGCGTCTTTGAACCAAGCGGTATAATCATAGAACTATGGAAGAACTGATCGTCGCCCTGCACATGCATACCCGCTATTCAGACGGTGCGGGTCTGCATAAGGATCTGGCTGAAGCCGGATTAGATGCAGGTGTGGATGCTTTGCTGGTTACGGACCACAATGTTCTCGTGCAGGGGTTGGATGGCTACCACCAACGCGGCAAGCAACGCTTGCTGCTCCTGGTTGGTGAAGAAATCCACAATCGAATGCTTCCCGAAGGCGGCAACCATCTCCTGGTGTTTGGACATAAGCAAGAACTGTCCCGCTATGCCAGCGAACCGCAAAAGCTGATCGACCAGGCAAACGCCAGTGGCGCGCTCTCTTTTATTGCCCACCCGATTGAAGACACCTTACCCGCCTTCAACGAAGGCGAATTCAGTTGGCGCGACTGGTCGGTCAAAGGCTACACTGGCATTGAACTCTGGAACCAGATGAGCGAATTCAAGACACGTTCTCAGTCTTTGCCAAAAGCTGCTCTTCACGCCCTTTTCCCCCAATTCATGGACCAGGGTCCTCTGAACAGGACCTTGCAGCTTTGGGACCAACTATTGCTCACGTCCAAACAGCCGATAGTAGCTGTTGCCGGCGTGGATGCCCATGCCCTTGACTATCGCTATGGACCGTTGCGCGTCAAGCTTTATCCTTACGCGTTCCAATTTCGTTCGCTTACTACGCATATCCTGGCTCCCAGCAAACTGACCGGCGAAATCAACACCGACCGCACCATGATCCTGGAGGCGTTACGACAGGGGCATGCCTTCTGTGCTTTCGACTTACCCTATTCCACCAGGGGCTTTCGCTTTACCTGCAATACGAACGACGGAACCTTCCTCATGGGCGATAAGGTGCAAGCAGAAACCGGGCTCACTTTCCAGGCACGTTTGCCAATCCGGACCCATGTCCGCCTGCTGAAAGACGGCGTTGTGATCAAAGAACACCAGGATCGGGAAGTATTGACCCATTTGACCAAAGAACCAGGCGTTTACAGGGTGGAAGTGTATATCGATTACCTCAACCGCCATCGGGGTTGGATTTTCAGCAATCCGATTTATGCTTTCTAATTTTTGAACGTACTGGTCTTGCGTAGTATCCACAAAACAAACGCCTCCGCTGAAATCCCGTTATCGAACAGAACGCTGTTGTATTATTGTCAATCATGTTTGGGCACCACCCAACATAAAATGTTCACAGGTATAATTCAGGCAAGGACATCATGCGAAAATTACTGCAGAGCATTGAAGACAAGTTACGCTACCTTCTGGAAGAAAAGCTGGACCGGCTGATCTTTCCAGGTGTCTCCAGCTCCCTCAGTTACACGCTCATTGAACTGATCGAGGATGAAATTGAGAAGCAAAACGGCAATTGCGAAAATTGCATGCCCGATCTGATTACCCTCAAAGTCTCATCAGAACGCTGGGAAGCCTGGCAGCAATCCCTTCCCCTGCTTGAGGAAGTATCAGGCGTCCTGGAAGAATCCTGGAAAGAGCAAGGTTATCAGATCAGGAAAACACCCGTCATTCAACTGGTGCAATCACCCGATTTGAGCAGCAACCAGATTAAAGTCGAAACGGATTATTCGATCGAAGACGCCATTTTCCGGCAGACTGCCCTGCAGAAGCTCACCCGGGAACCGCAGGAAGTAACCCTGCCAAAAGATGCCTGCCTGATCATGACTGACCAGGAACCATTCTTCTTGAAAAAGCAGGTCATCAATATTGGACGTCGTTCCTCGAATGATCTTGTGCTGGATGACCCCATGGTCTCGCGCGACCACGTTCAGCTGCGCGCGGATAGCGGTCGCTTTTACCTGTTTGACCTCGGCTCTACAGCTGGCACAACCGTTAACAACTTCCCCGCCAGCAATGTTGCCCTCAAACCCGGCGATGTCATCCAGATTGGTCAAACCAGGATGATCTACAATCAATGGGTCGACCACAATGCTTCTAAACCTACGCGCAGTCTCTTTGGGGGAAAAGAATGAACGCGATGACCGGTTTGGTCTTGCGTATCCTTCTGTTCATCAGTTTATACGCTTTCCTGGGCGTCGCCGTCTGGCTACTTTGGAAGAGCGTGACAGGTGCCAGGCTGCGTGGTGGCACCATTGCGATCCCAATCCTGACGCTTGCCACCACGATAGACAGCGAACAGATTATCCAGTCCTATACCAGTTCAGATGTCCTTATAGGGCGCAACCCGGACTGCGATTTGGTGCTGGTTGACGAAACCGTCTCCGGTCGGCATGGTCGCCTGACCTACCACCTCAATCAATGGTGGTATGAAGACCTGAAATCGACCAATGGCTCCTGGCTGGATGACCTGAAGATAGAAGAACCAATCGTCGTCAAGGACAATGACTCGATCTATTGTGGCGACGCTGTTTTAAAAATTTACATTAAACCACTGAAATAACAGAAAGCGAGGCTCTTAGCATGTCGGAATACGCATTCGGAATCATTGGAGGTTCCGGTCTTTATGAATTTGAGGGTTTGGAAGAAGTCGAAACCCTCGAGCTTGACACTCCCTTTGGCAAGCCTTCTTCCCCCATTGTTACTGGTTCGATTCATGGCAAGAAACTGGCATTCCTGGCGAGACACGGCATTGGTCATATTTACAGCCCAACTGAGGTGAATTATCGCGCTAATATTTGGGCGTTTAAGCAGCTTGGTATCGACAAAATCATCAGCGTGAGCGCAGTTGGCTCCCTGCGCGAAGATTACGCTCCTGGTGACATCATTATCCCGGATCAGATTTTTGATAACACCAAGGATCGGGTACGCAGCTTTTTTGGCAACGGCATGGTGGTGCATATCAGCTCAGCCGATCCTTTCTGCCCTATTTTGAGCAAGCAACTGCTCAAAGCTTTGGAAGGCGAAGATACCAGGGTCCATGCTTCCGGTACATTAGTCACCATCGAAGGTCCCCGCTTTTCCACTCGCGGCGAATCGAATACTTTCCGGAAATTAGGTTTTTCATTGGTCGGAATGACTGCTTGTCCTGAGGCCTTTTTGGCGCGTGAAGCAGAAATCCACTATGCCACCATGGCGCATGTGACCGATTATGACAGCTGGCACGAGACGGAAGAAGCAGTCACAGTGGAAATAGTGGTCAACACCCTGAAGAAAAACACCGCGCTTGCTCAAAGAAGCTTGGTGCGCCTGGTTGACATACTTTCAGCCGATGAAGGACGTACTGAAGAATGCGGATGTGACGAAGCGCTCAAAAATGCTTTTATCACCAATCGAGGTTATATGGACGCGGCAATGAAGGATAAGTTATCACTTTTGGTAGGTAAATACCTGGGGTAATGTGAGAATTTCCTCACGAAAGCAGACGCCATCGCATCCTCCGATGCTTTTGATGGTCTGCATCACCCTTTTCTTATATACAGCTGCCCTGGCGCTTGCCAACGGGACCAGGCTGCATAGTGAAACACTTTTAATCAGCGCTGAATATTTCATACCTTTTATAGCCTGGCTGGTCGGCACCCTGGTGGTTCAGCGCAACATCAGGCGGAAACTCCCCAATCGAGACCCCTGGATCTTGCCAACTGCTGCCGGTTTAGCCGGTTTAGGCATGCTGACCATCTGGCGGCTCTCCCCAGAGCTGGGGCTCAAACAGTCAGCCTGGTTCCTGCTGGGCTGCGGTTTGTTTTTAATTGCCTTAAACATAACCGATCTGATCAAAATCCTTAAGACATACAAATATGTTTGGCTGCTCCTGGGGCTGATCCTGATCGGGCTGACATTTATCATTGGTGTCAATCCGACTGGCAGCGGGCAACGGCTCTGGCTTAGAATCTTCGACTTTTATATCCAGCCTTCCGAACCGCTCAAATTGCTCCTGATCATCTATTTGGCTGCTTTTTTTGCGGACCAGATCCGTCCTAATGTCAGTTGGCTCAGCTCAGTTTTCCCAACGCTTGTAGTCGTTGGTTTTGCGGGATTACTTCTGATTGCTCAACGCGATTTGGGGACAGCCAGCCTGTTCATCATTCTTTACGTTCTGATGCTGACTGTAACAACCCAAAGGCGACGCTTATTGTGGGTCATCCCTGCCCTGGCTTTCTTAGCTGGCACAATAGGCTACTTCGCATTTGATGTAATCAAGACGCGGGTCGATATATGGCTGAACCCCTGGCTTGATACCAGCGGTAACGCCTGGCAGTTAGCCCAGGCTCAGATAGCCATCGCAAGCGGTGGTCTTATTGGTACAGGACCAGGTTTAGGCAGCCCGCAGTTTGTTCCGGTCGCGGTTTCTGACTTCATCTTTACCACCATCGGAGAGGAATTGGGGCTGCTTGGTACAAGTGCAGTCTTGCTTTTGCTCCTGGTGCTGGTGATTCGCGGAATCAATATCGCTCTCTCCAGCAAAACCACCTTTGGTCGCTATCTTGCCTTTGGTATTTCAGCCTATTTTGCGCTGCAGTCAATTTTCATTATTGGTGGCAACCTCGGTTTGTTGCCTCTGACAGGTGTAACGCTTCCATTTCTTTCTTATGGTGGTTCTTCGCTAATAACAAATATTCTGGCTGTGCTTTTGTTACTGCGCATCAGCACTGAAACCAGTCCCGAAGATATCCCTGAAAAAGTGCGCAGCCCCTATCGCTGGGTGACTGCAATTATTGCGGGGAGCTTCATGCTGATCGCGGTCTGGAATGGTTACCTGGCTTTCCCAAACCAGGAGGAACTGATTGCCAGGGCAGAAAACCCACGTTGGGCTGTCTATGATCGCTACTCTCCACGGGGAGAGATCTATGCCCTCTCCGGGGAAAAGTTGGTCGAAGTCCACGGGACATCAGGCTCATATGAATTATGGGTAAATGAACCGCAGCTATCAAATACTTTAGGCTATGCCCACCCTGCCTATGGACAGAGTGGATTGCAGAGCTCGCAATATGCGCTTCTGCGCGGCTACGCTGGCGTTCCCTGGGAGATACGCCGGCAACATGAGCTGTTATACAATCAGCCCCCTGCCGGGTTGGATATCAAACTTGCCATCAATATGGCACTTCAAAATAAGGCAGACGAATTATTAGGAGACCACAAAGGGGCGATCGTGTTATCCAATGCCCAGACTGGGGAAATATACGCGATTGCTTCTCACCCAAGTTTTGACGCCAATACCATGTCTGAGATCTGGGAAAGTTTGATGCAGCGCACCGATGCGCCATTGCTGAATCGTGCCACGCAAGGTTCCTACCCGCTCGGAACGCTGGCAAGCACGCTTGCCTACGGGAGTCTGATCCAAAGCAATCATGCCTTCGACCTGGGCTCATCTCAAGACCTTTTTCGGCTTGACCCATACTGCTACCGTGCAATGCAGAATGAAAACGCTTCGCTCAATGCGTTTCAATTTGGCTGTGAAAGCGTAGCTGAAGAAATCTTGGGTGTTACCGATCCGACACTCCTTCAGGCCGACTTGGAAGCCTTTGGTTTGTTTTCAGCCCCGGATCTCGCCATTGAGACTGCCCAGCCATCCCCTGCGCTCACCGTTGAGCAGCTGGACCAAAACCCGCTTTTGGTGATGGACATCACCGTAAGCCCTCTGCAAATGGCTATGGTAGCCGCAGCAATTACTAATGACGGCGTACGCCCAGAACCCGCGCTGGTTAACTCATATTTGACTCCCGAAGGTGACTGGCAGGCGCTCGGACCTGGCAAGACCGTGACTGCGGTATACACCCCAAGTTTAGCCGCGGAAATTCAGGCTGATTTGCGCTCCAGCACACAAACCATCTGGTACCAGACCGGTCATGCCCTGATTAATCAAAAAGAACCACTCACCTGGTATATTGGCGGAACAACACCGGAATGGTCTGCCACCCCATTGGCGATCGCAATTGCTATTGAAGAAGACGCCTCCGACCTCGCCCTTACGATTGGCAATACATTATTGAATTTATCAGCAACGAATTAGGCATCCCTTCCGGATGGCTGGGCTTTAGTACAGCCATTTTTTTGAAATTGCTTATATGGCAGATAATGAAACCCCCTCCAGGGAGGGGGCAAGGGGGTGGGTGTTTGTGGGATCGTCAAGGAAAAATCACTACTGCCCAGGCGTATTGGAAGCACAGCAAATGATTGTTGAGATAAATTTCCGGTGCTTCCAATCTCGCACTACGTGAATCGGTTGCATCCGTGTGAATGCGGAAGGAGCAAGCCCCTCCGTACGGCTGGGCATTGGTCCAGCTGATATCCTAACTTAAGCGCAAGAAGCGTCGTTTGCCAACCTGCAAGACCATACCCGGTTTCAACTCAACATTCATGTCACCCACCGGTTCACCATCCAGCTTGACACCTTGCTGTTCGATCAGGCGGCGGGCATCCCCACGGGAACTTGTCATCTTTTGGGAAACCAGGATTTCAATCAGGGTGTCACCCTCTTTCAACTGGTATACCGGCATTTCGTCCGGAATGTTGCCCTTCTGGAAGGTGTTGACAAACTGGTCTTGAGCAGCCCCAGCAGCTTCTTCACCATAAAAGACGCTCGTGATCCCAAAGGCTAGTTTCATCTTTGCGTCACGGGGATGCAAACTGTTAGTTGCCAGGCCGTTTTCAAAGGCGTGCAATTTTTCAGGTGACCATTCTGTGGCAAGCCGGGCATAAACCAGCATGGCTTTGTCAGGGATGCTCATTACTTTTCCGTACATATCCTCAGCACTGGTGTTCAATGGAATGTGATTGCCAAGCGACTTGCTCATCCGAACTTCACCGTCTGTACCTGGCAAAATGCCGAGAACGATGCCGATATTGGGCTTTTGACCGAAGTAAGCCATCACCTTTCGTGCACCAGTGATGATATTAAACAATTGATCCGACCCACCAATCTGTACATCTGCGTTTAAATGGTGAGCATCGTAACCCTGCATAATTGCATAGAATAATTCGTGCAGATAGATTGGCTCGTTTTTATCAAAACGTTTGTGGAAATTATCGCGAGTCAGGAACTGTTGAACCGTAAAGTTGGAAGCCAAATCGACCAGGTCAGTCAATGTCAGCTTTTGGAGCCATTCATGGTTGTAAAGGACTTCTGTCTTCTCAGGATCCAGGATTCGGAAAGCCTGTTCCGCATAAGTCCGTCCATTTTCCATCACCTTGTCGTGAGAAAGTTGGACGCGCAATTTGTCTTTATCAGAAGGGTCACCAATCATGGCAGTGAAAGAACCAATCACAAACAAAACCTGGTGCCCCAGTTCCTGGAATTGGCGCAGTTTACGCATGGTAACGGTATGACCGAGATGCAGATCAGTGGCGGTGGGATCATAGCCGCAATAAACTCGCAATGGACGGCCTGCCTTTTCGGACTCAATCAATCGCTCGCGTAATTCCACTGCCATCGTTTCGGCAATGGCAGCATCACCAAAATCGGCGCCTTGCATAAGGTATTCAACTTGTTCATCGATTTTCATCATGGCATTCTTCTCCTACCGATCAATCTGCTGGCCTGGCATGCCCTTTTTCAGGATTGCTGAATTTTACCACCCTCGGATAATCTTTATCACAATCCAGATTCGCATACTACTGAAACTCAACTCTTTTTTACTGTATTGCTGTTCATAAGAAAACTTCTAAAAAGGAGAAGTAAATGGAAATTTACAATAA
>WOYI010390991.1_pt1 | contig 18617 bp, 22 predicted proteins | sample 6423411 | NCBI WGS metagenome assembly WOYI01 (sample SAMN13441803, study PRJNA592873) | oil field metagenome | biome: oil field; feature: oil-well bore; material: oil-contaminated soil; isolation source: oil-contaminated soil from oil-well borehole | place: Germany: Wietze | collected 2016-10-18 ... | reverse complement strand
ATCTGATGTGATAAGATGATCGTTTCTCGTCTGATCTTGAGGAACTGGAGGAATTTCCAGACGGTGGATGTACCATTGAGGGAGAGAGCATTCCTGATCGGGCCAAACGCCTCCGGAAAGTCAAACCTCCTGGACGTCTTCCGCTTCCTGCGCGATATAGCCAAGGATGGAGGCGGCCTTCAGAAGGCAGTGGCTGACCGGGGACGCCTTCCCAAGATAAGATGTCTTTCTGCTCGGAGAAGCTCAGACATTGAGATCGAAGTCCACCTGGCCGAGTCCTCTGAAGAGCCAGCAAAATGGAAATACGCCATCGGTATCACCCAGGAGAAGGGAGGAACTCGTCGACCTATCCTGGTCTACGAGAGGGTCTGGTCTAATGATCAGCTGATTTTAGACCGGCCTGACGGGCATGACGATCACGATCCCCAGCGCCTCACCCAAAGCAACAGGGTCGAACGAACGCCATGGCAGATAATCATGAGGGGAACTTTGCCCCTAAGTCGATGATGGATGGCAAGCAGAATCCGTGTGATCAGAATCCCTGCATGGGCCAGAATATGGGCTCAATGAATGATATTGTAGCTCCGAGGTAGAGCAGGAAAAACCATGATTCAAAGCGATCATGGCGAGGTGAATTTCAAAAAGCGTGTACTATGTCGGCCAGGAGTCAGAATTCCTGGCCTGCTTTTTGGAGTTAAATGACAAAAGGTGAACGGAGCAAAGATAAACGGAATTCCAATGATTTCGGAGTTTGATTAAAGCGGTGGGGTTTCACAATGGTTATTGGTTTCGCGATGGTAAAGGTAGTTCGTGGGCATGAGGACGAGGCTTATCTGGACCTCAGGAAGGTTAGCGGGGTAAAAGAAGCCTATCGCATCTTGGGCGAGTACCAGTTCTTCGTAGTAATGCAGGCAAAAAGCGTTGCTGCTCTAGAGGGATTGATTGGCAGGGTAAGAAGTATACCTGACGCGACTAATATCTGCCATGTTCTCATCACAGATCAGGATGCATCAAAGCAGTTAGCTCCGATCGACGAATCATCTCTTGATTTCGAGGTCCCAGTACGGGGATGCTCCTAAAGCTCTTCGGAACTCTGAAGAGCTTTGCTCACCTGATGGTGGATACCAATTCATAAAATTTGCAGATCGAAATTGAAAGGAGAGATCGATATGAAGATAGCATATTATCTGACAGCATTATTGATATTGAGCAGCATGGCCCTGCCGGCTTCATGCCAGGAACAGATAAGTCTCACCATAAACGTTCATGAGGAGGCCCTTGATGGTCCTCTTCTTTCAGAAGTTCTCATCACCGGATTGGATGGGACTGGAAATGAGTTTGCTGGAGTAACGGACAGCGACGGTGCAGCGGTTATCAGCGGGACTCCAGGTGCCTGGCAGTTTTCCTTCCAGAAGGATGGCTATGACGACCTTAACCTGCAGTATGATGCCACGCAGACTGAGGAGACTGCTGCATACCTTGAAAAGAGCTCTGGGGCTGAACAGGTTGCCCTTGCAGTATATGTCCATGAAGGAAGTCTGGATGGCCCAATTCTCTCTGATGTTCAGATCACGGGGCAGGACGGAGATGGAAATGAATTTGCAGGGACAACGAACTCCACCGGGGTCGCCGTCATCAGCGGCATACCTGGCAGCTGGCAGTTTGCCTTCCAGAAAGATGGTTATGATGCCCTTTACCTGGAATACAATGCCACACAAAGCGAGGAGACTGCTGCCTATCTTGAGCAGACGGCCTGAATCATCCAGGCAAAAGGGTGAAATGAGCGAGCTATAAGGGCGCTCTCATCTCCATCCTTTCCATCACTTATGTACTCCTCCATCAGCATCCTGCACTCAGCCCAGTCCAGGTCCACCACCTCTATCCCATGCGCCTGCATGAAGTCCCTGGCCGCGGGAGCACTCCTGGCCTCGCCAACCACAACCTTCTTGATCCCGAAGTAGACCACTGCCCCGGCGCACATGTAGCAGGGCATGAGGGTTGTATAGAGCACTGTATTGTGATAGCCGCCGGTCAGCCGGGCATTGCGCAGGCATTCGATCTCTGCATGCATCATCTGGTCGTTTTGCTGCACTCTTCTGTTCCTTCCTCTTCCTTAAATTGGATGGCAAGATTGATCAAGCTTTGCCCATCTCATAAAATTTTTATTAAATATATGTAATCAATTTATCTTAGCACTCATCGATATCCAAAAACACTCAAATTCGATAATTTTAAATATAGTGAACTAAAATTATTAACATAGATGGGATTGGGGGTATCATGATCACAGGATGTAACTGGGCAGGGGAGGAGATCGTCAGGGACACAATAGTTTATGATAAGAGAGTGGTAATCGGCAGCTCGGGCATACTGATTCCCACTGACATCCGGGACTGGCTATCTCACACCCATAGCAAGGTAATAGCCAGAGCCCTGGAGGAGATGGCCCTTCCTGCCTCCCGCGAGGCAGGGACATTCGACATGAGAGCCTGGCGGAGCTGGGACTACGTGACCAGGTCAATAGACTACGTCACCGACAAGAGCAGCTTTGGGCTGGAAGACCTCTGGCTCTTTCCCGAGGAGACGCTGATGCTCGGAAAAGGGGACTGCGAGGATACCTCTTTTCTCTTAGCCTCTCTTCTCATGGCCAGCGGGATCTCAGAGCAGTGCGTGCGGGTGGTTTTGGGCCGGGTAGCCTCTCCAGCTGGCTTCTACGGGCATGCCTGGGTGGTCTACCAGTGCGAGTCTGGACAATGGTGTCTGTTGGAGACGACGTTGGAATCAGCGCCTCCCAGCTTCACGCCTGCTGATCCATTCACCCTGCCTGGAAATCAGTATCAATACCAGCCACAGTTCTGCCTGAACTCCTCCCATCTCTGGTCGATGACCCGTATGAAGACCGAATTTGCGGATTATCTGAAGATTCGAGTCAAACCTCAGCAACCAGTTCCATCAGAATGATAATGATAATAACACATGCAGCCTATGCAATTTGCCCTATAACGTCTATTTTCCCGTATCTGGTCAATATATATATACATATTTTTATATTATGGTTTATGTTCTCCCTTACATTCCTCTTTATCTTCTTCTCTTTCATGCTTCAGAAGTCGAAGAGCTTCCAGCATCTTTTCCATATTCTTCCAGTGGCCACCCCTCCAGTATAGCCTCTGGCAATTGGGACAGATCCAGATCTCCCCCTCACGCCCTTCAGCTTCCTTAAGGGAGCTGTTGCACAGGGTGCACCTTTGGGGATCTATCCTCAGAGCGATCCCCTTTTCGGCCATCTCCAGGATCTGTTCACAGATCCGGGACGAGCGGATGAGAATGCCCTCCACCCCGGCAGCTGAGCAGGATGAAAAGAGCCTCTTATCTCTGGTGACGAGGATCCTATTCTCCCTTTTTGCCTGGCCAAGGAGTGCCTTATCGCTGTCACTCTCGGGATTGGCCACATCCTGGCCCAAAAGGCGCAGCCACCTTGCCAGGCGGAGGAGCATGAGGTCGACCAGAAAGCTTCTCTTTTGAGGCCTCTCTGCCAGCGGCTCATCTCCCCCCAGCATCACTTCCGGTCCTCTCTCTTCAGGCGGCGTCTTATCCGGCGGTCTCTCTTCCACGATCCACCCATCTCGATCCGCAACTATTTATCGATTGATCTAGATCCTCCCATTCATGAAGAAGGCGATGAGCAATGTGGACGTGGCGGCGATGGTCAAGGAGCTTCAGGATCGGATCCTGGGGGGATTCATGGGCAAGGCCTACCAGCAATCCTCAGACAGGATCTGGCTCTCGGTTCAGTCCCCCGCCGAGGGCCGGCTCGACCTCCTCCTGGAAACGGGAAGGAGGGTCCATATCACCAAGGCTGAGCGCCCGGCCAGCAAGACTCCGCCTCAGTTTCCCACCATGCTCAGAAGCCACCTCTCCGGAGGCCGGATCGTCGATATCAGGCAGCACCAGTTCGACCGGCTGCTGGAGATCAAGGTGGAGCGCAGCGGAATTCCTCGCTACCTCATTGTTGAGCTATTTCCCAAGGGGAGCATGATCCTGCTCGATGAATCCAGAAACATCCTCAGCATGCTCAGAAAAATGCTCTACCGGGGCAGAAAGATGGCCGCCGGGGAGCCCTATATCTACCATCCCGGCCAGCTTGATCCAAGGACCATAGCCCGGGATGAGCTGGCCCTATGGCTGGCCTCCAGTGGCCAGGATCTGGTGAGATCTCTGGTGCGCGGTCTGAATATGGGCGGGACATACGGCGAGGAGGTCTGCCTGGTGGCCGGAGTGGACAAGAACAAGGAGGCGATCGACCTGGATCCTGGGGAGATCGACAGGGTGCATCAGGCATTAAGCGAAGTGTTCCTGAATGAAACCCTCGATCCTCATATTGTCATCGAAGATGGCGCTCCCATTGACGTCCTGCCCCGGCCTCTGAAGCTCTATTCCGGCTTGGAGATGAAGCGCTTTGCCACCTTCAGCGAAGCTCTGGATGCCTTCTTTGTGGAAAGGGAGAAGGAGACGACCAGGCAGGATCCTCTGGAGCACAGGATAGAGCTGCAGCGCAAAGCCATTGAGGAATTTCGGTCCCAGGAGGCAGAACTGGTTCGGAAGGGCGAGCTGATCTACCAGCTCTACGGCAGCGTCGAGCAGATACTCACCTTAATGAACGATGCCCGGGCGCGGGGCTTCTCCTACAACCAGATCTGGGAGAGGATCAGCGGCTCGGGCCTTCCCCAGGCGGAGACGATCCTATCTTTGGACGGCAGGGGAGAGATGCGGATCTTGCTGGAGGGGGAGGAGCTGGAGTTGAATGCCAGCTTGACAGTCCCCCAGAATGCCCAGAGGTACTATGATAAGGCCAAGGATATGGTCCGCAAGGCCAAAGGGGCACAGAGCGCTCTGGCTATTACCGAGGAGCTGAAAGCGGGAAAGGTCGCTCCCAAGAAGACCCGCGTCGTGTCTTCATATTACAGGAGGAGAAAGCCCAAGTGGTATGAGAGGTTCCGCTGGTTTTACTCCTCCGACGGCTTCCTGGTCCTGGGGGGAAGGGATGCGGATAGCAATGAGGAGATTTATGGCAAATATCTGGAGAGAAGGGACCTGGCCATGCATACCGACGCTCCCGGCGCTCCCCTGACGGTGATTAAGACCGAGGGCAAAGAGGTGCCGGAGAGCACTCTCCAGGAGGCGGCCGGGTTTGCGGTGAGCTACTCCTCCTCCTGGAAGAGCGGGCTTGCTGCTGCAGACTGCTATCTGGTGAAGGGAGACCAGGTGAGCAAGACTCCAGAGTCGGGGGAGTTTTTGAAGAAAGGTGCCTTTGTCATCCGGGGCGAGCGCAGATACTTCCGGGATGTGCCACTGGGAATTGCTCTGGGGATAAGAGATGGAGTTCTTATTGGCGGTCCTGTATCGGCGAGCAAGCCCGGGTCGGATCCGGTGGTGGAGATCGAGCCGGGAGAGCTTAATCCTGACGACCTGGCAAAGAGGATCTACCGGCAGTTCTCTCTAAAGGTGGAGGACAGAGCCTTCTTGAAGTCCATAGCCTCTGTGGATCAGATCGTGCAGTTCCTGCCGCCGGGAAATTCGAGGATAAAGGAGTGATTAGGACAATCCAAAACAAAAGCATTCCTTGGAACAGACTGCTCAAAAGCGGCTAACTCTCACCCGTCTCCGGCAGAGCTTCGCCGCATTTTTTGCAGTACTTGGCATCGACATGACGAAGAGCAGGACCACCAGCAGATTGAGCAGGATTATGAAGATGTCTATGGCCTTACCCAGAGGGGTTCTAAAGTCTATCATGTAGAACTGGACGGTCTCCCGCAAGCTCCTGGCCTGAGAAGATTTCTTGCCCCCCTTTCCCGAAGCCTCCTTTTTCTGATTAGCTCTTGCCTCTTGGCCGGACATCTGAATGCTTATTGCATCTTTCAGGGGATAAAACCATCCGAATGAGCTTTTAGAAATGATTAAGTCTTCAGGCAGCGGTGTATTATTATGATATTATGATCGAATTCTCCGATGTTTTGCAGGCGGCAAATCTCCTCAAGGACAGGGTCATTCGCACCCCTCTGGTCTACTCCCCCACCTTCAGCAGGATCGCTCAGGCTGAGGTCTACCTGAAGCTGGAGAGCTTGCAGATGGGCGGCTCGTTCAAGGTCAGAGGGGCCACCTACAAGCTCCAGTCCAATCTGAAAAAGATCCATTCAGGGGTAATCGCTGCCTCCGTGGGAAACCATGCCCAGGGGGTGGCCCTGGCCGCCTGCGCAGCCGGTGTACCGGCCACGATCATCATGCCCGTATGGGCCTCCATCTCCAAGCAAGAGGCCACCCGAGCTTATGGGGCAGAGGTGAGGCTGATGGGCAAGAGCCTCGTCGAGAGCATAGAGATCGGCAGGCGCATGGCCCAGGAGACGAACAGGATCTTCATTCATCCATTTGATGACGAGGAGATCATAGCCGGCCAGGGCACAGTTGGCCTGGAGATCCTGGAGGACCTGCCCGATGCTGACTATATCCTCGTCCCGGTGGGCGGAGGTGGTCTTATCGCAGGCATCGCCCTGGCTGCCAAGGCCATCCGGCCCGAAGTGCGGGTGGTGGGGGTGCAGGCGGCATCCTGCCCCTCGGCCAGAAAGGCCCTGGAGCTTGGAAGGCCGGTGGAGGTCCAGGCCGAGGAGCGGGGCTCGATCGCCGATGCCATCATGGTCACCCAGGTGGGCGAGGCCGCCTTTCCCATCATGCAGAAGCTGGTGGATGATATAGTTCTGGTTGATGAGGAGCAGATCGCCTCTGCTGTATTGAAGCTTCTGGAGAGAAAGCGCATACTGGCCGAGGGTGCGGCCGCTGCTCCACTGGCTGCATTACTTGGCGGATCGCTACAGGTTGCCGAGGGGAGCCGGGTGGTGCTGGTGGTAAGCGGTGGTAATGTAGACAGCCTGCTCCTGGAGAGAATCATCTCCGCAGGCCTCCTGAAAGAGGGGAGGATGATGCGCTTTTCCGTCTGCCTGAAAGATGCTCCCGGGTCGCTGGCCGGGCTTTTAGAGCTGCTTGCCAGGCATGAGGCCAATGTGGTGCACATCCATCATGCCCGAAATGAGGGCGGCCTTGCGATCAACTACACACGGGTGGACCTGGAGCTGGAGACGAGGGGCGTCGAGCACATAAAAGAGATCGAGAGGGCGATGGATGGAGCGGGATACAGATTCATGCGGAGGTGAGGAGCACAATTGCCCTCCGCCACTGCTACAAACGGATTACTGAAAAGGCAATCGTATACATCTGTTGCCATCTCTTTTGTGCAATTGAAGAATACTGCTATTTCTCCTGCTGAAAGATCTGCTTCATCCTTTTTGTCCCCAAACCCTTTGACCTGAAGATGCTTCTGATCCTTTTCTTTTGATAAGCAAATATCTTGTCGTGCAGTGGATGATCCGGTCCCACCCTGAGAAGTGTTAAAGATACGACAAAGTTTTCGGGTAGATCCAGGAGGCAGATTATGCCTCCTTCCTCTCCTGACTCGACTACATTAAGGATCTTCAATTCCTTTTCCGGTGTGACATCAAATCCATTCGCAATCAAGGTTTTACTCAAATCGCGGTTGGCATAAGCAGCGATGGGCAGATGGGCCTTCATCTCGTCTATTAGCAGCATATTCTTCATCTCTTTCCATATCCCATTATTTGAAGAGATGCTTTTCATCGAATAGGGTGCAGAATACATCCTTCTCGCTGATGCATCGATTGGGGCATACCTCGCAGATGCTGAGCATATGAGCCCACTCATGTGAGATTGCATCAGTCATTTTATTAACCATATCTTCGCCGATATTGGGGAAGAACGATTCTATGGGCTCGTATGAGATGCACACTTTTTCAATTTCGCCGGACAATTGCCTGAGAACTTCATCCTTCATTGCCTTTGTATAGTAAATGCAAAACTCCGCAAGGACCTCATCACTGATCTTTTTCCTTCTCAGCCTGTAGGCGAGTTCATCTTTCATGCTATCATAAATCGACAAAGCTAATTCATAGCAAAACCAGTTCAGCTTAATCTTATCGTCCTGGCTGGAATAAAAAGAGGTTGGGCTGATCATATCCAAGCAGTTCTTTTCATTCTTTACCTTTCGTCTCTTCCTCACTCCTCTCATGCTCTTATCCCCCCTTGATATGCCTTATATCCACCGCCACTCCTCTCCTTGATCGCACCATCTCCCAGCCGGACATCTTCGCCCGGCCAATCCCGAAGGCCTGCTCGCCCTCGACAATCACCTCACCTCCCGGCCTGATCTGCTCGTCGGCATCTACAAACCGGATGAAAGCATCTCTCCTTTTTATTTGTACTCCTTGAAGGCTTCAACCAATTGCCTAAATGATGTCGGCTTGTATTTCTCGAAGCTTTCCTGATCAACATAGACGAAATCGTACTCTTTTTCATGCTTCGCCCGGTTGATATCTTCACACCATTGCTTTAGACGCTGCATCTTGAGCGGCACGTCGAGGTCTTCCTGTCCTTTTGTCTCAACAACAAACTTCTCTCTATCCGAAACCTTAACCAGAAAGTCGGGATAGTAGGTAGAGATATCTCCTTCTGCATTTACATAGTCCAGCTTATAGCCCACAGCCAGATAGATCTTGGCATGAGAGATCACATCATCGCATTTTTCCAGGAAAGCGGCGAACTGAAGTTCAAAGGGGCTATCCCCGACTATGCGATTGAAAAGACTCTTTTTCGGTATAAGGTAGTCCTGATCTTTAACAACAAATGGGCGCGTCTGCCGCAGCTTTATGGTATCGCGTATTTCGGAATCGCCTCTATCCCGTACGGTGAGCGCGTTGATGGCCTTTTTGAAGGATTCGATCACCGTTTTAGTGGCAACTAGCTCTGAAAGGTTGCGCAGGGTGTTGGGACTTTCCAGATCCACCGGCTGGTCGAATAGCTCATCCCTTACAAAGGCTTTGACCTTGCCGTAAAGCACATCATAACCGCTGACCAGCCTCAACTCTCTCATTATGGTCTGAGCAAAGTAGCCGATCACGCTGACATATTCCTCTAAGCCACCTGGATACATTTTGCGCAGGCCTCGCCCCAGCGTCTGTTCCGGCAGGATTTGGCTCTTAGCCCCAAAGGCACGTAATCCAACGATGGTAGTAACATTGCGCACGTCCCACCCTTCAGTGAGCATCATGACCGAGACTATGGCTTTATAGGGGCTATCCCAGCCATCAATATCATTTGCCTGCTGGCGCAGTTCTTCTAGCTCTTCTTTGGCTTTGCCTGATTTGGATTCGGAGATCTCCCCGTTATTCTTGGTATGAATGACCAGCACTGCATCTTTCAGATCCTGATAGCGGTCCTCCAGGTAGCGAGAGACATCGTCGCAGTTGCGGGTATCATCGGTCATCACAAAGAGGATGGCCTTCTTGTCCGCCTTTTGGTGCTCTTCGTAGGCTTTGCGCCACTCGATCACGCCCAGGTGAAGGTAGTCGGCATATCTTTCCGTGAATTTGGCGCTCTGGCGCTCCACAAGCTTGGCGCGGCTGGGTGCATCCGGCAGGACAGGATGCTTGACGACATTTTGCGATATCGCTTCAACCAGCGGATAATCGGCTACTGTCTGCACAAAAATAGCACCATTGCGGTGCTTGGGCGTGGCGGTAGTGTCTATTTGCAGGGAAAGGGCCGAGTCCTTTAGCTTGAGGCGGTTATTGATATCATCGATGGATTTAAACCAGGCCAGGCGAGGGTCGTGGATGTGGTGCGCCTCGTCATTGAGGATCATCAGCTCATCGATATCACGCACAATCATGCTCAGGTCCACTTTGGAGTCGGTAGTGGCGCCAGATGGCCGCTTGCCCAGGAAATAGTCCATCGTGTTATCGTCGTCGGGCGATGCGGGTGTGTCGTCGCCAGCATAAACGCGATGGATATTGGTCAGGAAGATGTTACCAATAGGGCGAATGATGCGCACTTCATCCTGCACATGCAGGCTGATTTGTTGAAAATCATCATGCCAGCTTCGGCCTCCTACGCCATCGTCGGGCAGGACGGGGTCATCAAAAAAGATTTTCAGCCCCTCAAAATCCTTTCTGATTCGATCGAGTACGATGATGTTGGGAGTGATTATCAGAAAGTTTCGGGAAAGCCCTGATTCAGGCTCGTACAGCTTATGAAAGAAGCTCCAGGCCAGGATCAGGCTCAATACCTTGGTCTTTCCTGAGCCGGTTGCCATCTTTACGACGAAGCGCCGCCAGGTCTCATCGAACATGCCCGAGGTGACCAGACCTGAGCTATCAAAGCGCATCAGGTCGTATTTGTTCCTGCACGCCGGCCACATCGTAGAGGAAGATGATAGTCTCCACCGCCTCACGCTGGGCGAAGAAATACTGAAACTCAGCCATTGTCCCGTCTGCCTTGGGCAGAAGGTGAGGCTTATTGAACCACCAGTTCAGCAGGTAGCGGCTGGTATCAGTCGCACCCTTGTAGCCACTGTCGCGCCATTCCTTAACCTTCTTGCGAAGCTCTGAAACCAGCGGAGGCATGAGCTTATCCATGCTGTTTTCTCGCAGAGCCTCATCTGCCGGGAACCAGCGCACAGCCGGATCGAGTATGGCATGGGGTGATTCAGGAAAGCTGGGGTGGAGTGCCATTAGTTCTAGTCTCCTATGTTGACCTCAACGATGGTCATAGTGTCATTGCCAAAGATATCCACTACCTTGACGGCAAGCTTGCGCCGACCGGGCCGGCATTCGTGAAATACGCTTGTCAGCTCTAAGGATCGATCTTTCTTGGCGCGGAAGGATTGCCACTCGTTTTCAAATATGTAGTCGCCTGTCCAGACCTCTTCCCAATTGCCATTAGCATCGTTTTTTACACGCACGATCTCGCGTTTGCTCTCGAAGTTGAAGTCCACTGCCCAGTAATCGATCCAGTCGGTCCAGTGCTGAGTTAAGGTTTCGCGGCTGATGATGCCATCTTTGTCCTTGCTCATGGATCAACATATGACCTTCTTCTGCCAGCAAATCGCGCATCAGTATCAGACGCTCGTAGATCATGACGAGGAAGGAATCAGCTCCTTTTCCCCAAGTGTCGCGGTAAGCAATCTCCTCTAGAATATTAGGTTTCTTGGTGAATGTGTCACCGCCGATCTCGATGTCCATGGAGAAATCCGCGCCCACGTCGAATGGAGGGTCTATGTAAATGAGCTTGATGCCCCCCTGCGCCTCGATCTCCTCGCGAAGGGGTCCGTTTTTCAGTGAGGAGAGAATAAGCTTATTGTCGCCCCAGATCAGCTTGTTTCATGCACTCATCGAACTGGAAAAGGATGATTTTATCAGCCTTGAAAAATATGCGAAGAGACGCAAGATGACAATTTAATCGTAAGGCTGTTACGTATGTGTTTTTTCAGCTTCTTGCCCGCCAGGATGCACTCGATCAGTAAAGACTCACTTAGCACATTCTTGCTGAACGCCAGTGAGGTTGCCCTTTGGGTTGAGCCAATAAGCGCGCTGGACGCCGGTCAGGCTCGGGTACTCGTTTGCCAACGGATGAACGGAATCGGAGCATACGCCCTTCAGGGCTATTCCATCTGGATGCTGCTTGAATCTGCTCAATGATAAAGGGCATAGCAGCATAGTTTGTTCCCCGCGGACGCGTGGTCAGGGGGCCTGCACGGCCTGCGGTGCGCCAGGCCAGATAGCAATGCACCAGGGGGAAATAAGCATAAATTAGATGTATAAAAACAACTACAGATATGCAGAAGTCTCGGGTAGTTCGGATGGATTCCATTGGGCCTATTGAGAAGTGTAAGCGGCAAGGAAGCGATTAAGGCTTTCATCAAAGCAGGCGGAATAGTCCGCCGCGGAAAAGGTGATCATGTTAACATTAAAATGCCAAATGGACAGCTGATAACTATCCCAGTCTCAGGGAGTCTTAAGATTGGCCTGCTAAAGTCGGCAATTAGAAAGGCCGGCCTGGATGATGAAGAATTCATGATACTCTTGAAGGAGTGATTAATTATGGAATATACTATTCTGATCCATCAGGCGGAAGAGGGTGGCTTCTGGTCTGAAGTTCCCGCTCTTCCTGGATGCTACTCTCAAGGAGAAACAATAGATGAAACCCTGCAAAATACCAAGGAAGCAATCGAATCCCACCTGATAGCCCTGAAGGAAGATCTAGTGGCGGCCCCAATCGAGGAGAGTCTATTCATAGGAAAGGTTAGAGTGGAAGTCCCTGGCCTGTGATATTGCCTGATATCAGCAAATGAATCCAGCTCATTATATTGCCTAAAGGATTTATTTCTTGAGGGTCCTGCAGGCCCGACTCGCGGGGCACCAGGAGAAGTAACATAAATTCTCGCTCAGCATAAGCTATGCGCTTGGGCAAGAGTCGCCACTATTTCTCCTCCACATGCCTGATCTCCACCGCCACTCCCCTCCTAGATGCCACCATCTCCCAGCCGGACATCTTCGCCCGGCCAATCCCAAAGGCCTGCTCCCCTACTATGATCACCTCATCACCCGGCCGGATCTGCTCATCGGCATCCACCACCCCCGGAGCGAGCAGCGAGCCTCTTGGCAGGAAGTCTCCAATGGTTACAATGTATATGCTAAGCGGCTCCAGGCGCTTTGCCCCTGCCATGGACAACGCCATGTTGCCATTTATGGTCCAGCTGGCCAGAGGCCTCTTGTTCTCATCCTGAATCTCTCTGCCCCTCACCACTATCTTTCCCGCCAGCAGAGCATCGCCCGCACCCTGGCCGAAATAGAAGTCGGCATGGGCCCGGTAACGCAATAGCCGCAGATCTGGCAGGCGCACTGCGTCACGGCATGCTTCTTTGACCGCCTCACTGAGGCGTGCCAGAGCGGGCCCACTGGTACCTCCGCCGGTGTAGACTGCATCCAGGCCCAGCTCTCGCATCGTCTGCTCCAGCTCTCCCTCCAGGTGGGCCACTATTCTGGAATACCTATTCCTTTTCAGGTAAGCCTCCAGGCATTCGGCGAGCCACGCTCTCTCCTCTCGATCCCAGCGGCCGGTGACGGGCACATCATAGCCGGCAGCGGGATAGGCCTCCTCCAGCTCTCGGGGAACGAGCGCCAGGGGCGAGGTCAGTATCAGCTCGTGCAGATAGCGCCTGGCGGAGCCAATGGCTTCCGCAAAGAGACGATGTGACCGGGAGGTGGAGTAGGGCTTGCGCGCGGAGCAGGGCAGGAGCAGCAGCACATCGCTTTTCGGCGCCTGATATCTCTCTAAAACCCTTTCTGCGAATCGAGTGACCTCCACCCTCTGCAATGACTCGGCGCAGTTGGCATAAAAGGTGCTGCGGCGGCTGACGGGCGTCCTCCTCTCAAGATACCGGTGCTCCGCGTCCAGCAGCCGCAGGGCAGCGGTCTGGTCGGGCGTCACCCTCACCTGCCGCTCCACGTACTCCCTGATTGTTTGGGAGCGGACCGCTTCTCTAACCGCTAGCAGCTCCTCCTTGAGCATCTGGAGGTTATGGGCGACGAGCAGATCAGTCTCCTGTCTGATCTCCTTCTCCCGCATCTTCTGGCAGTGCGGACAGAGGCAAAAAAGTTCATCCCTCTCGGCCAGCTCTTTGGCGGCCCAGACTCCGTCCCGGGAATGGTAGCGGCCCAGGAGGCCGTCTGCTATCATCCTGGTGCCATCAATGAGATCGATTCCCAAATAGACCAGAAGGGCCAGATTGGCGGGGGTGGCCAGAGCAGGTGCATAAAGAGCGCTATCTGGAGCAGTCTTATCCCTAACCCTGATTATCGCCTTCACCAGGTCTCTGGGATTCTTGAGGCTTCCAGCATTTCCCATCAGATAAACATCGGCACCATCCGGCGTCTTCTCGCTGAAGGGGTGGACGAGCAATCCTTTGGGGCCGTCCAAATCCATTGCAGCCAGCTCCAGGGCCGGCTCGGAGTGCAATGCTGAAGGGACGTAAGGCAAGATGGCCAGCTTCTTTTGACCTTTCAAACCCTCCTGAATGGCTATGGCCTCATCCGGGGAATTATAGCTATAGATGCTTCCCGCAGATATGTAGTCGTCAGGAGTGATAACGCCGGGAGTGCTGATCTGCCTGTTCAGGAGGAGCTTTCCCATCCTGGCCGGGCCGTCGCGGCGAAGGATCTCGAAGTACTTGGTCATGGCATATGCACCTTGGGCAATTGCTCCAATCTTTCTTTAAGGTTGATCTTCAGCCGGAAGGTGAACCGGGCCTCTGGATTGGCCTCGATCAGCCTTCTTGTGATCCTTACCGCTCGATCTATCGCCGCATCATCCGCCTCCGCCGGGACTTCGGCGTTGAATGGATAGGTCTCTTGTAGCTGCGCCGGATAGGGGCCGAATGGCGGCTTGAAGTTCAGGACGTGATCATAACCGCTCGGGTTCGCGTTCGGATCATCGGTGATCAGAACCTCGCCTTTCAGGCTGATCCGCTCGATCCTTTTGGCATGGCGGATGACCTCCGGCCGGCTTGCAGATTCCGGGCTCAGATAAAAAAAGGTGGACTTGCTGGCCGAGTCCAGGCCCTCCAGCCAATCTCCATATGAGGCCAGCTGTTTCAGGCCGTCGAGCATGCGGGGATGAGACCGGCAGCGCGTCTCCAGAAGGTCCCATAACGAGCCCTCACGAATGCTCTGCCGGACGAGCTTGATCTCCTGCAGGGAGACGTAAAGGTTGTGGCGGGCCAGTTCTCTCGCTCTTTGGGGGCTATCCATCAGCTCCTGCTGGGTATATTTCAGGCAGACGGGGCAGGAGCAGGGAAGATGTTTCATCTCCTCCAGCTTCCGCGTTCCCTGGACGGTCAGATAACGGCCCTCCCGGGCATAGAGGGCATAGGCAGCGGAGTCGAATAGGTCGCAGCCCATAGCTGCGGCCAGGGCAAAGATCATGGGGTGTCCGGCTCCGAAGAGATGGACTGGAACCCCCGAGCCCAAACCTTTCTTGGCAGAGACAACCACATCCACCAGGTCTCTGAAACGGTAGGCTTCCATCAGAGGCACCACTCCTCCTACTGGATAAAGATCAAATCCGAGCTCTCGGGCGAAGCTCCCCGCCCTCTTCCGGAGGTCGGGATAGGTAGATCCCTGAACCGGTCCGGCCAATAGGGCAGCTCTCTTCAGCTCGGCTGCCTCCAGCAGTCGTTCTTCTGTGATATTCAACTCCGACTCCGCCCTCTCCCTGGAGACATCAGGTGGGGTGGGTATATCCAGGGGCACGGATATGTCTGATTTTATGGCAAACTGAAAATCAAGGATCTCCATAGGCAGAACATCGATATCTCCATAGACGGAGAGTTGAAAAGCTCCTGAGTCGGTCATTATGGGCCCGGGAAAGCCCAGGAGATGGTGCAGGCCGCGCTCTATTGCTCCTTCCCTCAAGTCCGGATCCTGGTTTATTATGTAGCTGTTGGTGATAACCATCTCCGCACCCATCGAGGCCAGCTCCTCTGGAGGGATGAGGGGAAGATGGGGGTTTATCACAGGCATGAGCAGTGGTGTCTCGACGGTGCCATGAAGAGTAGAAAGCCGGCCGATCCTTCCGGCCAGATCTTTATGCAGTATTTCGAAGCGGTCCGGCATATGCAAATCCTTCACCAATAAGGAATAAATAGGTTGGGTCTGATCATCAGGGGATACGGAAAACTGAATATAAGAGGATTGATTAATATGAAAAATATAACCGCATTGGTTACACTATTCTGCCTGATGGGCCTAGCAGGTGCCCAGGGTAGCGGCCTGGGAGATGGTTATAGCTCCACTCAAAGGGCATTCTTCAATGAACCAATCACCTCGACCTTTGAACCTTATGTGAACAACTACTGGAGCAATTATGTTGTCGGCAACAAGAGCCAGAGCGGCCATGTCATGACCTCTGAAATGGATATGTGGGTAAACAACTTCCCCCTGATGTTCAGCATCCCTATGCAGCTTGATTCCACGAGCTTCAAGAGCAATGTCTCAACCCAGGGCCTCAGCGAGAAGGAGAAGAACAGCCAGACCCTGAAGACTGCGGTATACCGCGAACTGGGCTTGAGCGATCTTGGCAAATTAACGGCTGCTGCAGGCAGCCTGAATGCCACCGGCGCCAGCACTCCTGCAGTTGATGCTACAGGGAATCTGCTCTCTCAGAGTGTCATGTCGTTCTTTAACGTCTGAGCCGAGATTCTGTAACATAAAATCATAAAATAAAAAAAAAGAAGGATCTGGAAGAGGTTCTGCTTTCTGTTGCGGGACTAATTTCCTTTATTTCCTTTTCTTGACGTGACTGTAAAGGGCAAGAGTCCGCCGGCCAGGAGAATCATCCTCTGGCGACGAGAGAGGTTCATCTTCAGAACTAGCTCTTCTTCCTTTTTCTTTTCCCCTTTCCTTTCCACTACCTCTTCTCCTTTCCTGCTGCCTTCTGCAAGGGCGATCACACTCTCATCTCCCTTCTCTAAAGATTTGCGAATGCCAGGGATTCTTATATTCGTTTTTTCCGGCAGCAGATCCCAGTCAGACTCTTTTTCAAAGGTAAACGGCACTATGCCGAAGTTCACCAGGTTGGCGGCATGTATCCTTTCTATGGATTTGGCGATCACCCCTTTCACTCCCAGGTACATGGGACACATGGCCGCATGCTCGCGGGATGAGCCCTGGCCATAGCTCAGGCCTGCAACGATCAGATTATGGAAGCCTTGATCGCGTAGGGAGGATGCCCGGGAGAAGAAGTCCTTATCCAGTGGTTCAAAGACGAACTCGGCATATTTGGGAACGTTTGAGCGGTATTTGAGCCGGGACCCAGCAGGCATGATGTGGTCTGTTGTTACCAGATCGCCCACCTTTATGGTTACATATCCTGTTATATCCTCCGGAAGGGGTTGGTTGACAGGAGGCTGGCCGATGTTCGGTCCGCGGCAGATCGTAATTCTTGTCCTCTGTTCCGGTGACAGAGGCGGAATGATCATTCTGTCATCGATATCGAAATGATCGGGCATCTGTATTGCTGGAAACTCCATATCCAGCTCTCTTGGGTCAGTCAGCCTGCCGGTAAGAGCGGCAGCAGCCGCAACTACTGGGCTGGTCAAGTATACATTGGCGCTGGGAGTACCGGATCGACCCATAAAGTTGCGGTTGCTGGTGCGGACGGAGATGGAGTTGGTGCAGGGAGACATGCTATTGCCAATGCAAAATCCGCAGGATGATTCCAGTATTCTGGCCCCGAATGCAATCAGGTCGCGGAGGGCGCCGGTTTTGGCAATGGCGTTCAAGACCTGTCGCGATCCAGGGGCGATTCCCAAAGAGATGCCTTCAGGAAGCTTCCTTCCCTTTACCATCCTGGCCACCGTCATCAGGTCTACATAAGAGGAGTTGGTGCATGAGCCTATCATCACCTGGTCTACAGGAAGGTCCAGATCCCCAACCCCAACTATATTCCCCGGGCTGTGAGGAGCGGCTGCCAGGGGCTCGATCTCCGCCAGGTCGATCTCCAGGCTGCGGTCGTAGATGGCATCTTTGTCTGCGGCAAGAGGTTGCCATTGACTCTCTCTCTCCTGAGCAGCCAGGAACCTCTTGGTCTGCAGGTCACTGGGGAATATGGATGTGGTCACCCCGGTCTCAGCTCCCATATTGGTGATGGTCGCTCTCTCCGGTACCGTCAGGCCGGCTATGCCGTCGCCGGTATACTCTGAGACAAAGCCCACGTTTCCCTTTGTGCTCAGGATCTGCAGTACCTTTAGCGCTACGTCTTTGGCTGTGGACCAGGGCTGGAGATTGCCCGTGAGCTGGATATCGATCACTTTAGGGGCAGCGAGGTAGTATGCTCCTCCGCCCATTGCTACCGCCACATCCAGCCCGCCCGCTCCCATAGCCAAAGAGCCCACCCCACCTGCGGTGGGGGTGTGGCTGTCTGAGCCCAGAAGGGTCTTTCCTGGGCGGGCGAATCTCTCCAGATGGACCTGATGGCAGATGCCGTTTCCTGGACGAGAGAAGTATATGCCGTACTTCTTAGCGATTGACTCCAGGTAGGCATGGTCATCGGCGTTCTCGAATCCCACCTGGATGGTATTATGATCGACATAGCTTACGGAAAGCTCAGTGGCGATATCAGACAGCCCCATGGACTCAAACTGGAGATAAGCCATGGTGCCCGTAGCATCCTGGGTCAGCGTCTGGTCTATCTTTATGCCTATCTCTTTGCCCCGCTCGTAGGAGCCATCCGCGAGATGCTCTCGCAGGATCTTCTCAGTTAATGTGTAACCCATAAAAGGCCTCCAGCAGACATATCAATCAGCTGGTGTCGACGATGATGATATTAATACTCGACGATAGTGGCGTTATATCTGCGGCGGAATTCTTCGATCCATCTTCGGCGCAAGAATCGGTGTTTTATGCGGGGTGAGCAAAAAGGTTATATACCTCTGAGTTATTGGATGGGTTCGGCCCGCCTGAAAGGGTTGGGTGACAGGTCCTGTAGTTATTGATTATGGGACCAAAGAATACGAGTTCGGCCTGAAGCTGTCGCTGCGATTTTCTCAGCCTCAAAATCTGAGGTGCAGGGAAAAGATTAAATACTGCAGATGACTACCTATATGGGCCGCTTAGGCATCGCATCCCTAAGGCTGCGACCCTGATTGAATGATGGGT
>WOYI010344572.1_pt1 | contig 18617 bp, 13 predicted proteins | sample 6423411 | NCBI WGS metagenome assembly WOYI01 (sample SAMN13441803, study PRJNA592873) | oil field metagenome | biome: oil field; feature: oil-well bore; material: oil-contaminated soil; isolation source: oil-contaminated soil from oil-well borehole | place: Germany: Wietze | collected 2016-10-18 ... | reverse complement strand
AACCCCATGTAATGTCGTTCTTGGATATCGTCAACCGTTTCGATGACGAATTACTGGAGCTTGGAGAAGTAACCGTCGAGGCTGAGGCCGAGCTCTCTGGTTTGATGATCAGGGATGCCGGCATTCCACAGCGCACAGGGCTGATAATCATCGCCATCCGAAATCCAGGGGAAAAGTTGCGCTTCAACCCAGGGCCCAATGAACAGCTTTCACCTGAAAGCAGTATGTTGGTTTTAGGAAAGTCAGACAAGATTGAAATGCTCAGAGCCATGGCCTCAAACAAGAAAAAAGAATAGCCTATCGCCCTCAGTAGTAATTCCTGAAGATTACGTTTTGCTTTCAAAAAAAGATCAGATAAGCCCTAGGCTTTTCCGCTCTTCCTTAGGTTTGCCCAAGGCATGATACTGTACCGTATCATCCCTTGCGCATGCTTGTTTCTCTTTAGTCGTCGATATAGGCCTCTTCGCTTTCTTGCTCCCTATTTCTTAGCACCAGCTTTTTCTTGGGAGCAGCGACCTTCACCACAGTCCTATGCTTGATAAGGAAACAGTAGTGGATCTTCTGGTCCCGTGCAAAGTCATCTCCGATACTCCTTGCAGTGATATCTTCCACATTGTACTCCTCTGAGAGGCGTTCATCCAACTTGAACTTGCGGTAATTGCAACTGAAGATGAGTGTTCCCTTGGGATCGAGGTGCATCATGCAGGCCTTGATCAGGCGAACTTGGTCACGGTCCACATCGAAGCTCTCTCTTCCTGTACCGTTTGAATAGGTAGGGGGGTCACAGAAGATCAGGTCGAACCTGTCGTACGTATCGAAGAGAAATTGGAGGCTGTCATTGCGGTAGAAGAAGTGGTTCATCTCGGTATACCCGTTGAGCTCCATATTCTTCACAGCCCAGTCCAGGTAGGCCGCCGAAGTATCGACACTGACAGTGCTCAGAGCTCCACCCTTTGCTGCCTGCACGGTAGCAGAGCCTGTGTAGCAGAAGAGGTTGAGGAATCGCTTTCCCTCAGCCATCTTGGCAATCTCGGCTCGTATGGGGCGATGGTCCAGAAAGAGGCCCGTGTCGAGGTAATCACTGAAGTTGACCATGTACCTGCTACCATTCTCGTTTACCAGGTAGAACTTGTCATCCTTGCCCAACTTCTCATACTGGCTGTCACCCTTCTGTTGGGTCCTCTGCTTGACGAAAATCATATCCCTGTCAATGAGGGTGGCGCGTTCGGTGGCATCGATGAGCTCTTGCAGGCGCTTGAGTGCATCATCAACATCGATGGTAGCCGGTGGGGCATACTCCTGCAAACTGATGTACTTGCCTTCATAGACATCTATGGCGGCACTGTACTCAGGCATATCGGCATCATAGATGCGGTAGCAGGTAACTCCCTGCTTTTTCATCAGAGGCTCGATTCGTTCCATGTTTTTTTTCAGGCGGTTGTAGGCCATCTGGGCTCCATCACTGAGGGGTTGCTCAAGGCGTTCGGCCTTTCTCTGGATGGCTCGCTCGATCATGGCCTGACGTTCCTCTGGGGTAAACACATAGTAATGAGCTATCTGGCAGGGAATGCCCCCATTGTTTACCGTATTGGTCCTATCGGGCTTCATATCGACGTAGCTGAGCAGTTCCTGCTGGCCACAGAGGATGGCAATGTTCCACCCCCCAAAAAGCTCGTTGAGCTGTTTTCCCATAGCACGGTACAGCACATCAAGAGGCTGTTCGGATGCAAACCTCACCCCATAGGGAGGGTCAGTCACCACATACCCGATGGTATCGGGAACATCTTTTTCTGTTACCTGGGTAAAGTCCCTGACCTGGAAGTCAATGAACTGGTCGACCTTTGCTACCTTTGCATTTTCCTTGGCGATTGCAATGGCCCTTGGGTCACTATCCCAAGCGTATATCCTGATATCGCGCTTGAGCCCGACTTCAGCACGTGCAAGGGCCTCGTCGACAATGTCATCCCAGAGATCAGGGTCGTGGACAGGGAGGTTCAGAAAGCCGAACTTGCGAGCTACGACCAGGCCAGGGGCCTGATCCGTTGCCCAGAGGGCTCCCTCAATAGCCAGAGTACCCGAACCGCAAAAAGGATCGAGCAACACAGGGACCGTCTCGCTGTTCTCCAGTGTCCTTCTCCATTCGGAACGGTAGAGCACTGAAGAGGCTAGGAATTCGCTGAGAATAACATCAGTCTGATCAGTGCGGTAGCCTCGCTTATGCAGGCCCCTGCCTGAAAAGTCCACGTACCAGCTGACCTCATCACCTTCAACATGGAGGTGGAAGACAACATCGGCGTTGTCCTTGTCTACCATAGGTCTCTGGTCCTCGAATTTCTCCCTGATGCGATCGACGATGGCATCCTTGAGCCGTATGGCTCCAAAATGGGAGTTTTTCAGATAGGGACAGTTCTTGACGGATTCGGTGACCAGGAACGTGAGTTCAGGATTAATCCATTCTTCCCAGGGAATCAGAGAGGAGGCTTCATACAACTCATCGGCTGTACGAATGTCATCATCTTGGAACAAACCAAGCATGAGGCGCGTAGAGGTCCTGGACCATAGGCAGAAGCGATACGCTGCTGCAAGGTCAGCCTGAAATTCGACCCCGCCGCTTACGGTGCGTACATCAGTCCCACCGGCCTTTACGGCCTCGGCCTCGATGATGTCATTCAGATATAAGGCAGATGTTGCAAAAAAAATCATTGATTCTCCTGGCCTGTCATGACAACAGGCTTTCTAGTTCTTCTTTTTCGAATTTGTACGTAGTGTTACAGTTCAGACAGTTGAGTTCTAAAGGGAAAGGCCCTTTGCTAAGGATTTCACTCTTGTCCTGGTTCTCTAGCTGCTTCAGATACTGTGCATATTGCTTTCTGTCGCACGGACAGGAGAAGCCCAGCCCCTGACGGGCTAGATGCTTCACGTCAAATGACGCAAACTCCGTTTCCACATACTCTTTTATACTTCTTCCCTCAGCTAGGAATGCTCCTATGGAGTTCAAGCTCTCACTCTTCTTCCCAAGCTGTTCCAAAACACCCTCTTCACACAGGGGTAAGGACTGTAGGAAGAGGGCTCCGCTTCCTACAACCTGACCCTGCTTGTCGAAGTGGATTGACAGGGAGAAAAGCGATGGCGTCTGTTCGGACTGTAGGTAGTAGAGGGCGAGATCCTTTGCCAGCGACCCATACTGCATCATGACCTGACCGGTAAAGGGAGTCTTGTTCTTTTCCAACACCTTCGTGATCGAAAGGAAGCCCGGGCCATACAGCTCGTTCAGGTCCAGACTATCCAAAGGTTTGGTCAGCGGGATGGGGTCATGCTTGAGATACCCCCGTACAGCACCACATGCCCATGCCTCAATGGAGATACCTCCAATAGGACCGCCACACTCGATGTTGAGCTGGACGCGGTCGTTTCCCTTTACTGTGGCACTGAGCAGAGCCCCTGCAAGATAGGCCTGACCCAGCACATAGGTTTCCAGAAGGCCCAATTCGAAGTTGGCGCGCATCTGGTTGATGAGGGTCGTTGCGCTGATGGCAGTCAGGCGGACCTGGCCATTTTTCAAAATAAACACCTCCCGTGCATCTTCAGGCAGGGAGGTGAGATGTTCTTGTAATGCTTTGTCTTCAATCTTCTTTTTGATCATACAAAAGCAGATTAGACAATGACCTCACTTTTTGCAAGAGCTTCGAACTCTGTTCCACCAATTACTTCGTTTTCCAGCAACTGTTTTGTTATGGTTTCAAGAGCTTGTTTATTCTTCTCAAGGTTATTGAGGACAATGGCATACCGTTCGTTGACAATCCTTGCTGTCTCGGAGTCGATGTACTCCTGAGCCTTCTCAGAAAACGCTCTCGAACCGCCTACCCCTGCTATTCCGCTTTGGGCAGTCGGCAAGGTGATGTTCCTGTACCTCTCACTCATGCCAAACTCTTGGATCATCCTACGGACCAGGTCGCTTGCACCTCTGATGTCGTTGCCGGCTCCTGTGGAGATTTCCTTGAAAATGACCTCTTCAGCAGCACGGCCTCCAAGCAGGGTGTCTATGTTGCCCATCAGCTCTGTCTCAGAGAGCAAAAACCTGTCCTCAGTAGGGTACTGCAGGGTATAGCCAAGGGCACTCATACCTCTGGGTATTATGGATATCTTGCTGACCGGTTCAGATCCTAGGGTAAGATAGGCCGTCAAGGCATGGCCAGTCTCATGGTAGGCAACCCGTACGCGTTCCTTCTCATTGAGCACACGACTTTTTCGTTCAAGACCTGCTATAGACTTCTCTATCGCTTCCTCAAAGTCAGCCTGGCTAACGGTCTTGCGCTTCTGCCTGACGGCAAGTAGGGCGGCTTCATTGGCAATGTTGGCAAGGTCGGCACCGGCAAGACCTGCTGATGCTTGGGCGATCTTTCTCAAATCGATATCCTTGCCAAGCTTGATGTTTTTTGTGTGAATCTTGAGAATCTCATGTCTGCCTTCAAGGTCGGGTTTGTCGATGAGCACCTGACGGTCAAAACGACCAGGGCGCAACAGGGCTGGGTCAAGGATTTCAGGGCGGTTTGTTGCCGCTAGGATGATGACACCGGTTCTGGAGTCAAATCCATCCATTTCCACCAGCAGCTGGTTGAGGGTCTGTTCGCGCTCGTCGTTGCCTCCTATTCCCGCTGCAGAACGCTGTCTTCCGATTGCATCGATCTCATCGATGAAGATGATACAAGGGGAGTTTTCCCTTGCCTGCTTGAACAGGTCCCGCACGCGAGCTGCTCCCACACCGACAAACATCTCGACAAAGTCAGCACCGCTCATCCTATAGAAGGGTGTGTGGGCTTCTCCGGCAACAGCCCTGGCAAGCAAGGTCTTGCCGGTTCCTGGAGGACCGACCAGCAGGACACCCTTGGGAATCTTACCCCCGATCTCCGTATATTTTTCAGGGTTCTTGAGGAAATCAACGACCTCTTCAAGCTCATATTTGCTCTCGTCAGCCCCCGCCACATCGGTAAAACGGACACCAGTATCGCCTTCTGCCACAACCTTTGACTTGTTTTGGGTAAAGGAGAGGACTCCCTGTCCCCCCTTTCCTCCCATCTTGGAGAAGAGGAATCTCCAGAATACCAATACAAGGGCAAGAGGTAGGATATAGCTCAGTAAGGTGGAGAATATGCTCGGTTTGATTGGAGCTGATGCGTAGTATTCAACCTTGTACTTGTCCAGCAGGGGGATAAAGGTAGGGTCATCGACCTTATAGGTACTGAAGGACTGCAAAATATCCGTAGAGCCAGAATCCTGCAAGATTGTGAGTGCCTGTTCCTTGGTGAAGTTATAGCCAATGTACTGCTCCTCCTCAATGGAAACCCGCTTGATGGTGCCTCTTTCCACAAGGGCCTTGAACTGGTTGTAATCGATGTCCTGCACATTGGGCTGCTTGGTACTCATGAAGGTGTTCAGAGCGATAAAGGCGATAAGGATGACGAAGAAATACCAGAAGGAATAGGTGAATTTCTTCGGGTTCTTAGGATCCTTGCTACCTAGGTGGACGCCGGGTTCTTGGGTGGACTTTTTTTTAAAGGAATCTTTCCAGTCATTTTGTTGCTTGGAAAATTCCTGTTCATTATTGTTGGTCTCTTTTTGCATTGTTGTATGGTTCCTTACAGTGAAAAGTCATCTTCACTAGAGTAAATATACTTCCGCAATTGTCAATCGGCAACAAGCCTTGTATAGTTCACCTATGATACAGGATAGGGTTGTCGTGATAACAGGTGCTGCCAGAAGGGTCGGGAAGGCTCTTTCGCTCCATCTTGCCAAAGAGGGATATAAGGTGGTATTGCACTGCAACACATCCCTGGATGAAGCAAACAGCCTGCAACAGGAGTTGCAGCAAATGGGATATGAAAGCCGGGTGGTGAGCGGTGACCTAACAGACCTTGATGGGTTACCATCCCTCTTTGATTGCTTTATGGGGAGCTTTGGCAAGATTGATGCCATCGTCAACAGCGCATCAGTGTTCCACAATACCTCTTTGGAAGAAACGACTGTACAGAGGTGGCAAACAGACATGGCCTTGCATGCGGCAGCTCCCTTCTTTCTTGCCAAAATGCTGTACAAGCATAGCAAAGAGAGAGATACAACGGGAGCCGTGGTAAACATAACAGATACATGCCTGGCTTCCCCTCCTGCAAACAGGCCTTCCTACTACCTATCCAAGGCTACCTTGGCCCAGGAGACAACAATCCTTGCAAAAACACTAGCCCCGTATCTGCGGGTCAATGCAGTAGCTCCCGGCCTAGTGCTTTCCAATGCCGAGGATGCGTATTTTGCCAAGATGGGAAAAAGGTTGCCCCTCCAAAGGACCGGAACCCCTTCTGATATCTGTGAGGCTGTCTCCTACCTTCTTTCTGCATCCTTTGTGACGGGGGTGACCATCGCAGTCGATGGGGGGCATCATCTGCTCTGACTGGATAATTCTAACTTTTCCTGGGTTTTTGCAGACAAGGTATGTTTTTTCTCCCTGATAGTTGTCGAATGGCTGGAAGGTTGCGATATTAGAGGCTAAGCATGGAGGAACCATCAGTAATGCGAATCAACTATAGGGCACTTGTTGCCACTTTCTTACTGTTAGCCCTTATCCCGTTCGGCCTCACTTGTGCCTCCTTGGATGAAATAATCCAGACAGCCTATGGTTCGAGTGAAGAGATGAAACGCTATGAGTTGGACAAGAAGAATACCGAGCTCACGGTCTCTATTGGAGAGGCACCAGAGGAGCTGGGTATTAGTGTTTCCAGTGGGGAAGTTAGTGCTGAATTTCAGCCAAAGACAGGGAATTATCAATTTGGGACTACAGGGACGGCGACAACCTTCACCCTGCCAAACGATGGCAAGACCGCCATTACAGTAAGCACCGGTCCTGTTTATTATACAACCAACAGTAATGATTACACACTCAAGCCATCTGTTTCAGCCACACATTCTTTTCTCTATGGTGAGGACAGTGACAACCGGTCGACTCTTCTGAACAAACAGAGTGCCCTGTTGGGAAACTACACCTACCAGAGTAACCTCATTCAGTTTGAGAACTCCATACTCTCTCAGATACAAGGGCTTCTCACCAATGAAAAGAGCATCAATGAGACGATGAGGAGCATAGTTGTGCAGGAAAAGGGAATGAGTGATGCCCTTGCCTTGAAGACCCTCAGTAAGGATAGTGTTGCCTACCAGGAACTTGAGAACAGCCTGGCTCGCTTGGAAAGTACTTTGGCAAGCCTCACCAGCAACCAAGAGCTGTTGGAAAGCCAGTATACCCAACTGACCTCGTTGCCTTGGGAAGGTCTTCCCTCCATTAGAGAGCCAAACCTTGGTTTCGAGAAGAATCCGAATGGGAACACCTCAGTGGCCTTGAAGGCACTCGCCCTGGATCTTGCCAAGGAGGACCTGAAGCTCGCTAAGGCGGCGCTCACGAACAAGACATTGCAGGTAAATGGAGGAACGAATGTTTCTTCCGTAAATCCTGTCAGCATTGCAACAGGTCGGGTGAATAGCATCAGCGGTACGGTTGGAGCTGATTTTACAGCCAAGAATTATACAGTAGGCACTAGCGTTAATGGATCCTATAACCTTGATACCGGTGACTTTACGCCGACTCTTACCGTACGTGGCTCATGGAACAACAATGCAACTCAGCTTACTGAGATGCTGAATATCCAGAAGCTTGAGAACAGTGCAATGCTTGCCTCGATTTCCTACAACGATGCCTTGCAGGAGTATTTGTATACAGCATCCTCAATTCAGAGCCAGAGAGCCTCCTGGCTTCTGGAGTATGCACTGCTAAAGAGTACCATCTCCTATAATGGGAAGGTATTGGAACAGCAAGAAGCCCTTTTTGCAAAGGGTCTGACTACGAAAAGCAGTGTGGACAATGCTAGGTTTACTGTCGGGGTGGATGCCTATGAGAAAGCTCTCACCCTGATCAAGGGCCTGGTTCTTGAGAATTCCATCCGTAACCTGCAGATCCAAGGGAGATAGCTCTGATGAAGAACCATGAAAACACACAAGAACGTGAAATGAATACGGAAAATCAGGTACGTAACCAGCTGAAAAAGAAGTTGCGCAACCAGAGAATACGTCGGACTATCATCTGGGTAGTGGTTATTGTCCTGCTCTTTGGAGGCTTTCAAGTCTACTCCTTCTATAGGGCTAACGGGCACTTCCCTTGGGCAGAGCCAAAGGCAGTTGTTACTGCGATAAAAGAAACTGAGGTCAAGGTGTACGAGAGCTCTTTCACCACTACCATCGATCTCTCTGGATATGTGGAACCCTTTGATATCCAGAATGTCATTTTAAGGACTACAGGGACTGTCACCGACGTCTTTGTCAAGGAAGGTGATTCTGTGAAGAAGGGTGATGTTCTCATCGCCATAGACAACACCAACCAGCTCTATGATGTGGCAAGCATCAAGGCAGAGATTGACAAGGCCCTGCTCAGTGGTAGTGAGCGCGACCTGGAACTGTTGCAGCTCAAGCTGAAAAGTGCGACTAACAAGCTCGACTATACCCAGGCATATGCGAACTTTGATGGGGTGATCGCATCAGTGAAGGTTAGCGAAGGGGATTACTTCGATGCAGGATCTTCTGCAATGACCCTTATCGACCGTTCCAAACTGAAGGCTACCGTGGAGATTGATGAGATCGACATGCAGTATGTCAAGATCGGACAGACGGCAGACTTGATCTTTGACTCCTATTCCATGGGGACCCTTGTAGGTGAGGTTACCTATATCCCCATGATCGGGAAATATACAAGTCAAGGTATCGGTGTCATGGAAGTGGAGATCACCATTGATAATCCACCAGCCACCATTGCCCCTGGCTATACCTTTGAAGGTACTATTGCAAATGAAGGGGAGACTGTGCTCACCCTTCTGCCACAAAATGCCCTTACTGTAGGTAGAGGTGGGGTGACTACCGTCAGTAAGAAGCTGCCTGATGGTACCACCAAGAGTGTTGTCGTTACGGTGAAATACCTAGGTGAAGGCATCAGCCAACTTCTTGCAGGAGACTTGAAGGTGGGGGACACCCTCATCGTCCGTCGTACCGATACCAACGCTTCTGCCTTTGCAGCAATGACAAATGGTGGTGCGCCTCCCGCCGGTGGTGGCGGTATGGGGAGATTTTAATACGTGATGTCAAATACTGTAATCAGACTACAGAATGTAAAACGCTTTTTCATGGTGGGTGACTTCATTGTGAAGGCCTTGGATGGGGTGAGCGTAGAAATTCAAAAAGGTGAGTTTACCTCCATAATGGGGCCTTCGGGAAGTGGGAAGTCCACCATGATGAATCTCATAGGGTGTTTGGATACTCCAACCAATGGCCTCATCGACATCGATGGGGAGAATACAGCTGGTATGAGTGAGGCTGAACTTGCTTATATCCGTAACCGCAAGGTAGGCTTCGTCTTTCAGCAGTTCAACCTGTTGGGCAAACTTACCGCACTGGAGAATGTCATCACCCCCCTTCTGTACGCAGGTGTTCCTCCCCGGGTTCGGCGGGCCAGGGCAATCGAGGCTCTGGAGAGGGTAGGCCTCTCAGACAGGATGCACCACCGACCCAATGAGCTCTCAGGAGGACAGAAACAGCGTGTAGCCATCGCCCGTGCCTTGGTCAACAATCCTGCAATCCTGCTCGCTGATGAACCGACAGGCGCCCTCGATTCCAAGACAGGAAATCAGATCATGGAACTATTTGAAGAGCTGAACAGTGAAGGGAGAACGGTAATACTTGTTACCCATGACCGCGAATTGGGGATGCGTAGCCTGCGTCAGATCCGCCTTCGTGACGGAAAGCTGGAGGAGTAACATGATTATCGAGAATATCAAACTTGCCTTTGGGGCCATGAGGGGAAGCAAGATGAGAACCCTGCTCTCCCTGCTGGGCATCATCATAGGAGTCGGATCGGTAGTAGCCATCCTCACCATTGGAGACAGTGCATCAAAGAGCATCACCGACAGCATCTCTGTCGGAGGCTTGGATATGGTTACCGTCTATCCTGCCTTTGGGCAGCGTACCACAGGAACCTTTACCGAGGAGTTCGGTGACACCCTGATGCGCGATGTCGAGGGCATTGAGAGGGTGCTTCCCCAAAATACGAGCAATGCCACCGTACGTAACAATCAGCAGAGTATGAATGCAACTGTCACCGGGGTACTCTCTGGCTACGGCTCTGCACTCAACCTGGAATATTCGGAAGGCGAGTTTTTCTCCTCCATGGACAACATCAACCGCCGTCAGGTGGTGGTGTTGGGCTCTTCCATTGCTGAAGAACTTTTCCCAGAAGGTACTGCCATTGGTGGGTATGTGAGCGTCTTCCGTAACCAGGCAAAAAGCTATCAGGTGGTCGGGGTGCTTGAACCAAAGGATGCCACCTTCAACCTCTCCTATGACAAGAGCATATTCATCCCCTACAATACCTATGAACAAAGATTCCGGAAAAACTCCAGTGTCGGCTCCTATGTCCTGAAGATTGCAGAGGGCTTCGATACCATCGAGGTGTCAGACAAGGTTACCGCAACTCTGGACGATTTGGTCGGGTCAGATGGGTATAATCTGTTCAGCCCCGCAAGCCTGGCTGAGATGGCCACACAAATAACGGGGACCTTCAGTGCGTTTCTAGCTGCCATCGCCGCCATAAGCCTGCTTGTCGGAGGGATTGGCATCATGAACATCATGTTGGTATCGGTTGCTGAGCGTACCAAGGAGATTCGGATCAGAAAGGCCTTGGGGGCATCCCCCAATGTGATACGAGGACAGTTTATCTCTGAAGCGCTTACCCTCACCGTACTTGGCGGCATCCTGGGCATTGTTTTGGGATCGGCTCTCAGTTATGCTGTTACCAATTTTATGGATTGGTCGTTGCATTTATCGTATGCCTCGTTCATACTTGCGATGGGTTTCTCGATGTTTGTCGGGGTGTTCTTCGGCTGGTATCCTGCCATGAAGGCATCAAAACTTGACCCTATTGAGGCCTTGAATTACGAATAGAAGTTTCGGGGGAGCACATTGGAAAGAAAAAGGAAGCGCTGGATGATAGTCGATGGCAGGGAACCATTCTTTGTCATCACATCCCTTATCTTTGCTTTTGTCATCCTAATCGGACTGGTCATATTCCTTGCTACTGCCCTAACAGAACGGGAAGAGCTACGGATGCAGTCGGAAGCCGAACGTGCCTTCAACTCTGTCTTCCTTGCCCTGCAGGACAACACCTCCAAGGCATTAAAAACTATGCAGGAACAGAATGTAAGCGGAGTTGGTGTGTACAGTTCGATGGGAAGAAAGGTGCTGAGCCTAGGCAATGTTCCTATGACCATCCCCTTGGCGAAGTTTGACAACAAGGTGGGCAAGCAGGATTCCAACATAGGGACTGCAACCTACAACAAAGAGACCGGGATGATCGAATATATTCGATTCTCCCGACTTACCATCCTGTTGGACACTGGCGAGCTTACCCTCACAGAGAGTGGGCTTCTGCCTACCCCCATAGATTTTCCTGATGTCCTCTACCTGCATTTTGACGGACAGAACTACTACCACCGCCTGATGGTCATCATGTTCATAGGAATAGTGTCTGTGCTTATCCTGATCGGGCTTTTCCTCTTGGTTCTCAGTATATACCGGAGCAACCGCCGCTATCGTGACACCATTGCCAAACAGGAGAGCCTGGTAAATCTGGGTCAGGCAGCAAGGACCCTCACCCATGAGATAAAGAACCCCCTCAGTGCCATCACCATTCAGCTTGCCTTATTGCGCAAGACACTGCCCAAGGAGAATCGTGAGGATCTGAACCTTATGTCCCAAGAGGTGGACAGGCTTACCCAGCTGACTAACAAGGTCAGCGATTTTTTGCGTAACCCCTTGGGTACGCCTGAGGTGGTGGACCTCAACGAGCTTTTTTCCACCCTCATCAAACGCTTCGACAAGCCTATCCGTTTCCGTTCCACTACTTCTGAGCAGATACTCATTGATAGGGACAGGGCCCGTTCGGTTTTTGAGAATCTGTTGAAAAATGCAGTTGAAAGTTGTTCTGGAAGGGATCCTGAGGTTGAGGTTGTCATTAGAAGTGGCAAGCGAGGTCTGATCCACATCTTTGTCATGGACAGGGGGGATGGTATCAGAGGAGAGGATGAGAAAAAGATCTTCGACCCGTTCTTTACCACCAAGATTCATGGATCGGGTATCGGGCTCTCCATCTCACGCCAGTTTGTCCGAGCCCGTGGGGGTAATGTCCGTCTCTATGCACGTGAGGGCAAAGGGACGGTTGCTGAGGTGGTTCTGCCTCGTTCCATGCATACGACCAAGCTTCTTGAATCGGAGAGAACATGAACATACTAATAGTGGACGACGAGCCAAATATTCGCGACCTTATGCACCGCTATCTCAAACTGGACAGTATAGATAGCGATTGTGCAGAGAATGGTCTCAGTGCCCAGAGGATGCTCAAGCAAGAGCTCTATGATGCCTGCCTCATCGATTTGAAAATGCCGGGTATGGATGGCCTCTCCCTTATCGGGTGGATCCGGTCAGAGGGGTTTCGTATGCCCATCATCATGGTCAGTGCACATGGGGAAATAGCTGATGCGGTCTCCGCCCTCAAGCAAGGGGCACAGGACTACATCGTGAAACCTTTTGATCCTGAAGAACTGGTCATCAGGCTGAAGAAGCTCGTTGATGCACAGAATCTTCGCAACCTGGTGGAGAGTGAGACCCGCAGTACATCCACCGATGACAAGCAGATCTTTGTAGGGGAGAGCCCTTCCATCAGGAAGATCAAGGACCTGATAAACCGTATTTCCGACACCACTTCCACTGTCCTCATCACAGGGGAGAGTGGTACCGGCAAGGAGGTTGTCGCTCGCGACATCCACGCATCCTCTCCCGTAAAGGAAGGTCCTTTCGTGGCCATCAACATTGGAGGTGTTCCTGAAAACCTCTTGGAAAGTGAACTCTTCGGGTACGAGAAAGGTGCGTTTACCGGTGCTGGTTCCCGCAAGACCGGCATGTTCGAACTCGCCAGTGGAGGAACCCTCTTCTTGGATGAGATCGGGGATATGCCGCTCTCGCTGCAGGTGAAAATCCTGAGGGTTCTGCAGGAAAGGCGCATAACCCGCTTAGGGGGAACTGACCCCATGCCCATCAATGCCCGCATCATCGCAGCAACCAATAAGGATGTCGAGCATATGGTGCGTGAGGGGCTGTTCCGAGAAGACCTTTTCTACCGCCTGAATGTGGTGCGCATTACCATACCTCCGCTTCGTGAAAGGCGCGAGGATATTCCCCTGCTTGCAGCAGGAATCCTCAAGCGGTTCAACCGCCAGATGGGTAATAAGATTAGCGGCTTCACCTGCGATGCCCTTTCACTGCTATGCGAGCATACCTTCTTTGGTAATGTCCGTGAATTGGAGAACATCCTGGAACGGGCGGTCATCTTTTCCAACACAAGCGAAATCCATGCTGAAGACCTCGACCTTCGGGGCTCTGTCTCCATGCGTACCCATGAGAAGGAAAAGGAAGAGTACAGGCCTGATGTCTCTGAGGGTAAGAGCCTCAAGGATGTCGAGATTGATGCCATCATACGGGCCTTGCATCGCTGGGAGGGAAACCGAACCCGAACAGCTAAGGAGCTGGGCATAAGCCGCAGGACTCTCATCAACAAGATTGCGGAAAACAATCTCGATCTTTAGCACCATATATGTGAGGAGTACTACACTATGGCTACCATTCCCCGTTGGGATCTGACTCCCATCTATCCTGCTCTCTCAAGTGAGCAGTTCAAGGCCGACCTCAAGGAGGTCGTTCTGCTTGCGAACGGTCTTGAGAAAGACCTAGGCTCTCCCTCATGCAATATTGAAGAGGCTGTGTATGCATATGAGCGCATCCTTGACTATTTGGAAAATCTTTCTGCCTATAGTTCCTGCCTGCTCTCCACAGAGACTGGAAACCCTGACTTTCTCAAGGCAGTGAACCAGGTGGAGCAAGAGGCCCTGGTTGTCCAGCGTCTGGAGGTGTCGTTTCTCAACTTCCTCAAGAGGCATGAGCAGGAGGTACACCAACTGGCAGGGGAAGGAGAACCCCTCTGTGCCTATCGCTATGTCCTTTCCGAACTGCTTGAAGAGCAGGAGCACCTGATGGAACCTGCGCTGGAGAACCTTGCCTCTGACCTTGCGCGTTCAGGGACTGACGCCTTCTCACGCTTGCAGGAGGCTATAAGCTCAAGTGCAACAAGTGAAGATGGCTCTGGGAGTAAGACCGTTGTACAGTTGCGTAACGAGGCCTTCCACCCAGATAGGGATGTACGCAAAGAGGCCTTTGAGAAGGAACTCTCAGTGTGGAAGACCCATGAGGTTGCCTTTGCTGCCTCACTGAATGGGATAAAGGGAACCACTCTTACCTTGGATAAGGAGCGTGGGTATGCGAGCCCTTTGGATCGAGCTTTGAAGCAGTCAAGAATTGGGCCGGAAGTGCTCACTGCCCTCATCACCACCCTAGAGAAGAACCTGCCGATGTTCAGAGGCTACCTGAAGGCTAAGGCTAAAGCCCTCGCCCTTGAGAGCTGTGCTTTCTATGACCTTTTTGCCCCTGTCGGAACAGGAGGGAAAACCTATACCTTTTCTGAGGCCCGCTCTTTTATCATCGATCAGTTTTCCCTCTTCAGTGAGGATATGGGCCTTTTTGCCAAAAAAGCCTTCAGCAACAACTGGATTGATGCCGAGCCGAGGAAAGGTAAGGTGGGAGGAGCCTATGACACTTCCTTCCCCCTTGCTCGGCAGAGTAGGATCCTCTCCAATTTCGATGGGTCCTTCAACGCCCTCTCGACCTTGGCCCATGAGCTGGGGCATGCCTACCATGACAGCGTGGTGCTCTCCCAGAGCAACCTTTTGAGAAGCTACCCGATGACCCTTGCAGAGACTGCATCCATCTTCAGTGAGTATGTGGTTTTCCAGGGAGCAATCAGCGCGTGTTCCGCCGACGAACGGCTTACTCTGATAGAGCATTTCCTGCAGGATACCACCCAGGTGTGTGTGGATATCCTCAGCCGTTTCTACTTTGAGAGTTCCGTGTTTGAAAAGCGTGCAGAAGGGGAGCTTGTCGCAGAAGAACTATCGGCCCTTATGGTAGAGGCGCAGAAGCGCAGCTATGGTGATGCCCTGTCTGTCTATCACCCGTACATGTGGGCGGTCAAGGGCCACTATTACAGCAGCGACCTCTCCTACTACAACTACCCGTATGCTTTCGGGCAGCTGTTTGCCCTCGGCCTCTATGCACAAAAAGAGAAGGATGGAGCCATCTTTGCCACAAAGTATCGATCACTGTTGGAAAAGACTGGAAGCACCTCTGCCCAAAAAGTAGCACTCATCCTCGATTGTGATATTACAAGCGAGAAGTTCTGGCAGGAGGGGATGGATATCATTGCCTCCTATGCCCAGGAGTTTGCCCATGCAAGTGACCATTGAGAAACTCGTCCAAGGGGGCAAGGGCTTTGCCCATTTGGATTCGAATAAAGGCCTCTTTGTCGAAGGTGCCCTCCCCGGTGAAGTGGTAGAGATTGTCATCGACGAAGAGAAGAATGGGTATGCAAAGGCTCAGGTTACAACCATCCTGCATGCTTCTGGTGACCGCGTCACGCCCCCCTGTCGTTACTGGGGGGTATGTGGGGGGTGTGACCTGCAGCATCTTGCAAGTGAGAAGCAGCCTGGTATCAAGCAGAAGATGGTCCTGGAAAATCTCGAGCGTATAGGCTCGATTCCTGCATCTTCCTTTGTTTTGGAGGAGACCGCCTTTGGCAAAAGCTGGGCGTACCGAAGTCGTGTTCGCTTCCATGTGGATATGGCAACACGTGAGATTGGCTTTCTTGCCAAGAGGAGCAACAATCTCGTTCCCATTACAACGTGCCCAATTTTAGTGGACGCCCTCAACGTAGAGCTTGCTCAGAAGAATAGGATCCTCTTTGCTGCACGGTCTTTGATGTTCTCTTCAAAAACCCGCACAAAGCGGTATGTCGAAGTCAATGCGTTTGCAGGAGACAAGAAGGTGTCTTTCGGTGATGAGGTGGTCACCACCACCGTTGATGGCCATCCCTTCTTTGTGACGGCAAATGTATTTTTTCAGAGTAACCTTCTTTTACTCCCCGATCTGGTACGGTATGTCTCTGAGCATGTGCAGGGAAGTCTTGTCATGGACCTCTACAGCGGGGTAGGGACCTTCAGCAGTTTTTTGACTACACCAAAACGTTCGCTCATTGCTGTGGAACGCCAGAAGGAGTGTCTTGCCCTTGCAAAGCGTAATGTCCCTGGCCTTGAGATATATACCGACAGTGTGGAGCTGTGGGCAAAGAAACGGAGACAGAACGTGGACACTGTTGTCGTCGACCCTCCCAGAACTGGCTTGGATGAGGGTCTTCCCTCACTGATTGCCTCCTGGAAAGCAAAAAGGGTCATATATGTCTCGTGTGACAGTGTTACCCTAGGGCGAGACTTGCAACGGTTCATGGTGCAGGGGTACACTGTATCTACGGTAAAGGTCTTCGACCTTTACCCACAGACGTTCCATCAGGAAGTGGTGGTAATTCTGGATAGAGAGGAGCAAACCCTATGAAAGACGGTTTTCTGGCCTGTGGCACACTATCTCCCAAGCTCAAGGTGGCAGATTCTGTTTTCAATACAGCTTCAATACAAAGGGCAATGGACAAGGGCTTCTCTGAGAAGCTCGCATTGCTGGTTCTGCCGGAGATGGCAGTCACAGGCTATACGTGCTCTGACCTGTTCCTACAGCGAACCTTGACCGAGGGCGTAAAAGTTGCAATTGCTCAGCTACTCTCCCATAGCAAGGGTCACGATATGGTGGTGGTGGTGGGAGCCCCCCTTATCTTTTTTGGAAACCTATATAATTGTGCGGTAGTGATACAGGATGCCAAAATCCTAGGAGTGGTTCCCAAGCGAAATGTGCCCAACTACCAGGAGTTCTATGAGAAGCGTTGGTTTCACACCCCCCCTGACGATGTCAGGGAGGTAAGCCTTGCAGGACAGAAGACCCTCTTTGGCACCAAGTTGCTTTTTTCCTGTACGAATATTCCCGAATTTATCCTCGGGGTGGAGGTCTGTGAGGATCTCTGGGTTCCTGAAAGCCCTTCTACCGATATGGCCCTTGGTGGGGCTACTGTCATAGCAAACTGTTCTGCCAGCGATGAGCTGGTAGGGAAAAAAGAGTTCCGCCGCTCTCTGGTTCTCATCCAGAGTGCCAAGCTGATATGCGGCTATCTCTACTGCAACGCAGGTCCTGGGGAATCCACAACCGACCTTGTCTTTTGTGGCCATAACCTGATTTATGAGAATGGAAGGCTCCTGGGCGAACAGTTCCTCGCCGAAGATATGCTCTTACGCACAGAGCTTGATGTCCAGCGCCTCGCTGGGGAGAGGCTACGCATGCACACCTTCGGGGAGAGCAGGCACAGCTATACCACAGTGGAGTTCACCTGTAAGACCTTGCAGAATACAACGCTGACACGGTTCATCGATAAGGCACCGTTTGTTCCCAACGACCCTGAGAAGAGGGCTGTACGGTGTGAGAAGATACTCACCCTCCAGGCCATAGGGCTGAAGAAACGCCTGGAACATACAAAGATTGGGCATGTGGTCCTTGGCCTCTCCGGGGGCTTGGACTCTACCCTTGCCTTGCTGGTATCAGTGCGCTCCTTTGACCTGCTCGGACTGGACCGATCAGGTATCATTGCGGTGACCATGCCTTGTTTTGGTACCTCCAAGCGTACCAAAGACAATGCGACCTCTCTTGCAGAGGCCTTTGGAGTTACCCTGCTTACCATCCCCATAACGGAGGCTGTGACTCAGCACTTCAAGGACATTGGTCATGAGATGGAAAACCATGATGTCACCTTTGAGAACAGCCAGGCAAGGGAACGCACCCAGGTGCTGATGGACCTTGCCAACAAGTACTCAGCCTTGGTGGTCGGTACTGGCGACCTATCTGAACTCGCCCTTGGATGGGCAACCTACAATGGGGACCATATGTCGATGTACGGGGTGAACGCCTCTGTTCCCAAGACACTGGTTCGCCACCTGGTCACACATTTCGCCAATGAGGAGGAGCCCAAGGTACGGAAGATTCTCCTTGATGTGATTGCAACCCCGGTAAGTCCCGAGCTGTTGCCAGCCTCAGAGGATGGAACCATCAGCCAGTTCACCGAGGAGGTTGTAGGGCCCTATGCCTTGCATGATTTCTTCCTGTATCAGGTGGTCCGGCTGCACTTTGGTCCTGCAAAGGTCTTGCGTTTGGCACAGGTAGCCTTTGGCACCGAGTATGATAGTCTGGTCATCAGGAAGTGGCTGAAGACGTTCTACTGGAGGTTCTTCAGCCAGCAGTTCAAGCGCTCTTGTCTTCCTGATGGCCCTAAGGTGGGTTCTGTTTCCCTCTCTCCAAGAGGTGATTGGCGGATGCCCAGTGATGCCTCTGTCCAGCTTTGGATGGACGAGTTGGAAGACCTTTGACCTGAAAAACAAGAGTAATCTCATTATGTGGAAAACATTGTACCATTTTTTTGTATCCAAGGCCTCTCTTCACTGTTATAT
>WOYI011486328.1_pt1 | contig 18620 bp, 17 predicted proteins | sample 6423411 | NCBI WGS metagenome assembly WOYI01 (sample SAMN13441803, study PRJNA592873) | oil field metagenome | biome: oil field; feature: oil-well bore; material: oil-contaminated soil; isolation source: oil-contaminated soil from oil-well borehole | place: Germany: Wietze | collected 2016-10-18 ... | reverse complement strand
AGACCTTATCGAGAAGATGCGGGAATGCATATCAACGCAGTGATACGACGCGGCACCCCTTCTCCTCACCAACAATAACCATTATCTTTTCTCCGTAGGCGGTAAACAGCCCGCACTCCAGCGCACCGGGTATCGAGGCTATCGCTGCTTCAAGGCCCCGGGGGTCCGGAACCGCCCCAAAGTCACAGTCGAAGATGAAGTTGCCGTTGTCGGTGACGACCGGGCCGTCTTTCTTCACCGCTTCCCGGATGACCGGGCTGCCACCGAGGAGAGCGAGGCGCCTGAAGACGGGCGCCGAGGCGAACGGGAGAACCTCGACCGGCACGAGTGCGTCCAGGGTTTCTACCATCTTTGTAGAGTCGACTACGATGAGCACTTTTTGGGCCGCGTCGCAGACGCACTTCTCCCGGAGGAGCGCTGCTCCGCGCCCTTTGATCAGGACCAGGCCCGGGTCGATCTGGTCGGCCCCGTCGATGGCGATATCGAGTTCTGGATGCTCGTCGAGGCTCGTGAGCGGGATACCATACTGGCGTGCCCGGATGGCCGCCTGGTAGGATGTCGGAACGCCGGCGATACAAAGGCCGTCCTCTGCTATCCGCTCGCCCAGCCGCTCCATCGCAAAGAAGACCGTCGACCCGGTGCCGAGGCCGACGACCATCCCGTCCTCGACCATCCCCGCCGCCCGATACCCTGCGTTCTGCTTCGACGCTATCTGCTCTGCTGCATTCATGACGTACTCTTCTCCTTCCGTTCAGATATTCGTGCCGTCAAAGATGCCCCTGAGTTCATCCGTGGCACGAAACGCCGTGCAGTCGAGCGTGATGGGCGTGACGGAGATGTTGCCTTTCTGCACCGCATGCACGTCGGTCCCCTCCTCCGCATCCTCGTGCAGCGGGCCGTCGATCCAGTAGTAGGGGCGCCCGCGGGGGTCGAGGCGTTTTTCCACACCGGTGTAGAAGAGTTTCTCGGCAAGACGGGTGATCTCGTAGCCGCCGCGCACCGGTGCCGGGATGTTCACGTTGATGACATGAGCACCCTTCGGGAACCCGTTTTGGAGAATTTTCTCGCAGACCTCACGAACCACCCGCTTTGCATCGGAGAACCGGTCCGTGACCCTTGACGGGTCGTCGAACTTCTCGCCCTGGTCCTCCACCTGCAGCGAGAAGGCAAGGGACGGCACGCCCTGGTTGGACGCTTCGAGTGCGGCCCCGACGGTGCCCGAGGTCATGATGGACTCGTAGGAGAGATTCTCGCCGATATTGACGCCGCTGACCACGAGGTCCGGGTTCAGGTGCAGCGCAAACAGCCCGATGATCACGGAGTCGGTCGGTTTCCCGCCGACCGAGTATGCCGGCACCCCGTTCATCGTCACCCGGGTTGCGCGGATAGGCTCGAAGATGGAGATCGATCGTCCTACGGCGCTCTGCTGGGTGGCAGGCGCGACCACGGTGACGTCGGCTATCGGCGCGAGCGCGTCGTATGCCGCCCAGAGTCCCGTGGACGTGATCCCATCATCGTTGGTGAGCAGTATCTTCGGTTTCATCCTTATCTATAGGGAAGGTTCCCGCGCATCAAATACTTGCCCGATCGTCAGGGTCAAATCTATTGTAGCCAACCAGTACTGCGATGAAGGCAATTCTCGCCGAATACACCGTATGCAACGACCCCGAGCTTGCGCCGGAAGGCGCTGCCATGCTCGCCGCGATACGCGAGAGTTTTGAGAGGTGCGGCTACGAGGTGGTGACCCCGGAGCGGCCCGACTTTGAGGGCGAGATCCGGAGGCTCGCGCCGGGGTGCGATGTGGGGCTGGTGATTGCGCCGGACCGCCTCCTCTTCCGGTACACGCAGATCCTCGAAGGGCTCACCCACAACGTCGGGTGCGGGAGCATGAATGCGGCCGTCTGCGCCAACAAACAGCGGACGGCAGCGATCCTCGCCCGGAACGGGGTGGCGGTCCCCCCCGATGCCGGCGAAGGGAAGAGGATCGTCAAGCCCGTTACGGGCTGCGGCGCCCAGGGAGTCAGGCTGACGGACGAGGAGCCGGACGAGGAGCCGGGCGCCGGCGAGTTCGCCCAGGCCTACGTCGAGGGGGAGACGCTGAGCGTGAGCCTCGTGGGGAGCCGGGTGACCGGCAACGTCTGCGAGTACTACTCGGGCAACCCCCCGCTCCTGCTTGCCGTCAACCGGCAGGAGATCGCCGTCGGAGACGACGGGAGGGTCCGGTACCTCGGGGGCGAGACCCCTGTCCACCCCGACCGCGAGGAAGAGATCGTCGAGGTCGCCGTCCGGGCGATGAACATCCTCGGGTGCCAGGGGTATGCCGGGATCGACATCATCGCCGGAGACCAGATCTACGTCGTCGACGTCAACCCGAGACCCACGACCAGCCTGGTCGGGATCGCGAGCGTAATGGAGGAGGAGATCGCCGATATCCTCGTCAAAGCATCGCACGGCGAAGCGCCGGCAGAGGTGCACCTCTCCGGGAGCGTGCGGTTCGATAAGGACGGGAGGATCAGCCGGCTATGATCGGCATCGATATCGGCGGTGCGAACCTCAAGGTCGTCGACGACGCCGGCATGCATATCCACTACTGTCCGCTCTGGCAGGGCGCGCCGCTCGCCGAGCTTCTCGAACCCTATGCGGAACCTGCGGCCGTGGTGATGAGCGGGGAACTGGCGGACTGCTTTGCGAGTAAGATCGAAGGCATCCGGTGGATTGTCGGGACCGTCCGGGCGGCCATCCCCGACGCCGCCTTCTACGGCACCGACGCGGCGTTCCATACCCGGCCGGTCCCGGCCCTTGCCGCCGCGAACTGGCTGGCATCGGCCGACTACCTGCGAGAGGAGTATGCCGATGCGGTGCTCCTCGATGTGGGGAGCACCACCGCCGACATCATCCCGTTGAACTGTTTCGAGAGTCTCAAAGGGCTGACCGACACCCGGCGGCTGCAGAAGCAGTACCTCGTCTACACCGGCATGCTCAGGACGAACGTCGCCACGCTTCTCTCGGCGGTGACGCTGGATGGGACGGTAACCCCGGTGAGCACCGAGTACTTCGCTGCAAGCGCCGACGCGCACCTCGTGCTCGGCCAGATCGCTCCGGAAGACTACATCTGCCCCGCACCGGACAACGGCGAGAAGACCCGGGATGCGGCGCTCCGGAGGCTGGCCCGGGTTGTCTGCGCCGATCTCGACGAGATCGGGAGAGACGGAGCCACCCAGATCGCCCGGCAGTTCTGGGAGACCCAGAGGACGCTGATCGCCCGCGCAGTGGGGCGCGCACTCTTCCGGAGCGGTGCCGGGCGGGTGATCACAGCGGGGATAGGTGCGGACCTCTTTGCCCGTGAACTCGGCGGCGTCACGCTTGAAGGGGAGATCGGGGAGGTCTCGGATGCACTGCCGGCCTATGCCGTCAGGGAGGTGGCGCTACGGCAACGCGCCTGCGACTGACCCTCCTCCTGCTGGCGGTGTCGGTCGCCATCACGGCACTCTCAGCGATCCTCGGTTTTCCGTTCTTCTTTCTCTTTCTCTTCATACCGCTGATCCCGCTCGTTGGGCGATCCCCCGTCGTGAGGCGCTGCCCGGCCTGCGGATGGGAAACCGCAGGCGACGAGCGCTTCTGCCCCCGTGATGGGATGGCGCTCACGCCCGAGGGTGAAGGTGGCGAGGTTCAGCAGAGAGAGCGGTAGAAGGAGGCCGAAGAGTTCGGTTGCCGGGATCGTGCCGAAGTCGCGGGAGGCGTAGTTCCGGATCGTCCCCCGATCAACGACGATCCCCATCGCCCGGAGGCGTTGTGCCACCCGGTTGAAGGGCATCTGCTGCGACAGAAGGAGACAGAGGTCGACGACGGGCGATGCGAGGCGGGTGTCGGGGTAGAACGGTGCGTCTGCGTAGCAGAGTGTGCCGCACTGCTGGCAGTAGAACCGTTTCACGGAGACCCGGATGGTGCGTTCCTTTCCGTTCTCGAGCAGGACGGCAAACCGTTTTGCCCGCAGGTCATGCCCGGTCACCGGACCGCCGCACGACGGGCAGGCCCGGAGGTAGGTGAACTTCACGCCGTCCATTGACGCCAGGGCGTTTCCCACCAGGTCGGCGAGCATGGGCGGAACCGGGAGTGTCTTTTTTACAATGGTAACTCTCTCCCTGTGCAACTGTGCGAGAGGTGTAGGCGTCCACCAATAATAACATCTTCCCTCAAATGGAAAGGGCCGGGAATTGATGGTGCGGAGGCAATTTTAGCCCGGAAGAGGTGTGTTTGCGAGAGCGCGCCCGCTTCCTGCTCGCCCCTGCCGTTTCCACATCCGTCCTGACAATAACCCTGACTCTGCGTGCGACATGTTAACCCCGCCCGGAGATTGGTTTAGCACTTCTGCCTGATCTCGATCGGGATGCAAACCTGTATTCTGATGGGTATTACTCACGTAAAAACTCAAAAAATGAATGCGGGCTATTATTCACCAGCCAATCCTGCCTGCGAAGATGAGGGCAGATATGGTTAACTACTATAATTTAAGTAGCTTAACACCAGATATTCGGTTCGCCATAGAGGTGTTAAAAATATGACGTTGAAGTATGTGCAGACAACATGTCCCTACTGCGGTACGGGATGCAGTTTCAACCTCGTCGTCCAGGACGGCAAGGTGGTTGGGACGGCACCGTATCGCCGCTCACCCGTGAACGAGGGAAAGGTATGCCCCAAGGGTACCTATGCTCATGAGTTCGTGAACAGCCCGGACCGCCTGACCAGGCCGCTCATCAAGAAGGACGGCAAGTTCGTCGAGGCGACCTGGGACGAGGCCTACAACCTGATCGCGCAGAAGTTCAAGTCGTACAAGCCCGACGAGTTCGCGGCGCTTGCATCCGCCAGGGTCTCGAACGAGGAGAACTATCTGCTGATGAAGTTCGCCCGCGGCGTCATGAAGTCGCGGCACATCGACCACTGCGCCCGGCTCTGCCACGCGTCCACCGTCGCCGGCCTTGCCGCATCGTTCGGCTCCGGTGCGATGACCAACTCCATTCTCGACATCGCCGAGTCGAAGTGCGTCTTCATCATCGGGTCCAACACCTTCGAGCAGCACCCCCTCATCGGCCGCAAGGTCATGCAGGCCAAGAAGAACGGCGCAAAGATCATCTACGCCGACCCGCGCTACACCGCGACCGCAAAGCAGGCCGACCTCTACATGCCGTTTGTGTCCGGCAGTGATGTCGCCATCTTAAACTGCATGATGCAGCAGATCATCAAGAACGGCTGGGAAGACAAGGAGTTCATCGCCAACCGGACCAGGGACTACGAGAAACTCAAGGAAGTTGTCATGAAGGACACCTACAGCCTTGAGAACGTCTCGAAGATCTCCGGTATCCCCGCCGAGAGCCTCAAGACCGCTGCTGAGTGGTTCGGCACCAACAAGCCCGGCGCGCTCCTCTACTCGATGGGTATCACCCAGCACACCGTCGGTGTCGACAACGTCCGGTCGACCGCCAACCTCCAGATGCTGACCGGTAACATCGGCAAGCGCGGTGGCGGCGTAAACGCGCTCCGTGGCCAGAACAACGTGCAGGGCGCCTGCGACATGGGAGCTCTCCCGGTCTTCTTCACCGGCTACCAGAAGGTCATCGACCCGGCCGCCCACAAGAAGTTCGCCGACGCCTGGGGCTTCCCCGACGGCATCTGCGAGCCGAAGAACGGCTACGAAGTCACCGTCATGATGGATGTCCTGACCGACAGGCCCGGCGAACTCAAGGGTATGTACATCATGGGCGAGAACCCGATGCTCTCCGACCCGGACCTGACCCACGTCAAGCACGCCATCGAGAACCTGGAATTCCTGGTGGTCCAGGACATCTTCATGACCGAGACCGCCGAACTCGCCGACGTCGTCCTGCCCGCCGCCTGCTATGCAGAGCGGAACGGCACCCAGACTTCCACCGAGCGGCGTGTCCAGATGTGGCGCAAAGCCCAGGACCCGCCCGGCGAGGCGAAGGAAGACTGGCAGATCATCAGTGAACTCGCCGCAAAGATGGGCTACGCCAGGCAGTTCCCTTACCAGAGCGCCGAGGAGATCTTCACCGAGATCGCCGCCGTCACGCCGTCCTACCACGGCATGAACTACGAGCGGTTGAGCAAGCCCGAAGCACTCCACTGGCCCTGCCCTGCAGTCGACCACCCCGGCACCCCCATCCTGCACATCGGCAAGTTCTCGCACCCCGACGGCATAGGCATCTTTGCCCCGATCGAGTGGAAACCGCCGGCGGAAGTCCCCGACGCGGAGTATCCGTTCGTGCTCACGACCGGCCGTGTCCTCTGGCACTGGCACACCGGCACCATGACCCGCCGGTCTGCAACGCTTGACCACGAGGTCCCCACCGGCTGGATCGAGATCAACCCCGAGGACGCGCAGGCGCTCGGCGTCAAGGACAAGGAGAAGGTCCGTGCCATCACTCGCCGTGGATCTGTCGAGGTCCCTGCGAGGGTGACCAGAGATATCATGAAGGGTGTCATGTTCATGCCGTTCCACTTCAAGGAGTGTGCGGCGAACACACTGACAAACAACGCTCTCGACCCGATCGCCAAGATCCCTGAGTTTAAGGCCTGTTCTGTGAAGGTCGAGAAGATTACGGAGGCCTGAACATGGCTGCAATTGGAGATATGTTCTACGCATGGGCGGCAGATGCCGACATACTGAAGAAGGGAGAGTGCGGAGGTGCGATCACCGCCCTGCAGCAGTACGCCCTGAAGTCCGGCATGGTGGACGCTGTCCTCGCCGTCAAGAAGGGACAGGACCTCTACGACGCCGTCCCCACAGTCATCACCGACCCTGCCGAGATCGTACAGACGGCAGGGTCCCTCCACTGCGGGACGCTCCTGCTCTCGAAAGTGGTGAAGGATTATCTGGACAGCAACAAGAACGCACGACTCGGCGTCACCGTCAAAGGCTGCGACACGATGGGTCTTATCGAGCTTGCGAAGCGCAACCAGGTCGATCTGGATCGGCTCCTCCTGCTCGGCGTCAACTGTGGCGGTTCCGTGAGCCCGGTTCTGGCCCGCAAGATGATCCGCGAGAAGTTCGAGGTCGACCCTGATACAGTCCACAAAGAGGAGATCGACAAGGGCCAGTTCATCATCGAGTATGAAGGCGGCCATAAGGGCATCAAGATCGACGATCTCGAGGACGAGGGCTACGGCCGCCGGTCCAACTGCCGCCGGTGCCTCTACAAGGTCCCGCGCCAGGCGGACCTCGCCTGCGGCAACTGGGGCGTCATCGGCGAGAAGGCCGGCAAGGCCACGTTCGTTGAGGTCTGCTCCGAAAAGGGTGCGAAACTCCTCAATGCGGCTGCTGCGGCCGGAGCGGTCGCCACCGAACCCGCGAACACGAAGGGTATCGAGATCCGCGGCAAGGTCGAGGGCGCCATGCTGAATCTCGGCAACAAATGGCGGAAGAGGAACTTCGAAGCGCTTGCATCCGACCTCTGGGGAACCATCGGCCACGAGACGGGCCGGTGCATCAAGTGCTACTCCTGCATCGAGAACTGCCCGGTCTGCTTCCCGGTTGCAGATGAACTCAGAGGAAACTCCAGGATGGTCACCTCCGGAGAGGTTCCGCCGAACCCGATGTTCCACCTCAGACGGTTTGCGCACATCTCCGACTCGTGCATCAACTGCGGCCAGTGCGAAGAACTCTGCCCGATGGATATCCCGCTTGCGCTCTTCTCCCACGCTATCAGGACTGAGGGTGACAGCACATTCGAGCCCAAACTCGGGAAGGCTTCCTACACCAACTAACCTTTTTTCTTCATACTGCAACCGATCCAACGCTATTTCAGGGGCGCATCAGCATATATGCGCTAATTATGGGCCAGAATGCCGATCCGGCCGATTATTCCCGATAATGCGCTGATCTTCTCAGAAGACAGGTGCAGTTTCCCACCTTTATTCATCAGAAATACAGATGTTAATCACTACTGTTAAATATGCCTAACCTCGAAATTTTATGTATCCGAGGTTTTACCATGGATCTCAAGTATGTACAGACAACATGCCCGTACTGCGGTACGGGATGCAGCTTCAACCTCGTCGTGAAGGACGGGAAGGTTGTCGGCACACAACCTTACAACCGCTCACCCGTGAACGAGGGAAAGGTCTGCCCGAAGGGCACCTATGCGCATGAGTTCGTGAACAGCCCGGACCGCCTGACCAAGCCGCTCATCAAGAAGGACGGCAAGTTTGTCGAGGCGACCTGGGACGAGGCATACAGCCTGATTGCATCGAAGTTCAAGTCGTATAAGCCCGACGAGATCGCCGTGCTTTCGTCGGCACGTACCTCCAACGAGGAGAACTACGCGCTGATGAAACTGGCACGCGGTGTCTTCAAGACACGCCACATCGACCACTGCGCCCGGCTCTGCCACGCGTCCACCGTCGCCGGCCTTGCCGCATCGTTCGGCTCCGGTGCGATGACCAACTCCATTCTCGACATCGCCGAGTCGAAGTGCGTCTTCATCATCGGGTCCAACACCTTCGAGCAGCACCCCCTCATCGGCCGCAAGGTCATGCAGGCCAAGCTGAACGGCGGGAAGCTCATCGTATTCGACCCGCGCTACACGCCGACTGCAAAGCAGGCGGACCTCTACGCATCCTTCTACTCCGGCACCGATGTGGCCATCCTCAACTGCCTGATGGGAGAGATCATCAGGAACGGATGGGAAGACAAGGAATGGGTTTCGACCCGTGCAAAGGGATACGAGGAACTCAAAGCGACGGTGACGAGCGACACCTATCTCCCCGAGAACGTCGAGAAGATCTCCGGGATTGCCGCTGCGGACCTCAAAACGGCAGCCGAGTGGATCGGTAACGCAGAATCCTCCGCACTCCTCTACTCGATGGGTATCACCCAGCACACCGTCGGTGTGGACAACGTCCGGTCGACCGCCAACCTCCAGATGCTGACCGGTAACATCGGCAAGCGCGGTGGCGGCGTAAACGCGCTCCGTGGCCAGAACAACGTGCAGGGCGCCTGCGACATGGGAGCTCTCCCGGTCTTCTTCACCGGCTACCAGAAGGTCATCGACCCGGCCGCCCACAAGAAGTTCGCCGACGCCTGGGGCTTCCCCGACGGCATCTGCGAGCCGAAGAACGGCTACGAAGTCACCGTCATGATGGATGTCCTGACCGACAGGCCCGGCGAACTCAAGGGTATGTACATCATGGGCGAGAACCCGATGCTCTCCGACCCGGACCTGACCCACGTCAAGCACGCCATCGAGAACCTGGATTTCCTGGTTGTCCAGGATATCTTCCTGACCGAGACCGCCGAACTCGCCGACGTCGTGCTGCCCGCCACCTGCTACGCAGAGAAGGACGGCACCCAGACTTCCACCGAGCGCCGTGTCCAGATGTGGCGCAAGGCCCAGGACCCGCCCGGCGAGGCAAAGGTCGACTGGCAGATCATCTGCGAAGTGGCAGCTGCCATGGGCTACGCAGACCAGTTCCCCTTCAAGAGTGCTGAAGAGATCTTCACCGAGATAGCCTCCCTCACGCCGTCCTACCACGGCATGAACTACGAGCGGCTCAACAAGCCCGAAGCACTCCACTGGCCCTGCCCCACGGAGGAACACCCCGGCACCCCCATCCTGCACATCGGCAAGTGCTCGCACCCCGACGGCATGGGTATCTTTGCCCCGATCGAGTGGAAACCCCCGGCGGAAGTTACCGACGCAGAGTACCCCTATATCTTCACGACCGGACGCTGCATCTGGCACTGGCACACCGGATCCATGACCCGGCGTTCCGAGACCCTCGATGCCGAGGTCCCGACCGGCTGGATCGAGATCAACCCCGAGGACGCAAAGGCGCTCGGCATCCAGGACAAGGAGATGGTCCGTGTGACCTCCCGCCGCGGGACCATCGACGCCCCTGCGAAAGTGACCGAAGACATCAAGAAGGGCGTCATGTTCATGCCGTTCCACTTCGCCGAGTGCGCAGCAAACGTCCTGACGAACAACGCTCTCGACCCGATCGCGAAGATCCCTGAGTTCAAGGCCTGTTCTGTGAAGGTCGAGAAGATTACGGAGGCCTGAACATGGCTGCAATTGGAGATATGTTCTACGCATGGGCAGCCGACGCCGCCTGTCAGGAGAAGGGCGAGTGTGGTGGAGCGGTTACCGCTCTGCTGACGCACGCTCTGGCGTCCGGCATGGTGGACGCTGTCCTTGCCGTCAAGAAGGGACAGGACATCTACGATGCCGTCCCCACGTTCATCACTGACCCCGCCGAGATCGCACAGACGGCAGGATCCCTCCACTGCGGGACGCTCCTGCTCTCGAAGCTGCTCAAGCAGTACCTCGACGGCGCCAAAGATATGCGGATCGCCGTCCCGGTGAAAGGCTGCGACACGATGGGCCTCTACGAGCTCGCGAAGCGCAACCAGGTCAACCTGGACAACGTCCTGATGGTCGGCCTCAACTGCGGCGGCTCCGTCAGCCCCGTGGCCGCCCGGAAGATGATCGCCGAGAAGTTCGGGGTCAACCCTGACGACGTCGTCAAGGAAGAGATCGACAAGGGCCAGTTCATCATCCAGACGAAGGATGGCCAGCACAAGGGCATCTCGATGGACGAGCTCGAGGAAGAAGGGTTCGGCCGCCGGGCCAACTGCCGCCGCTGCAAGATGAAGGTCCCCCGCCAGGCGGACCTCGCCTGCGGCAACTGGGGTGTCATCGGCGAGCAGGCCGGCAAGGCCACGTTCGTTGAGGTCTGCTCCGAGAAGGGTGCAAACCTGCTGGACGGTGCCGTGAAGGCCGGAGTCCTCAAGACCGGTGCCGCGAACCCGAAGGGTATCGAGATCCGCGGCAAGGTCGAGAACGCGATGCTGAAACTCGGCGACAAGTGGCGGGCGAAGGATTTCGCGGCGCTCGGCGAAGGCAAGGACCGTCTCAAGAAGATCATGGACGCGACGAGCCGGTGCATCAAGTGCTATCAGTGCATCGAGAACTGCCCGATCTGCTACTGCGTCGAGTGCAGCACGAAGAAATCCTACCTGGTCACGCCCGGTCAGGTCCCGCCGCCCTTCATGTTCCACCTGATCCGGTTCGCCCACATATCGGACTCGTGCATCAACTGCGGCCAGTGCGAAGAGCACTGCGCGATGGATATCCCGAACGCGCTCTTCATGCACGCCCTGCAGACCGACCTTCAGGATATGTTCGGCCACACCCCCGGTGTGGACATGGAACTCCCGGTGCTCGCGCTCGTCGAGGAACAGACAGAGCGCAAGCGTCTCTCCGACACCGGCAGCGACCAGATCTTCAACATCTTCGAGTAAACGGAAGATTTCTCCTTTTTTTAGATAGATTACGGCCTGGCAGATGCCGCCTTCTTCTCCGGTCAGCGACTATAGGGGCTCCCATCGTTCGAGGGCCACGCCTGCGGCAGGCTAATACTCATTGTCATTTAAGTCTATGAATTCCCTTTCACGCCCTTCGCATCCCTCATGGCCTGCCTTCTGTGTGGAAGCATACCGATGAAAAACAGACCCCGGATGAGGGATCACCCCGGGAACGGCCTTGTTCCCCGGGCATGCCCCTGCAAGTGGACCGTGGGGCTGACGGGGAGGGGGTCTCCCCTCCCCTGTCTCCATCCCACAAGTAGACGTGTAACCCCCACCCCGCCCGGCCTCCGGCCTCCTCCCCCGCCCCAGGGGGCGGGGGCCGTCATGGTGATACCCGGTGGAAAGCCGTGCCCCGGATTGCAATCAATCGGGAACACCCGGATGGGATCTCAACAACGTTATTATCAGTTGTTTCGTAGGGCACTACCGAAAAAAAGAGAGATTTCTGCTCACGCCAATGCGTGAGAGAGTGCCGGAATGGCGCTCTGGTTTGCGAAGGTCTCCTCGTAGCCGTCCGGGAACCGAACCACCGTCAGGTCCGGGGAGAAGTCGGCCTCGACCAGCGGCGCAAACCAGTAACTGTCGAGCATCTCCTGTGCCCTGGTGAAGTCGAGTCCGGGTGTCGTGTAGACGCTCCCCTCATCGGTGCTCCTGACCTTTGCAAAGATCTGGACCAGGAATGAAGCGTTGTCGCTCTCTGCCGAGGTCACCGTTACGGGAACCCCCAACGTCTCCTCGAGCGCGGATTTCAGTTCCTGCTCCGGCTCGGCGATCTTGAAGAAGACGGCGATCCTCTCGATCCACGAGATGGTATACTCAAAGGTGATGTTTGCGCTCCCGTCATCGTCCACGGTTATCAGAAGGTTGTCTGCGCTGAAAGCTCCGGCAGGGGCCACGATAAGCGTCAGGACCAGAAGGGAGGCGACCATAATTTCGCGTTTCATCTGTGTACCTCAAACAAGCATGCGCCGTTAGAATGGATAAATATTTGGAGGAGTACCAGGAGTTGCCCTCGTTCCTCTCAATGCACCCGCAGCCAGAGGTGCAGGTCGCGGTAAGCGGCCTCGGTGAGGCTGCTGTCGGGGATGTCATCGGGGGGCGTCTCTTTGAAGAGGAGGAACTCGAGCCTGTTCGCGTCCGAATCCACGACCCTGAAGGAGTAGGGCTGCTCTACGGTCTGGTTATGCGGCACCGTGACGGAGAACCGGTCGAGCGGTGTCGCCGAGACGATCGTCGACTGGTTTGTCGCGTTATTGAACCTGCTCTCGACGGCATACGTCTCCACCGTGTAGGTGATCTCCCGGTACTCGTGGTTCCCGATCCCGATGATGACCGTCTGCGGTGTTCCGGCCATGAACTCGGTCGGATAATCGGCTGCCTTCCCCTTCGGCCCGAGGATGTAGAACTCGGTGTATTTCTCGCCGTCTCTTGGGGTCACCACGATAAAGACCGTCGTTGCGATGGCCACGAGGACGGCAGCAACGAGGACGATGTTTAAGACCCGGAACGCGGAATTACCGGAGGACTCCTCCCGTATCGCGGCGAGGCAGGTGCCGGCCGGGACCCGGAGGCGACTCTCTTTAAGCAGGCGGCGGCGTCGGAACCGGGCGATAAGACCAATGACGAGACTGAATCCCACGAGCGTGACGGCGATAGGGTCGAGCCGGATCCCCCAGGGCGTGTAGTTCAGCGCGAGGCCGATGAGGGGGACGACGGCGATGGAGAGGCCAAACGAGAGGGCGAGAGCGATTCCCGGGTAAATGCTCACTAAATCCAGCGGGATGGTGCGGGGGTTGAATGAACCGGTGAGAGGGCCTGCGGTGGTTTCAGACGTCATTCTGGTACCCCCATAAAAAGCCATGCTATAAATAAGTTCTCTGAGAGCCTCCGGGGGGCCTGTAGCAGCACCCCGCGGGAGATACCAGCATCTTTTAATCGGAGTGCGATCAACTCGCAAATATTATGCCCCGGGAAGAGAGGAGCGATCGGGCTTTTACGGGACTTGAGGCGGCCATCATCTTCATTGCCTTCGTTGTCGTTGCATCGGTCTTCGCGTTCGTTGTACTCGGGACAGGCATGACGACATCGCAGAAGAGCCAGGAGGTGATGCATGCCGCTCTCGGCGAAGCCGGGTCCGGCCTCCGCCCGGGGTACGCGGTCATCGCCAAACTGGATGCCATGGGCCTGCTCGACTTTGTTGAGTTCGACCTTGAGACCGCGACCGATCTCGCTGCAGTCGATATGGGGAGCATGACCTACACCATCGTCACAAAAGAGAGCCTTGTCACGTTCCCCGCCAGCGACCCTCACGTAACCGAGACCTGGCGGTACCAAAAAGATCCTGGAGACCTCCTGGAAGCGGGGGAGGTCGTCACGGTGAAACTGAATGTGGGAAGCGTGGGCATCAGGCGGGGGGATACGTTCACCCTCGATATGACCGCCGCTGAAGGGGCGACCGCTTCACTGACCAGAACCGTTCCTGCCGGCATTGGGAAAAATGTCTACGTCGAGCTCCTCTGACGCGACGGGCCCCCACCGGGGCCTGCCGGAGACCGGATTCACCGGGCTTGAAGCGGCGATTGTACTCATTGCATTCGTCATCGTTGCAGCCGTCTTTGCCTATGTCGTCCTGACGACGGGTATTCTCTTCTCCGGGGAGAGCCAGTCAACCATTCACCAGGGTATCCGGGAGGCGGGGTCGAGCGTCACCGTGACCGGTATGGTCTACGGCGTCAGCAACACGCCTGGATATATCGATTCCGTCATCGTCCCGGTCGGGCTCACCGCCGGCAGCGAGCCGATCGATTTCGCCACGGTATCTGTGCGGTTTGTCGGTTCTACGCACCGGGAGATCGTTGCTCAGAGCGTGCCTCTGGTCGACGTCTCTCCTGGATACGGATTCTGGAGCATCCAGGAGCGGTTGAACAGCGACGCCGACCTTCTTATCGAGGCCGGGGAGCAGTATATGCTGAATATTACACCGGCGATCAGAACCGACTGCATGCCGTACAGGTCGTTTACCGTCGAGATCAAACCGGCAGGGAGGGCCGCGCTCCGGGTGGAGAGGACCGTCCCGGGCAGCATCGATACCATCACCCTTCTCAAGTGACGGCCCTATCCGGCGTCCAGGAGGTCGCGGTGCCTGATCGCCCCGATGATCCCGACAGCACCCACCGCCGCGAGCAGCAGGTAATCTTCCGGCCCTGCGCCGGCCATCAGGATACTCTCCGGGATGCCGGCCGCCCAGGCGTAGAGGGAGGCGGCGACGAGGAGTCCAAGGAGCGGGACGGAGACGCGGGCGAGTGTACGGGTAACCCCCGGGAGGTCGGGGCCGAAGCCCCGGCAGGCGGCGAGGACGATGCCGGCCGATGCTGCGAGGAATATCCATTCCGAGAGCGAAGAGATCTCCGCCAGGATAGCGCCGCCGAAGTAGTCGTCGAACTCGTACGGCCTGTACGGGCCGAGCAGCGGGTAGTACCAGGTGACGGGTATCGCCCACATCGCGTCGAGGACCTGGTGGGAGAGCACGCCCGCTGCGACGGCGAGGAGGGCGAACGACCCCCGCTGCCTCTCGAGGGCGATGCCTGCGAAGGCGAGGAGCGTGAGGAAGAGCAGCCCGTGCCCGAATATCCGCCCGGAGTTGAGCGACTCCGCAAGAAGGAGGTGGCCTACCGGCTTATCGAGCAGGTCGGGGAGGACGGCCCCGAGAGCGGAGAAGCCGATGAGCCGCCGGTCGCCCAGGCGGTCGGCGATCGCGAGGCCCAGGATGAGGCCGAGGAAGAGGTGGCAGGCGATGAACATTCTTCATATTGATCGTTGCCGGCCGGCATATAACCCTGTTCTCGGGGGCCTGCGCAAATGCTATGGCTGGAGAGAGCCGATAGTTCTCCATCTCATGGCAACGCTTGACAGAGAGGAGATCCTCATCATTTTTACGTCCTTCCTCATCGGCAGCGCGGCGGGGTGGTGGAGCCGCATGCACTGGGGCAACGACCTCGCTAGCGTCGCATCAACGCTCATCGGGACCGTCGCCGGCTACTGCATCATCGTAGCCGCTCTCCGGGCCGCGGGTCACCCGGTCGAGTAGCCGCGGTTGACGTCGCCAGACTCACACTGCGGCCGGTGAATCAGGGGGCAGCAGGCTGACCGGAGCGGTGTGTGCGGTCGGCATCAGGTATCCGGAAGGCATCGGCTCCCCGGCACTCCCGCACCCGTCCGCCTTCGATCGAGAGGACGCGGTCGGCGAGGGCCAGGAGCGATGGGCGGTGAGAGACGAGGATGGTCGTCCGGTCCCGGACGAGGGTTTTGAGTGTCTGCCGGATCAGGTCCTCGGTCTGCAGGTCCAGTGCGGATGTGGGCTCGTCGAGGATGAGGATGGGTGCGTCCTTCAGGAACGCCCGGGCGATGGCGACCCGCTGCCGCTGGCCGACGGAGAGCTGGGTCCCCCGCTCCCCGACGATCGTCTGGTAGCCGTCTGGAAATCCCACGATGTCGTCGTGGATCTGCGCCTTCCGCGCGGCTCCTATGACATCCTCGAAGGTTGCCTCAGGCCTGCTGTAGCGGATGTTCTCCTCGATGGTGGTGTGGAAGAGGAAGAGGTCCTGTGAGACGAGCGAGATCTGCCGCCGCAGCCACCGGGGGTCGAGCGATAAAAGGTCGCGCTTATCGAGGGTGATCGTGCCTTCCTGCGGCGCGAACGCCCGGAGGATCAGGTTGACGAGCGTCGTCTTCCCCACACCGGTCCGCCCGACGACGGCGACCACCTCACCGGGACGGGCGACGAAGTTTGCGTCCGAAAGGACCGGTTCGGACCCGGTGTAGCCGAACCGGACGCCGGCAAACTCGATCCGGCCCTGGACCGTGGCGGGCACAATCCCGCCGGCGCCCGCTTCACCGTCCATCCCGAAGAGGTCGCGCAGGCGGGCGGCGGACGTGAGTGCGGGCTGCATGACGACGGGGAAGGCAAAGAACGTGTTGACGGTGGGAGCGAACGTCACGATGTAGACCGCGAACGCGACGAAGTCCCCCACGGTCATGGCACCGGCGAGCACCTCGTTCCCGCCGAACCAGAAGACGGCGATGATCATGAGCGACATCGTGCCGATCCTGAAATACTCCGAGAATGCGGAGAGCATCGTGTTTTTGATCCGGGCATTGACCATGTTCCGGAGCGTCCCGGAGACTTTGCGCACCTCCCGGTCCTCTGCGGCGTGCGACTTTACGGTGTCGATGCCGGCGATCACCTCCTGGAGGTCCCGCGAGACGTAGGCCTGCCGCTCGCGCTCCCGGTGGGTGGCGGCACGGATCCGCCGGATGAAGACGGCGTTGACCAGCAGGTAGAGGGGGATGAAGGCGACGACGACGAGCGTCAGTCTGAGATTTAAAATGCAGAGGATGGCGAAGGTGAAGGTGACGTAGAGGGCGTTTGCAACGATCTGGGGGAGGTACTGGGAGACGGTATACTGCAGGATCTGGATGTCGTCGGAGAGGCGGGACATGATGTAGCCGGTCTGCTGCGACTTGAAGTACGAGAGCGGGAAACTTAAGACGTGCTCGATGAGGGTGGTCTGGAGGTTGAAGGCGTAGTCTTCCCGGAACCGGGCGGTCCAGTAGTTCCGGACGAGATCCATGCCGCCGGTGAAGAACCCGAGCACCAGGAGGGCGACGATGAGGGCGTTGAGCGATGAGAGGAGTCCGCCGGCCCCTGCGAGGAGGGCGTCGGGGGCGGGGGCTTCCCCGAGCAGGATGTTGTCGATGAAGACCTTGATGCTGAGCGGGAGGACGGTCTTTGCGGCGGAGACAAGAGCCGTCGCTGCGAACGCCAGCACGCCGACTCTCCAGATCAGCCGGGCGAACCGGAGGAAGAAGGCGAGGTCGGAGAACCGGAGGTCTTTGCCGGACTTCACCGGCTGCCGCATGAGATCCCGGGTGAAGGCGACGGTGCGCCGGCAGTGGTCTGTGATTCCCATAATATACAGGTCCGGTTGAGGAGCAGTCCGGGGCCGGGAGGGTCGCTCTCCGGCCGCGGCTCTGTTGCAGTTCCATACCTCCCCCGGCGTATAATACCTCTGCTCCTGCGACAGGGACAAACCAGAATGGTTAACGCATGGCGGGGCGAGATTCCCCCATGGTATCGCGTACCGTCGGCGAACGCTTTTTCGGGGTGATCGTGGGAGCGCTGGCGATCGGGGCGGTCTTGCTCCTCGGTCTGCTGGGGACCCTCCCGGGTCCGGTCATGACGGTAGCGCTCCTCTTCGGCGGGGGCCTCGTCGCCGGGCTCCTCACCACGGGAACGGTGAAGGACGGGGCCATCACCGGTGCCGTGTGCGGGGTGCTCGCGGCCCTGTTTATTGCCTCCGCAACAACCCTCATGAGCCTGGTAGAGAGCAGTCCGCAGTATCCCCCGTTCTGGATGACGTTGGGCTTCTACGCTCTGATCCTCACGGCACTCCTCCTCCCCTACAACGCCGTCGGCGGGGCGGCGGGGACGGCGGTGCGAAACGGTATCAGGAGGGGCACTGCCGGTGCCGCTGAGCGAACACGATGGCTCGGGATCGGCACCGGCACGGCCGTCATCGCCTGTTCGGCTCTCATCGTTGCCTTTCTCGGCCCGCTGCTCCTGGCCGCCCCGCTCGTCGGTGGGTTCATCGCAGGCTATTCCACGAAGGGAGGGGCACGAAACGGCCTTGAGGCCGGGCTTGTCGCGGCACTCTTCGGAACCGGCCTTTTTCTGCTCCCATTCCTCTGGACCGCGTCGCACGACACGGGGTTCGTCGCCGGGCTCGCGGGGATGGCCGGGATCGCCCTGGGGTATCTCTATATTCTTCTCGGGACCGCCGCCGGGGTTGCCGGGGCGGTTGTGCGGAAGAGTTTCACATGAAAATCGGTTCGAAGGTGGAAATGGAAGCCGGGTTACCGATTTTCATCGGTCGAGCCTGTGGACGGCACGGCCGCATAAGCGTTTTGGGACAACCTAAAGACCTCATATGATTGTGGGATGACCTCCTACAGTAGTGACGGATCTTCATGGAATGAGGTAGATTCCGGATCTGATTCTGGAGTCTGGATCAGTTTCGTGGAGACGCTCAAAGTAAAATGGTTCCCTTCAGAAGGTTATTACAAAGTGGCATCCACCCATTCCGGCACATACCCAGCCGGAGCAACTCCACAGACCTACTTCCGAGCACTAGTACTCGTTGTCATTTAACTCTATGAATTTCCTTTCCCGCCCTTCGCATCT
>WOYI010169906.1_pt1 | contig 18631 bp, 16 predicted proteins | sample 6423411 | NCBI WGS metagenome assembly WOYI01 (sample SAMN13441803, study PRJNA592873) | oil field metagenome | biome: oil field; feature: oil-well bore; material: oil-contaminated soil; isolation source: oil-contaminated soil from oil-well borehole | place: Germany: Wietze | collected 2016-10-18 ... | reverse complement strand
CGAGGGTGAGCAAGGCTTTACTATTCATGCGATGGAAAGTGTATCATGGATTGGGAAACAAAAATCAAAAACTGGAAGGCACCTTTTTTCTTAATTTACTTCTTTGCCACTATAATTAATCATAAGGATAATAAGTGGGAGGATTTTCTATGATAAGTATTCATGAAGAAGATTATCAAATTTTCCTTGGACTATATACTGCTCTTTCTAGAACAAAAAGTTCAGTTCGTGTCCAGTATATTAAAATATTAGAAGCTCAGAAATATTTTTTCAGAAACGCAATAACACCTGTTGACCTAGAAAGGAAAGCGAAAAATCTAGAATTGCTTGATGACGCATTACATAAATTTTATTTAGGTTCTTATGCGCTTGAACAGCTATGGGCAGTTCAAAATTACTTAAAATATTCCGTTCATAAAAATCCCAATTTTGATTCTAATTTAACCTATCAACAAGATGAAATTACTTTCCTATTAGCAGCAATCTTTGATCAAGTTCTATATTCCTGGAGATCCTTCTTAGATTTTTATTTAAAATACCTTTTATTCTTCCTAACAGGGAATTATATTGTTACGATTTCAACAGGAAAATTTAGAAAAGAGATTACTAACTATATTAATAAAGAACCAAATGATAAAAAAGCTGAATTGGTCTATGACTACATAAGAAAAAATGTCTTAAGCAAAACCTTTGATAATCAAACGGATAGTTGGGGAGATTTATTACGTGATCTTCGTGATAAAACTGCTCATAAAAAATTGATTAAACCAACCATTATTGAAAATAAAAATAATCAAGGCGTTATGATCGCATGGCCAACAATAAAAGGCCTTAATTATTCCGAACTAGCACAACGTAGTTTTGAAAATTCTGCATTTGAAATGTTAATTAAACTCTTTCCAATTCTTTACGAAATGGAATGGGTACCAGGGCCCTATAAGGAAGGGATGTTTAATCAACGCAATTAACCAAATTTAAATAATCTACACTTTTCATAGTTCCTTATAGATTTATCGGGACTTCCTCCGCAATCACCACTTCCTCCGTGCTGACGGTGCACCTATAAGCATGCACTTCCACCCTCGCGGTGCGCACCCGGCGCAATTCAGCGGCAAAGTCCGGATCGATCTGCTCGAAGGGCGCAAAAGAGCGGGCGTCCTCCCGCTGGGCGATGAAGACCACGCTGGCGCGCTGCCCCTCGGCGGCCAATTTCTCCAACTCGCCCAGGTGCTTGCGCCCGCGCCCGGTCGGCGCATCTGGGAACATCCCCACCCCGTCCGCCGCATAGGTCACGGATTTGACCTCCGCCCAGCAGACCGCGCCGCCATTCGAGAGGCGGAAATCCAGCCGGCTGCGGCCGTAGGTCACTTCCGTCTGCACCGTGGGGTATGGGAAGGCGGCCAGCGCGCCCCGTTCCAGCGCTTCCTTAAACAGCCTGTTCGCCAGAAAGGCGTTGACCGAGCACAATCCGCCGCCGGGCAGTTCACTCAGCACGAGGGTATAGGGCGTTTGGCGCTCGGGGTTCTCGGCCGCCTCCAGCCAGACCCGGCAGCCCGATTGCAGCACGCCCGTCAGCCGCCCGGTGGTCGGGACGTAGGCCGTGGCTGCGCCGCCGCCCGTCAGATAAACCCCGGCCGTGAAGCGATTGCCCTTCTTAACGAAGGTCGCCGGGATCAGCTCGCCAAATTTCACGCCGCCTGCCCCTTGGCGGCTTCGATCTCGGGATGCACCCGCCACAGGCCGCGGGCCACCGCCTGGTTATAGATCACCTGGGCGGCCGCAAGGACGGCCTGGCGCGCGGCATAGACCGCCGGGTTGGTGACCTCGATCCGGTCGCCATGCAGCAGGGCCAGCAGCAGGTCTTCGGTCTTCCGCATGAACCCGGGGTCCGTCAGGGCCGGGTTGAGCTGGCCGCCATCCAGTTTCTCAATCAGGGCCAGCATGTTCGCCTGCACGGCGTTCACGTCAAACTCCGCTTGCGGCTCCACCGCCAGGAGCACGTTGATCGCCATCAACTCCCAGGCCGTGAGCAGGTCCAGCTGCGATTCAAACTTTTTCCCAGAGTCCATTTTTCTCCTCCTTTCGCCAGCCCTCAGCGGCCAAATCCAGGGGCAAGGTTTCCCAGCCCGCCTGCGCCCGGTCCCGAAGCTCTTCCCAAGGACCCACCCCTTCCCGCGCCGTTCCCCCTTCCAGGCAAGCCGCGCCCGCCGCATTCGCCATCCTGAGCGCGGTCTCCGGGGATTCGCCCCGTAGGATGCTGCTCAGGAATCCCGCACTCGCGGCACTCCCTGCGCCGGTCGTCCCGGCCAAATCCACCTTAAAGGCCGGCGCCCAAAGTTCCCGCCCCTGCCAGTCGCGGCCCAATCCATCCAGCCCGCGCCCGCCCTTCTCCCAGGCCTGCGCGCCTGCCGTGCGCAGGTAGGCGCCGCGGGGGCCGAGCTTCACCAGCAGCGCCGCCACGCCATAGCTCAACACCTCCGCGCTCAAGCGGTCCAGCAGTTCGGGCGTGGCGGCCTCCTGCAAAGGCCGGTCAGGCTCGGCGTTCAGGGAGTCAAAAGTCTCCCGGTCCAGCATGAAGACCAGTTCCTCGAAACTGGGGACGAAAAGGTCCACCTGCGGCAGACTATTGGCGAGCAGCTCCGGCCAATCCACGCGGGCAGCCGCAGAAGAGAGGTCGGGCAGGGAGAAATCCAGCGAGGTGGTCAGGCCTTCCCGCCGGACCCGTTGGAGGATCGAAACCAGTTCTCCCCCGCCGCCCCGGTAGACCGAGCGCATCAGCGCGGGGTAGCCGAAATGGAACAGGTCCGCTTCTTTGAGGGTGGCGCGGGGCAGGTCGGAGGCATAGAACATATCGTTCACGCCAGGGGCATGCAGGAAGGTCCGGTCAAAGCCGGGCGGGTTCAGGATGATCGAATAACTGGTGGCGCCGCTGGGGTCCCGCACCAGGTCCTGCGCCAGGGCCTTATCCACTTCCGCGAGCAGGCTCCCGACCACGTTCCCGAAGGGATCCATCCCGACCTTGCCCACCAGCCGGACGGGCGTGCCCAGGCGGTGCAAAGCCAGGCCCGCACTGCCCACCGCGCCGCCCACCGTCAGTCCAACGCCGTCTACCCGGATCAGCTTGCCGGGCTGCAATAAGGTATGGAACTGCCCCTCTGGAACTTTAGAAAGGTCGGGCCGGATATCCAGGCCGATCGTCCCCGCAACAATGACCGTTTTTTGTGTCAAATAAGCCTCCGAAAAAGTCGATTTTTTAATCCTACCATAAGGACTTTCGGATGGCTTAACCCGAAAGGCAATGTTTAGAAAAATATTTAGTGATACGCCTGGCGCTCGCGCTTGAGATTCCCCCGTGGTCTCTTCTTTAACCTGCAAGGAACGTCTTAAGGTAACGCTCCCTGAAGGCACGGGCCCCGCTAACCTGGAGGAGAAAACTGGTTTTCACTGGTGGTCAGCCTGCTCACTCCCCAGAACCCTTTTTCCAATCCTGACTATAGGTCCATTGTAAGGAATCGGGCGTCAAATGACCACCTGCTCGAGAAGTTATTTATCCGCTCCCCCGGTAGGGTTCAGGGGATTAATCCTTCTTCCATTGATCGGTCAAAGTTGAAACCCCTTCATCCGTTGACCACAGGTTCCGGCGAAATCGGCGCCGGCTTCCAGAATAACATCAGGATGGCCGCCAAAAGCGCCAGACCACCGCCGAACAGGAACGGAGCCGAGGGGCCAAAACCGCTCCAGCCGCCCACGCCCTGCCACAAAAAGCCGGCGATCAGTGAGGCCGGGAAGTCAATGATCCCCAGAACGGCATTGTAGGTGCCATAAGCAGTCCCGCGCAGTTCCGGCGAGACCAGGTCCGCAATCATCGCTTTGGCTGTGCCATAGGCCAGGCCGTAATACAAGCCGTAAGTGATATACAGCGCCCAAATATGCCACGGTTTTTGCGCCAGAGCAAAGCCCAGGTAGATCAACGCGTAAACCAGCCACCCGCCGATGATCACCTTGCGCCGGCCGATCTTGTCCGACAGTGCGCCGGCCGGGGTGGAGATCAGGGTGTAGACCGCGTTGAAAACTGCCAGCATCAGCAGGATGCCCAAAACGCTGATTCCCCGTTCCTGCGCCCGCAGCACCAGGAAAGCATCTGATGAGTTGCCCAGGTCAAAGACGCCCACGATCACCATGAAGGTCAGGAAAGGTTTGCCCAGCTCTTTGAAGGTGATTTTGGGGGCGCTGACCGCGTCCCCGCGCTTCACGTCCTTGGCGCCGATCATCAGACTGAGCACGGCGATGAATGCCGGAACCAGGCTGATCAGCACCACAGTCTTGAAGGTGCCCGCGCCCAATTCAACCGTGTTGGATTGCGCCAGCCAGATCACGAGCGCAGCGACCAGCAGGCCAACCACAGCCCCCGCGGTATCCGCCGCCCGGTGGAAGCCAAAAGCCAGGCCGCGCTGTTCCGGCTCGATCGAATCGGCCACCAGGGCATCCCGCGGCGCTGTCCGCACGCCCTTGCCCACCCGGTCCGCCCAGCGCACACCGGCCACCATCCCCCAGGAATTCGCAAAGTAGAAAAAGGGTTTTGAGACCGCCGAGATGGCGTACCCGGCCACGGCGATCCACTTGCGCCCGCCAAGTTTGTCCGAGAGCCAGCCGGAAAATACTTTCAGGATGCTGGCTGTGGCTTCGGCCACACCTTCGATCATCCCGATGATGTTCGTCTTGACTCCCAGCACGTTGGACAGGAACAGTGGCAGGATATTGATCACCATCTCGCTGGAGATGTCCATAAAGAAGCTGGTCAGGCTGACCGCCCACACATTGCGGGGCAAATCCTTGATCTTGGGCGCTCCAGATTTGTCAGACATACACACTCCTCAAATTAAAATAAAAATACAACAGCAGGGCAGGGGCGCCTGCCAGTTGTCGTTTTTCCTAGTCTACCACCAATCGGGATAATTAAAAGCCTCCGGGTCTCAGCAATGGGTCCCCGGGATAGGGATCAGAGGAAATGCCTGGCCGCCATAGGGTCAGGGGTTCATGGCATTATTCAACCAGGATCAGTCTGGGTTCAAAGAAATAGATCCAGCCAAAGACCAAGAGGACCAGCGCCAACACCAAATAGAGGACCCCCATAACATGCTCCTGAAAGACATAAGTCACCGGGTGCGACCTTAATGGGGGAAGCAGCCCCCTCAGCAGGGCCATCCCCTGCCGGGAATCCGCCCGGACGATCACTTCTCCAGCCCGAGAAGTGAACCAGATCTCTTCCTGCTCGCCACTCTCCAGTGTCACGGTCAGGATCGTGGCCTGAGGGGCCGTACTCAGCAGGGTGCGCTTTTCACCCACCCGGGCCGCGACCGAATAGCCCCGCGCTGCGAGGGCGTCCTTGCACAGCGGCTCCGCCTGCGCCAGGGGCAGGCCGTAAAGCGCCACGCCCCGCAGCCAAACCCAAATTTCCCCCGCTAACACCAGGTCCACGGCAACAATCGCCCAAAACCGCCAATCCGACAGGGTGGCAATTTCATTCTGAGAATCGTTCATCACAATGGACACGAGGTTCGCCAGCAGCAGGGGTAGAAAGGTCAGCAGCAGCCAACGCCGGTTCAGCACCGCGCTCGGCCGCAGCAAAATCACCAGGCCAAAGGCCGCCAGCGCAATGACCGGGACGGCAAATAAGCTCACTTGAAGGATTTGAAGAGTCATGATCATGGTCATGGTTGAGTCCTGCTCCGGCGGTCCAATGCCGCCAAACTGAAGTCTACTATCAACCCGCCAGAAAGCCAACGCCCGCCCGCCAGCCGCGGCATGCCGCAATTAATAAAAAACCCTCAATCCGGGAAAAATTTATAGGACCGGAAATCGGTCACCGGGTGAGAGCCGATCTTCCGATAGATCGCGTTGGAGCTTGGATTCTCCAGACCGGTGAAGAGGGTGATGAATTCTAATTTGAAACCCCTCATGGGTAGAGCTGTATTAGTGATTTTAATGCCCTGAAGAAGACTCCGCTTTCGCCTGGCAGTCGGGGCAGAGGCCATAAAATGACAGCCGCGACCCGATCAGACGGTAGCCGCTCTGGCGGTCAATATCCTGCCGGATCTCCACCAGATGCTCGCTGGGCACGTCAACGATCTTCTGGCAGTTAATGCAGATCACATTGATATGCGGCTCTGTATCAGCGTCATAGTGGACTGTGTCATCGCCGGCCTGCCCGATCACATGGATCGCGCCGAGGTTTGCCAGGGTGTTGAGTGTGTTGTAAACCGTCATCAAGGAGAGCGAGGGCATCTCCGCTTTGAGGTCATCATAGATCATGGCCGCGGTAGGATGATTATCGTTTTCCGCCAGATAGGCGCAAATCGCCCGCCTCTGGGGCGTGATCCGCATGCCAGCTTGTTTCAGGATGTCAATTAGATTTTGAACGGTATTCATTCTTACCTACTTTATAATCATTATAAATATACGAATTATTATAGAGTTTTAAGAAGCGCTAGTCAAGTTTACTGCGAATGACAGTTTACTGCGAATGTAAAGGATTATGCCACAAAATTCAGTTTTTCGGGATTGCAAGAAAAGTCCCATTAAAAATTGTTCTCAAAATGGAGAACTGCCCCCTGGAGACGGACCGGAACGCTCAGATTTCCCCCCAATTATTTCTTAGCCCCTCCCAACTCAGCCGATTTCCACCTCACCCTGGGCGCCCAGGCGTTCACAAAGTCCACCGGTGTGCTGTTGGATGTGGCTGCGTTTATCCGTTTCGCCGCCCACCCATTAGGCCTGCAAAACAACATCCCTTTGGCAGAGTTTGCCCCGCCAAAGGAATGTTGTTTAGGTTGTGATCTGGGCTTCCGGTTCTATCAGCCTGCGCCAGGTCGGTAACGGCCATTGCGATTTCTAGGCTGGTTCCCCGGCGCCAGGGATACCATTTTCAGCCGCAGTTTCCTTGCGGGCGTCCCGCCGGATTCGCAATTCTTCAACGATTTTGTGGTGTTGTTCCCGGCTGAGGGGGTAAAAGAGCGCAAATACGATCCCGCCTACCAGGAGGACGGCCGGAAGGGGGCCAATCACCAGGCGGATGCCGAGCAGGGCGCTGTCCGGCTGGACGACTGCGCCGGCCTGGTAGCCGGTGGCTTCCAGGATGAGGAGCGAAGCAGGCCCGGCAATCGAGTTGCCGATCTTGCCCAGCAGGGTGATGAGGCTGTAGAACATACCTTCATGGCGTTCAAAGGTCATCCATTCATCCCACTCGATTGCATCGGGGATGATGGCCCAGGGCAGCACCTGTGCAGCGCTCACACCGATTCCCGCCATCATACAGAGGACCATGATGACCCAGAAAGGCGTTTGAGGGGTGACGAAGATCAGCAAGATCATCACCACTGCCCAGAAGGAAACGCCGATGATATAGGCCAGGCGTTTATTCCAATGTTTGGCTGCCCAGTTCCAGATGGGCAAAGCGAAAATGGCTGTGACGAAGATACTGGCCATAATCAGGCTGCTCTGTTCCGGGCGCTGCAAGATGTATTTGATATAAATCAGCAGGTTGGTTTCCAGCACGACGATCGTCATCCAGGTGAGCAGATAGATGCCCGCGCCGAAGATGAAGGGCCGGTTCTTGAAGGCTGCCTTGATTGAAGGGATCAGCTTGGGCTGCTTTTCAAGCATATACTCTTTTTTCTCCCTGGTGCCGGAGAAAACCAGCAGGAGTGGGGTGGCAGCGAGCGCCGCGGCAATCAGAGCCATGATCATCACCTTTTTGGTGTTGTCGGGGACCATTGATCCGATCACCAGCATGGGGAAAACATAGGCTGTCAGGCTGCCGAGGATGTTGAAGAGCATCCGGAAACTGGTCAGCTTGGTGCGTTCGTCGTAGTCTTCGGTGAGTTCCGGGGTCAGGGCATAATAGGGCATGTAGACGACGGTCGCCAAGGCCTCGTAAATGATGTAGGCGATGGAGTAATAGATGATCAGGCCGGTCTGGCTCAGGTTAGGGCTGAGCCACAGCAGGACGAAAGACAGGCCGAAGGGAATGGCGCCAAACAGCAGGAAGGGCCGCCGCCGGCCCCAACGAGACCGGGTCCGGTCGGAAAGATGGCCGACGATCGGGTCATTGATGTAGTCCCAGCTGCGGCCAACGAATAAAATGATTGCTACAAGTGCGGGTGTTAGGCCAATCACATCCATCATGAAGATGGGGAACAGTGAGCTGATGATCGAGTTATTCATGCTGAAGCCAAAATCACCTGTTCCGTAGATGATCTTGGTCCAGAACGGCAGTTTATCCTTTTTCTCCATGCGATTGATCCTCTCTTGGTGCGTGATAATTCATAATTAAAACACTCAGGTTGCCTTTAAGTTGTGAAGGAGTTGGGGGAATAAGGGACTCGTTCAACTTGGGACTTTCCGGGTCAGGCGGGAATGGCTCGATGAAAAGAGGCCCCTTGACGCTACAAGGCAGTGCCTTTGAAAAAATGAAACAACCTGATTGTAAATCATTCCTTTTTTTTCCGCAAATCCGCCCAAGATGGAGGACCCCACTTAAATCTAAAAGCTGCCCGGTTGAGAGAATCGGGCAGCTTATTTTTAAGGTTTGGGTTTGGCTTACTGGCGACCGCCACCGCCACCGTTGCCACTGCCACGGCGACCGTCAGCGTTGTTGCCGCCACCCGCCCAGAGAGGAGTGCCATCATCGGTGCGAATGGTGACGCTTTCTCCCGTGGTCAGATTGGTGATCTGGCCGACTTCGATCAGGCCGTCTTCATAGAAACCGAGGAAGGTCACGCTGTCACCCACGTTGAGGGTGAAACCCAGGTCGGTGATGTAGCTGAGGGTGCGCCCATCGAGTTCAAAGACTGTGCCGTCTTCAAGGATGATCACAACCAGGTAGGAATTGGCCGATTGGACATTGCCATTGAAGGTGAGCCATTCGTCTACGTCGGCAATTCCGTCACCGGAGCCGTCCTGGGGGGCATCGACAGGCTGGTTGCCGTTGCCGGAACCGATCCCGTAGCCCGAGCCATCTTCGGGGCCATCCACATAACCGGTGCCATCACCAGGGCCGTAGCCCATGGCATCGCCCGCGCCCACACCGTAGGCTTCGCCGGCGCCGATGCAGTCATCCATGCCGCCGGCGAGAACCTGATTTTGGTTCAGCTCGGTGTAACCGTTGCGGTTGACGCCGCTGCCGTTCTGGGCGCTCTCGTTCAGGGCCAGAGGTTCGGTGTCAAGGGATTTAGCCAGTGTGCGGTTAGCTGTTCCAAATACCAGCAGTCCAAAAGCCGCTGCTATCAATACGCCTACAAAAACTTTCTTAATCATTGTGTACTCCAATTCTTCTTAGTTTGTTGATTGTGATTTCTGGATTCAAATTGTTTCTTTCACAGGCTCCAGAATGGCCTGACCGGTTTGCTTTTTTGCTGCTTGGCGCCAAACATTTTGGCGGTGATATTCGTGACCCATTTCCAATGCAGGATGATGTGCAGCAGTGCGGTGGAGGTGAAGATCACGCCGCTCTAGGTGTGGAGCAGGTCCCAGGTTTGCTTGGAAAAGATCAGGGTCGCGTTGTAGTAAGGGTTGCGGCGCCCTGGTATCCCAGATTGGGATAGACCAGAAAGTAGATGCTGCTGAGAACGGCCAGCACGGCGCTGATCCCGAGACTGGCATCCACCCCCCAGTATTGGCGGAGTTTTGGCGTTAATGATGAAATTCTTGTCTTCCTTGTTCACTCCTAAAAAGCAAAATCTTACGTTCTCTATGATAGAGTGCACAATTGGAGAAATCATGGAGAAGATGTGAAGAAGTTGTGAAGATCAAGCGTCGCATAAACGAAGGGGCTATAATAAACTTATGACGACCGTATTGATCATAGAAGATGAAAGGGAACTCTCAAACGTCCTCAGGGCCTATTTGGAGCGCGCTGGATATGACGTGCTGGTCGCCAACCGGGGGGATCAGGGTCTGGCGCTCTGGGAGTCCAAGCATCCGGATATGGTGCTGCTGGATTTGAACCTGCCGGGGATGGATGGGATTGATATTGCCCGCAAGATCCGCCAGACGGATGATACCCCGTTGATTATGACCACCGCCCGGGTGGAGGAGCTGGACCGGCTGCTGGGTTTGGAGATGGGCGCGGATGATTACATCGCCAAACCCTTCTCGCCGCGGGAGGTGGTCGCCCGGGTGAAGGCCGTGCTGCGCCGGGCACAGAAGCCACGCTCTGAACCTGCTGCGGTCATCAGAATCAACGATCTGGAGATTGATCCGCAGGAATTCACCGTGACCCAATCCAGCAATGCGCTGGATTTGACGCCAACGGAATTCTCAATCCTGGCGACCCTGGCGGAGCATCCGGGCTGGGTTTTCTCCCGCCTGCAATTGCTGGAAGCCTGTCAGGGCGTGGCCTATGAGGGCTATGAGCGCAGCATTGACGCGCATATCAAGAACCTGCGGAGCAAACTGGACGATGACAGCAAGGACCCGCTCTATATCGAAACGGTCTTTGGCAAGGGCTACCGCTTTAAGAAAGAGGCGAAGTAAACCCATGCGCTGGCGTCTGCTCGGCTCTTTTATCCTGGTCATTGTGATCGCTTTGGGGACGGTCGCTTTGGTGGCGCGCTATACCACCCAGCAGGAAGTGGAAACTTTCCTGGGTCATGGCGGCCAGATCGGTTTGGAGAACCTGGCGGATTCCCTCGAAGCCTACTACGCCGACACCGGCAGCTGGACGGGCGCGGAGGAGGTCACCACCGGCGCAAGCGCGAATGCCGCGGCCGGCAGCGGCTCGGCCCGAGGCCAGGGGCAGCGCTCCGGCGCGGGGGACTCGACCGGCGTAAATACCACCGCAGGGAACACCACCACGGGGAACACCGCTTCAGGAGCCAATGCCAACGAGCACATCGTGACCGATCCTTCCGGGATGGTGGTGGTCAGCCCGGATGCGGCGGACATTGGCACCCAGCTTTCTGAGGGGACGCTGGCGCAGGCGATTGCCTTGGAAGTGGATGGTGAGATTGTCGGCTATCTCGTGCCTGAGGGTGGGATTGTTGAGCTGCCGGATGATTTTGACGAACTGCTGATCGAGCGGGTTAATAACGCCTCTTTGCTGGCGGCGGCGATCTCCGGCGGGATTGCGATTGTCCTGGCGTTGATCCTGTCCTCGCTGATCCTGCGGCCGGTGTACGGGCTGACCCGGGCCGCCAACCAGATGGCCGAAGGGGACCTCTCCCAGCGGGTGAGCGTGCGAGGCGGGGGAGAACTGGCCTCGCTGGGCGATTCGTTTAACAAGATGGCCGAATCGCTGGAAGATGCGGAGGAGCGGCGGCAGTCGATGACGGCGGATATTGCCCATGAACTGCGCAACCCTTTGGCGATCCAGCGCGCCCACCTCGAAGCCCTGCAGGATGGCGTTTACCCGCTGACCCTGGAAAACCTGACCCTGATCGGCGAACAGAATCGCCAGCTCACCCGCCTGGTGAACGACCTGCGGACTTTGGCGTTGGTGGATGCCGGGGAACTGTCCCTCAATCTGCGCAGGGTTGACCTCAACCAGATGTGTGCGGATCTGGCCGTTCGCTTCCAGCCGCAGGCCGATGCCAAGGCAGTCGCGATCGAGCCGATCTGCGCTGCCTCTCCGCTGACGACGCAAGGGGATAGGGAGCGGCTCCAGCAGATCTTGGATAACCTGATGCAGAATGCCCTGCGCTATACGCCGGAGGGCGGCCGGATTGAGGTCAGCCTGACCCGGCAGGGGCATTCGGCGATTTTTGCCGTCCATAACGACGGCCCCAGCATCCCGGAGGACGTTTTGGAGCACCTCTTTGAACGGTTCTACCGGGGGGATAAGGCCCGAGACCGGGCCAGCGGCGGGACAGGGTTGGGCCTGGCGATTGCCCGGAAACTGGCGGAAGCCCACGGCGGCGCCTTGATCGGCGAGAATCATCCCAATGGCGGCGTGGTGTTCAAGCTGGTGTTGCCGTTGAATGGGGGAGTCTAAACCTTGTCTGTAGATCAGGCTTTTTTGCCTTAGTTCACGCTCAGATTCACCCTCACGTCCCTGGATGGTTTTTTTCTCTTCGGTTTATCTCTTTTAAAGATCCAAGGTCAAAGGCCGCGCAGCGCACGTGACAATAAATTGAACAAAGGCGGCCATAACTCTTTATAGGGGCAGGCCAGGCCGCTCCTACCTCATCTCATGGACCAAAATTTAGCCTAGTGGGTGAGTTCCGGTTTCGAACTCACGTAACCTGACATCCCTTCATTGGTATAATAGGGGGGCTATGGCAATTCAAATGGATCATGAAACCCAACACAGGACCCAAAAGGGGGAGCTTTAATGAGCCTGGATTTTCGAATCGCCACCCTGAACATCAGCGGCGGGGAAAAGACCCACGAGTCCTTCCCGCAAGACACCACTCAGACCCGTCAGAAAGCCCTGATGCTGTTGATCAAACAGCTGGATGCCGACGTGCTCTGCCTGCAGGAGGTCGCGCAATATGTGGATGCCGATGGCGTGACCCACAGCCCAATCGGGGCGATCAATGAGGCGGGCAATTACCAGCACGTCAACTACGGTAAGACAGTCTCGATGGAATCCCACCTCCAGGTGAAGAAGGACATCATGGTGCGGGGGATCTTCAATGACTGGTGGAACTGGTCCAAAGGCAACACCATCCACTCCCGCTTGCCTTTCTCCCGCCTGGGCGACCCTGATAAAAGCGGCGTCCCCCGCAATATCCCGCTTTATATTCCCCTTGCCTACGAAGGCACACGGGATACCGAGCCGCGTTTTGCCCTGCTCGCCCGCCTGAAGGAAAATCCCTTCCCCTACATCACCTCGCTCCACCTGACAACCCTGGTGGGCGAACGCCCCCCGAGATTTTCCCGCAAGAAAATCCAACAGTCCCACCTGATGCGCTATGAACAGGTCCAGCGAATCCTCGACCTGGTGCGGGTGCATATCCTTGAACGCGGGCAGCCGCTGATCCTGGCAGGCGATTTCAACGCTTTCAAGAACGAATTTGGCATCAAACAACTGCTGAGAGCAGAGCAGGGGTTCATCCGCCTGACGCCTGATGTGGAAGGCCCCACCCACCCCGGAATGAACGAGGCGATCGACCATATCTTCTTCTTCCCGCGGGAACGGCTGCTCAACTATTCCTGCCGGATTGAGACCGGTGAATTGAGCAAACGCGCCTCCGATCACCTCCCGGTGGTGGCGGACTTGCAGATCAAATAGACCAGCCCGAATGCTGAACCCATCACGAGAAGGGTGGGGCAGCGTTTTTAATGATTAAGAACTGAACGAGAGAAACAGGAGCAAGCCGGAACGATGGCAGACAAACAGCAGCGGAAATACTTTGGAACTGATGGGGTGCGCGGCCAGGTGGGGCAGTTCCCCATGGTCCCGGATTTTGTGACCAGGCTGGGCTACGCGGCCGGCGTGATTCTTTCCCAATCCACCGCTCATACCACCTTTGTGATTGGGCGCGATACCCGCGGCTCCGGCCAGATGCTGCAAAGCGCGCTCACAGCCGGCCTGCTGGCTGGCGGCGCCACCGTGATCGACCTGGGCGTGATCCCCACCCCCGGTGTGGCTTTCATGGTGGGCAAGATCAACGCCGAAGCCGGCGTGGTCATCTCCGCCTCCCATAATCCGGTCGATGAGAACGGAATCAAATTCTTCAATGCCGAAGGGCGCAAACTGAGCGAAGAGATCGAATTGGCCATTGAAGCCCTGCTGGACCAGCCCATGGACCTCAGCGGGGTCAAGGCGAAAGACTTCGGCCGCCACATTGATGGGACCGACATGCGCGAGCTTTATGTCGATGATCTGGTGAGCGAACACCCCCACCTGAACTTTTCCGGCCTCAAACTGGCCCTCGATTGCGCCAATGGCGCCGCCTCTTGGTATGCCCCCGAGGTTTTTTCCCGTTTGGGCGCCGATGTGGTGGTGATCAATGCCTCGCCAACCGGCACCAATATCAACGAACAGGCCGGCTCCGAACACGTCCGCCGGGAACCGCAGAACCTGTTCGATCTGATCCAGGCCCACCAGGCCAATTTCGGGATCGTCTTTGATGGGGATGCCGACCGGGTGATTTTTGTGGATGAGCGGGGCAACCTCGTGGATGGCGACCACATGCTGGCCATCTTGGCCGATGACCTGAAGGCCCAGGGCCGCCTGCTGGGCGATACCGTCATCAGCACCACCATGCGCAACGGCGCGCTGGTCAACTACTTCGCTGACCGGGCCGTCCGCTTCATCGAGACCCCCGTCGGCGACAAATACGTGATGGCTGAACTTCAGGCTCTGATGGCCAAAGAGACCGAACCGGGCAAAGTCGGCCTGGGCGGCGAACAATCCGGGCATATCATCCTGATGGACCCGGCCCACGCCACTGGCGACGGCATCCGCTCCGCGATCTACCTGATCCGAGCCTACCTCGGCACCGGCGCAGCCAGCTTGGCCGAGCTAGCCGAAAGCATCCACAAATACCCCCAGGTGATCGCTTCCGCCCGGGTGGCCGAAAAGCTAGATCTGGACAGCCTTCCCGAGGTGATGGCGCTCAAGGGTAAGATCCAGAGCGACCTCGCCGGTCTGACCCGGCTGAACCTGCGCTACTCCGGCACCGAACCGAAGGTGCGGCTGATGCTGGAAGCCGACACCCGCCACACCGAAGCCGAACTGGCCCGACAGGCCTTTGCCCTCTGCGAAGCGGTGCAAAACGCCACCGGCACGCCCGAAGGCAGCTTCCTTGAAGTGCTCAATGTGACCCGCGGCGGACTGGTTCAACGGGAAAGCTAGGGCTGCAAAGACCAAGTAGTCAGGTAAAATGAACCAAAAGACCCTTTGGAACCCCAAGGAGAATTTAATGACCTCTCTCTCACCAGAACTCGCTAAACTGCAGCCCCCGGAATTTGGGGCGGTCTTCAATGCCCTGAACCGGGCTTTGATCGTCGCCGAAGAAAAACCCGCTTGGGAACCCGCTATCGCTGAGATGAGCGCCTTTCTCGACCTGCTGGACCGGAAAGTGATCTCGGATCAAACCCTGATCGCCGAGAACCCAAGCGATTCCTCCCGAGCCTTTAGCATGCTGCTCACCCTGATCGCCACCGGCACGCAGTACCGCCTGGAACAATACAAGCCCAAGGACGAAGCCGGGCAGAAACGCTGGGATCGCATCCACCAGGACTATATCCCCGCCACCGGCAAGCTCCGCCAAAAGGCCATCACCCTGGCAAAGCAATACCTCGCCACGCCGGTTTTTGACAGTCTGCGGGAAGCAGTCGTATACGAAATCCTGCCCCTGCTGGACAGCATGGACTACGAAATTGACCCCAGCCGCTGGATGCCCTTCAGGGTGGTCCAGATCAGCAACATCTACGAACGGCTCTACAGCTTCCGGCTGCGCACTCAGGAGCCGCGTCTGGTGGGCGACCATCAGGCGCTCGGCCTGCTGCGCTCAATCTACGATCGCAAGTACCTGCGCTTTGGCACTTCCGGGGTGCGCGCCCGCTGGGGCGCGGACTTCACCGAGCGGCGCGCCCGGCAGGTGGTCCAGGCCGTCTGTGACTACCTAAACGATGACAACGTGCCCGCCTTTGTGGGCGGCGAAAACCTGGCCGGCAAACGGATCGTGATCGGGTATGACGCCCGCCGCAATGCCGACCGGGTGGCGGAATGGACCGCCGAGGTTTGCCTGGCCAATGGCTTCAAGGTGGATTTTGCCAGCCGGGATACGCCCACACCCGCTCTGGTCTATTATCTGACGGATGACCTCCCCGCGGAGGAAGTCGCCGGCCTGCTGATCTGCACGGCCAGCCACAACCCGCCCGAGTGGCAGGGGATCAAGTTTAACCCCCGCCTGGGCTACCCCGCGCCCACCAATGTGACCGATTTTCTGGCTGTGCACATCAACGAACTGCAGCTGGTGGATGCCGGCGCCCGGACCACCGACCTGGCCGATGCCCGCCAGCGCGGCCTGCTGCGCGGGTTTGACCCTCTGGATGATTACGTCAGCTGGATCAAACAGAATGGTAAGGGCAACGTCCGCATCCCGATCGACTTCGACCGGATCCGGACCTTCTTCGCCGACAAGCAGATCGTGATTGATGAGTTCCACGGCTCCGGCCGGGGTTACCTCACCCGTCTGGCCGGGGAAGCCGGTGTCCGCTATACTGTGATCCACGCCGAGCGCGACCCTAACCTGACGGGGCTGGATTATGCCAACCCCGAGGAACCCTTCATCAACCTCCTCAAGGCCAAGGTCAAGGAACTGGACGCCGACCTGGGAATGGGCATGGACACTGACGCGGACCGCTTCGGCATCGTGGATAAGGGCGGCGTCTACTTCCGCCCGAACCAGATCCTGCCGATGTTGATCCGCTACCTCGGCATCGAGCGCGGGCTGACCGGCCGGGTGATTGCCACCCAGACCGGCTCACCCCTGATCGAGATCCTGGCAGGCAAGATCAAGGGCAACGAAGAAAACAAACCAGCCGAGGGTGCGCTGCCTGGCTATGTCAGCAACCCCTTCTATCACATCGAGATCGGTGCCCGGGAAGACCGGGTCCTCAAGAATGCCTTCCTCGTGCCGGTGGGGATCAAGTATATCGAAGAAATCCGCCGCACCGATCGGGCCTATCAATCCGAAAAACCGCTGCCGGCAAACTGGCGCGACCGAATCCTGATCGGCGGCGAAGAATCCTCCGGGCTGACCACCCGCGGCCATGTGACCGACAAGGACGGCCCCTGGGCCAACCTGCTCATCATGGATATGCTGGCCTTTTTTGGCACCCGCGAGGAAAACCCGCTGACCACGATCTCCGCTATCTGGGAGGATACGGTCAAGATGGAAGGGCTGTGGAAGTCCTACGGCAGCTCGCCCGATGACCCCACCTCCAACACCGGCCGCACCGACGTGGACGCCCCGCTGGAGGCCAAGGAAGCCTTCATTAGCTACTACCTCGACCTGCCGCAGAGCGAGCCGCACCCCACCGTGGCGGGCATGGACCTGGCCTACCTGGGCGGCATCCGCTACGACGTGACCGAGATGCAGCTGCGGGACAGCGCAGGCGACGAGCGCTACCAGCTGCGGGTGCGGGCTTCCGGCACGGAGCCGATCAACCGCATCTATGTGGAAAGCAAGGACCCCCAGCAGGGCCGTGTGATTATGGACGCCGCGCTCGCCAAGCTGGAAGAGCTGACCATCGCCGAGATCCGCAAATCCCACAGCGCCTGGCGCCTGGTGGATATCCTCACCCAGACCCGGCTGACCGAGAAAACCCGGCAGGCCGTGCTCGAAACGATCAATGCCAAGGGCTGGGACCTGGCGGACGTGGACGCCAAGCTGGTGCAGTATATGCAGATCCTGGAAAACCGCAACCGCAAGATCGCCCAAAAGTGGCTGGATGCGCTAAAATAAGGGCAAACAATCTTTTCTCTGCAACCCCGGACTGTCTCTCCGGGGTTCTTTTTTTAAACCAACAGGGCAACGGTTTTAGAACCGTCGCCCTCACAGACTATGATTTTTGATTCTATTTTCTCAAAATTTAAGAATTTTTTTGAGCAAAATCCTTAAATCTTACCTAACCAAATTTCGTTTACATAGTACTGCTAATCTATCAGTGAGCTGGACAATTTATATAATCAACCGGAGCGACCCCTGGGGTCGCTCCGATGATTTAATGCTGAAAAAATTAATTCCTATTTTTATTCTTCGTCTTCAAGATTGCGTTCAAACAAATCGACCAGGGCGTCGATCACGGCATCCTTTTCATTCCCTTCCGCGCTGATGTGCAGTTGATGCCCCTGGCGTGCGGCAATGGTCATGACCGAAATCAGGCTGTTGGCTTCAACCGGGCCTTTGTTTTCAGTAAGATTTTTTACTTTGACATTGGCGTCAAATCCGCCGATTGTTTTCACAAAGAGAACTGCGGGTCTGGCGTGCAAACCCTGTTTGTTGGGAACAGTCAGGGTGATCTCATTTTTGTTGTTATCGCTCTCTGTGATGACCTCCTCAACCACCTGTTCCTCATCCTGGGTGTCGATCATGTCAGACAGCTGTTCGGTTTTCATTTTGAGGGATTGCATCGCTTCTTTATAAACCGAATTTAAATCAGACCCAAGCCCAGCCCGGACAGCGGCTGCAATTGCGCCTTCGACGAAGGGTGCCGGGCAAACTTTGATATTGGTTTTCATTTCATCAGAAATCATATTCAGTGCCATCTCCGTGCTCAAAACGGCACTGCCTAAATCCATCAATATCAGGACACCGTCCTCTGTATAAGCAGCTTCGATGGCTTCCATAATTTCAATGGCGTTGGTTCCTAAATCCTGGTTATCGTCGCCTGCGCCTGCCGCGGTGAGAATTTTAACAGACTCGGAGGCTGTCATTTGTTTTACCATCTCGGCAACCCCGTCTGCTAATTTTCTACTGTGCGAAACTAATATTAAATTGACCATTTCACGTCCTGTTTTATCTAATTTTCCCCGAAATTATACTCTGGATGCAGTTTAATAAAAATAATAGCCTTGTATAAGCGTTTTATTATTTCTCTTCGTCCGAATCCTGGTTTTTGTTTTTATTCATCATTTTATGGAAGGCATTCATCCCGAAATATACCAGGAAAATAC
>WOYI011125439.1_pt2 | contig 18632 bp, 13 predicted proteins | sample 6423411 | NCBI WGS metagenome assembly WOYI01 (sample SAMN13441803, study PRJNA592873) | oil field metagenome | biome: oil field; feature: oil-well bore; material: oil-contaminated soil; isolation source: oil-contaminated soil from oil-well borehole | place: Germany: Wietze | collected 2016-10-18 ... | reverse complement strand
CCAGTGACCTCTTGCCTGTCAAGCAAGCGCTCTAAACCAACTGAGCTAACGTCCCTTTTTGTCTGTCATCCGCCCGTCGGCGCGTTAAACCCCCTGAGTGAAAGTGCCGGACGGGGTAAAGATAAAAAAAATCTGAATTGAGAGATCACTCAACAATCACAGGAGTGTTGAAGGTAAATAAAAACGACGAGCCCCGGCCAGGCAATGACTCTATCCAGATACGACCCTTCATCAGCTCCGACAGGCGTTTGCATATCGCCAGTCCCAGCCCGGCACCCTGGACCTTGGGCATATCTTCGCTCCAGTACTGTACGAAAGGCTGAAAGATGTCGTCAAGATTCTCAGTCGGAATACCCGGGCCAGTGTCACTTACGAAATAGGTAAGTGTATAACCATCCCCTGAGGGCACGATCCTGTAACCGTATCTTATCTCCCCCTCATCGGTGAACTTGATCGCATTGCCAACCAGGTTGCTGAATATCTGACTCAGCCGCAGCTCATCGACAGACTGATAAACAGCCTTTTGGGATCTGGCAATAACCGGTGTCAGTTTCAGGTGCTTCTTGCCGGCCGCCTCCTTCTCATAGGCAAAAGCCGATCCCATCGAGGAGATAAATTCGTTGATCTCCACATTGGTGTACTTGATCTCCATGTTGTTGCTCTCAATGCGCGACATGTCGATCATATCATTTATCAGCCTCAGCAGCCTCTGTGAGTTAATGTCAATAAGCTTGACCATCTCCTGCTTTTCCTCTTCGGTAGTGCTCATGGAGGTGAGTATGTTCATAAAGCCCAGCATGGCATTGAGAGGTGTCCGTATCTCGTGGCTGAAGTTGGCAAGGAAAGTAGTCTTAAGCCTGTCCGACTCTTCCGCCTGCCGGCGCGCAGCGATCAGGTCATCCATAATCCTTCGGGTGTCAGTAATATCCTGACAGGTGCCATAACGGTACAGGAGCCGGCCTTTTTCGTCATACTTTATGTTAGAGTTGACAACAATGGCCTTTACCTTACCAGTAGGGGTAATTATCCTGTAGTTCACCAGGAAGGTCTCCTTCTTCTTCTCCATCGCATCCATGATGGTTGAATGCACATATGACCTGTCTTCCGGGTGAATGTATCCGAGATGTTCCTGATAGGTCATCGAGAAGCTTGCCACCTCGTCGTTGAAGATCCCGGATAACTCCTCCGAACCCAGGTACCTGTCGGTCTCGGGACGGTACTCCCACCATCCGAATCTCCCTATCCTCTGGGCTTCCCTCAGCCGCTCCTCGTTCAGTTCCAGCGTACGGCGTATTCTGTACTCCTCTGTAACATCACTTATGAGGCTCACATGGAAACGGTCTGAGTAGGTGGTCTGAACCTTGATGATGATGATCTTTCCATCCTTTGTTCTTGCCGGCTTGACGACAGGATCCTCGGCCTGTTCTTTTGTCTTGCGCTTCACCTCCTCGGGCTCTGTGGAGAGATCGAGGGGTGTAAGCTTCCGGAACTCGGCTCGTGTGTAACCGAAAAGCTCTGCGGCTGCCTTGTTGACCCTGATGAACCTGTTGGTGCGGTTGTCGATCAGCATAATGGCATAACCTGCACGGTCAAATGCCTCCTTGTATCTGTTGAAGGCAATGCCGGTAATAATACGTCTTAGCTGACCTCCGATAGAGAGACTTATCACCTTTCCCCTTTTATTTGGGTGAATGCAGATGTAAAAATATATCTTTTTCCGGATAAGCCATCACAGCGATCCGATACAGTAGAATCTTCTGGTTACTGTCAACCCCTCGTCGTCCACGGCAGTGATAATATGTTCACCCTCGCCGGTCCGAAGCTCCTTCTGGTGGATATGGCGCGTCATACCGATGTAATTGTTGTCAAGATGCCAGTAGATCACCGCATTTTTTCTCCTGTGGGCTATCTCGGGGAGGAGAGACATCATCTCGCCACCAAGGCTTCTGGGGATGAAGATACTGGCATTGTGCGGGGGATAGATGAATTCCATCGTGGGCACCTTCATGTCATCAGCACATCCCGGAAGGAAGGGCGGAAGGGAAAGGTATGAGGGGTTTCGCATACGATAGTAGTATTCCATAGCCGGGGGAAGCACGAACCAGGGACGGATGACCATCTCAGACGGGGAGTAACAAGCCGTGCTGACCCTGTACTTCTCAGAGGCATCCAGAGCTACTGACAGATGGTAGGGACATGCCTGGCTGCGCAGTCCTGTCTCAGGCACCCACTCCCGGCGTTTCTCATCACACAGGGGTCCGGCTCTGTAACCGCTGGCGGCACACACCTCTGTGAGTGTCATGCCTTCCCCGGGTCGGGCGAACCATTGTGTGGAGGAGGGCTGAAGCAGCCTGATGATATCGAAGAGCAGCGGTGCCGACGAAGTGATGCCCGACATTCCGGGGCGTCCCTCGCCGTCGGCATTGCCTGTCCAGACTGCCACCACGTAATCCGGCGTAGTGCCTATGGCCCAGGCATCACGATAGCCGAAGCTGGTACCTGTCTTCCAGGCCACCTCCGGGGCGTTGCCGAAATATTGCCATCCCGTCTCCGTCTCCGGCCTGTTGACCCTGCGCAGAGCCTCGTAAGTCAGCCAGATTGCCGGCGGAGTAAGAGGCGGAGTAAGGGATGGACCAGTTTCTGTTTGCCGGTAGGAAGATGGGGCCTTGCGGTCATGCAATCGTTCAGTCTCCACGGCTGATTGAGGATTCCCGACTACTAACTGCCGTCTGCTATCAGCCACCGAAGCCCTCTTCGACATCCGACTCCGACGGACGAAGTCTGTTAGGTCGGACGAAGTCCGTAGTTTAACGCAGGATGTGGCAAAGGTGGCCGACTGCTGACTGCTATCAACCACCGAAGCCCCGGCGGATGTGGCCGACTGCTGACTGCTTTCAGCTACCGAAGTCCTGGCGGATGTAGCCGACTGAATCAGCACCGGCATGTGCCAGTCGTCGGGTGCGGCGGTACCTTTCAGACTGTTATGGAGCACCCTTGCCATGGAGGCATAGGCTCCTGCCAGCTCCCAGAGACTCGCTTCGCCGCCGCCGAGGATGAGCGAGAGACCGTAGTGTGAGGCAGGCTTGTCAAATGTGGTGAACCCCATCCTGCGGAGCAGGTTGAGGAATCGTTCCTCATCGAGCATCTGCAGCATGCGCACGGCGGGGATGTTGAGCGACCGTGCGAGGGCATCGCCGGCAGGCACGGCACCGCTGTAGCTGAAGTCGGAGTTCTCCGGACGGAAGCCCTGAAATCTTGTAGGTATGTCGGGTATGAGCGCGTTGGGCAGCATCTCGCCGGATGATAGCAGCGCCGCGTAGAGAAAAGGTTTCATGATGCTGCCGGTGCTGCGCGGCGCCGGGATCATATCAACCTCACGGCCGTGCCTGCCGGCACTGTCGGGCAGGGTGCTGTTGCCGGCATATGCCAGCACACTGCCCGACGCCACATCGACCACCATGGCGGCGGCATTGTGGATGCCGTTTCCCTCCAGCACTGCCTGGTGGCTGTTGACCAGCGCTGTCACCTCCTTTTGCAGCATCGGATAGACCGTGCTTTTCACCCTGCTGCCCGGAGCCGCAAGCATCATACGGTCGGTAAGATGAGGTGCCAGCGCGGGCATGGGCCGGGGCGCGCCCGGGAGAGGCTCGCTTACAGCCAGCGAACAGGTAAGACTGTCAATGACACCTCGCGATACCAGCATCTGCAGCAGCCTGTCGCGCTTGTCACGGAGTCTTTGGGCATTGCGACCGGGATAAATAAGTGAAGGGGCGTTGGGGAGTACCGCCAGCGTGGCCGCCTCGGCCCACGAGAGATCGGCAGTGCTGCGACCGGTATAGCGCCATGCCGCCGCCTCTATACCCACGGTATTACCACCGAAAGGTGCATTGGCAGCATAAAGGCGCAGTATGGTCCTCTTTGATCTGAACAGCTCAAGCTTCATGGCGGAGAGCATCTCGATGAATTTGCCGCCATAGGTTCTGTCAGGATTACCGCGGGCCAGCCGTGCCACCTGCATGGTGATGGTGCTGCCGCCGCGGACGATCTCACCGGCCCTGATGTTGTCCAGGAGAGCTTTCACTACGGCAATGGGATTGACACCCGGGTGCCATCGGAAATACCTGTCCTCATAGTTTATGAGGCAGGTGACATATTTTTCCGGCAGGCTGTCCGGAGGAGGAAACCGCCACTGCCCGTCCGTCGCCACGCGGGCACCGAGGAGTGTACCGTCGGCAGCTTCAACCACCGTTGACAGGGGGGTGTGGAATGAGGGCATCGGTGCCAGGAGGATGCATAGGATGATGGTGGCGGCGATTCCGGTAATTATTTTTACTGCTGATCTCACGGGGCGGTGTAAATCAAAAGATCAAATTTATCTATTCTATCATACAATCAACAATACTATAACCCCCGATACGCTTTCCAGTTACCGGGGCTGGCTCTACGGGGAAGGGTTATGTTTCGATGCGCGGGGCTACAATACCATACCCCCCCGACACATCAGGGGCAGGCGCTACGGGGTAATGTTTGGTTGTCCTAATCACAGGCTACAAAACCTCACACCCCCGATACGCTTTCCAGTTACCGGGGCTGGCTCTACGGGGTAAGAGTTTGGTATTCATGCCCGGGAAGGTGACTTTTTTTTGTCATACCTAATGGATATATTTACATGCGACAAGTCTGACAGTGAATCTGCACTTGAAATATCAGGAGGGTGCTGCCGGGGCCGCGCAGCGACGGCGGCATCTGCAGATTCAGGATCATAGGGAGCAGCTGCCAGAGCGGCAGAATGAGCAACCAATATGGAACCATCAGCAGCAGAAACAGGATAAGCCGCGGCAACGCCAGCAATCGGGGAGGCAGGAGCGGCTTCAGGAGGAACAAAAGCGGCCCCGGCGGCCACAGGGACCGCAACAGCAGAATCAAGTGCCACGCCGGTTGTGGTGTGGTCTGATGCTGATACTGCTGGCATCACTAAGCCTCACCTCCGGGGGTCAGACCTTTCCCTTCAGGGAGTACACCTCCGATGACGGGCTGCCGCAGATACAGGTGACCAACGTGGTGCAGGACAGCCGCGGATTTTTATGGATACCTACCCGGAACGGTCTGGCACGGTTTGACGGCCATACTTTTATTTCATACCTGCGTAAGGACGGGCTGCCTTCAAACCTGGTGACAAGCGTAACGGAGGACAGGGCCGGGATCATCTGGGCTGTGACGGTCAACGGGCTGGCACGGTTCAACGGGAAGAGCTTCGTCGGCTATCCTCTCCCGGATTCGCTGGGTGTCAAACAGATAGGAATGGGTTGCATTGGTCGCGATACCGCATCGTTTTTTCTCTCTGCTGCTTTTAACTCACGGGAAAAGGCCATCATATATTTTGAAAAGGGAATATACTACAACCTCACCTCAATGCTCCCGGTAATGCACGGTCACGATTTCAAACCCGTCGCCGCCGATCCTCTCAACAAGATATTGTATCTTATCAACGGGAAGAGGGAGGTCTACACCTATCATGACGGCTCTCTGACACTGATCCATGAAGGTCCGGCAACAACGGTCAGCCTCGCCGGAGATAAACTGCTGTTCATCAATGAGTCTGATACTCTCATTCACAGTGTCTATCCCTTCCACCGGGAGGGAGGAAGGCTGGCATTCAACTTTATTGACCGTGAGGGTACGGAATGGATCGGCACCGAGACCAGCATCTACCGTCTGATGTCGGATGCATTCGTGGAGTACGACAAACAGAACGGCCTGCCCGATGAGAGCTGGGCTGTGGCAGCCGACCCCCGTGGAGGCCTCTGGACAGGGTCACTCTATGGGCAACTCAGGTTTTTTGACGGACAACACTTTACAGAAAGGAATGATTATCAGCATGTCAGCGGCGGTCCTGTTGCCTTTTACAGGGGAAGCACAACCATGTCGAACGGAGATGTCTGGTTATCAACAGATAAGGGAGTAATAATATGGGACGGCACCCGGTTCAGGAAGTCCGAGTTGCTGCCTGACAAAATGCAGATATGCATCATCTATGAGGATCCTGTAGATAAAAGCATACTTGTGGGAACCGATAAGGGGCTTTTTCACCTCCAGGGGAAAAAGGTGACCATTTACGAGGAGATGTCATGGCCTGACTACGGAATAGTTGAGGGCATCACCAGAGACCATAACGGCAACTACTGGCTTGCGGGTCATTACGGTGTCGTCTTTTTCGACGGAAAGGACTTCGTGCCCTTCCGCGATGCCCCGGCACCTGCCGAGATGGTCTGGGGCGTTGTATGTGACTATTTGGGGAATATCTGGAGTGCAGGTTCCGACGGACTCTTCATCTGCAATCCTGATGAACCGGCATTCAACCCCGCCCTGCCGGAGGGTGTCAATCTCCCTGCCAGTGTCATCCGCGATCTCGGGAATGGTAAGTTGCTTATCGGACGGATGGTGGATATCTGTATCATTGATCTTGAAAAGTATTATTCCGGCAAACCTGACTATTACAAAATCATAGGACGCAGCGCAGGCTTCACCGGCAACGACTGCCAGGATAACGGTATGGTCAGGGATGCCAATGGAACATGGTGGATCCTTACTTCGGACAAGCTGACCCGTTTTGATCCTGACAGGATCGTCGCCAACGACTGCCCCCCGCTATGTCATATAACTTCAATAGAGATCCCGGGTGAATCATCAGATTGGGTGACGCTCATCGATACGGCACTGTTTTATGACACCACCAGCCAGTTAAAGATCAGGGGAAGCCACAGTACCATCAGGATAAACTATGCAGGCATCTCCACAAGAAATCCGGAGGAGATAACCTACCGGTACAGGATGACAGGCCTCGACAACAAATGGTCGATAAAAACCGGAGCCAGATGGGTGACCTATAACAATCTGCATCCGGGCAAATACACTTTTGAGCTGCTGTGCATCAATGCTGACGGGGTAGTGTCAGAGAATCCCGACACCCTTGCGATTATGGTTGTGCCCACCTTCTTTCAGTCATTCTTTGCGCGTATTTTCTTCAGCATTGCGGGACTGGCGCTGCTGGTGGCCCTGGTGTGGCGTATCCGTCGCCGTGTCATAGAGATCAGGGTCGAGGAGGCACGCCGGCAGGCCGAGAGCTACCGGCTGAAGCTCAACTCGGTCATCAGGCAGTTCGATCCCCATTTCACCTTCAATGCCGTCACCTCCGTCGGCTCGCTGATCATGAAAGGTGAAAAGGAGAAGGCATATAACTATTTTATCAAACTCTCACATCTTCTGCGGGCGGTGCTTACCGACAGCGCCGTCCTGCTTAAGCCGCTGGAGCAGGAGCTTGAGTTCGTTACCCGTTATTGTGAGCTTCAGAAGCTCCGTTACAGCAACCGGTTTGACTACACCATTAATGTCGATCCCAATGTAGACCTGAAGACTCAGGTGCCAAAGATGATCATACAGTCCTTTGCAGAAAACGCTCTCAAGCATGGCCTTGAGAACAAGAAGGGCAAGGGGCTCCTGGAGATAAACATTACCAGTCTGCCCGGTGGCACCGAGGTGACAGTGCGTGACAACGGCATTGGCCGTGCTGCTGCTTCGGCCATTCATACCCGGGGGACTGGCACCGGGCTGAAGAACATAGCCAGTATCATTGAGATGATGAACAAGGCCAACAGTGAGAAGATAACCTTCACGATCACAGACCTTGACGGTGATGGTATGGCGGCAGGCACGGAGGTGAGGGTCTTCCTGCCTTCGGGATACTCCGTCACCTTTCCCGCAGACAGTGATCCGACGTTTCAATAACAGTCACAGGATATGAATATAGAGTTGATAAGAGCATTGGTTGTCGAGGACGAGCAGGAGGTGCTTGACCTGCTGTCGGGACTGCTGGAAGCAACCGGCATGGCAACAGTGGTGGCAGCAACCACAGACCCCTTCGAAGCCGTCGATCTGATCTCAATGCATGAACCTGACATGCTCTTTCTCGACATCCACATGCCCGGCATGTCAGGATTTGATATCCTTACGGAGCTCAGGAAGCTCAACAGCAGCAACCCTCATGTGGTCTTTACCACTGCACACGACGAGTATGCCATAAAAGCCTTCGACTATGCCGCGTTCGACTACCTGCTCAAACCCATTGACCCTGACCGGTTGCGTGAGACGCTGGAACGGTTCATGAAGAATGGTACAAAAGGGGCGCTGGAAAGGTCGGAAGCCCTTTTCGAAAATGAGAAGATACTTATATTCCGTGGCGTTTCCGGCGTAACATTCATTGATACGGACGAAGTGGTATTCATCACTGCCGACGGCAACTATTCCACTTTTCAGTTTATTACCGGAAGAACGGAGACTGTTACGGCACTGCTGGGAGCTCTCGAAGGGCACCTGGGAAAACAGTTCTTCAGGACCGGAAGGTCATGCATCATCAATACATCATATCTGGCCCGCATCGACATAAGGCAACAGCACTGCGTCTTCATGAAGGGGGAAAAGGAGTTCAGGTGCGAGATATCGCGTGACAAGATAAAAGTGCTGATGGATCACATGAAGAACCACATACCGGGAAACTGATAAAAGCCGAATCGTCGCCTCTAAGGGTTATATATCTCATATTCAATTACTAAGAGACCACTCCTGCGGCATTCCGTGTATATTTATCCCCGCACTGTAACGGCAGAGCGCCTCACATGGCATCTAAAAATTTAACACCTTTTCACATTATCACCGCTAATGACCTCTTCGTACTTTAGATGCCACCTTTTATACAAAGCCCGGAAAATAGCTTTGGTATTGTTGTTTTTTATTCAATCTTTACTCTTGTCAATTTCAATTAAGGCAGAATAGGGTTTTAAATTGAAAGACAATGACAGGTGGTTCTTCCCCCCATTTCCCTGTCATGCCACACAGATCGGGGTGCACAAAGCATCAAAAACAGGTCTGTGTGGCGCGTGTTTATATGGGTCCCATCCGCTATCAGGAGTTCTTCGCCACGCCATGCAATCTTCGGGGCCAGTCTGAGCCGTGGCTCCTGCGGAGAGGCAAAAGATCATCAGGTCTGCGGGAATTCTCCGACACGGTTTTCCTTCAGTTAATCTCATAATGGGTGATATTGATGTTCAGGAAAAGTCAAATCCCGAAATATACGCCGGGGAATCGTAGAACTTTCCCGTCTCTTCAGTTGTCAGTCCCGGGAAGGAGGCATAAACCAGTCCGGGCTTTGCATTCAGCATCCTGTTCAGGGCTCCAGTCTTCCTGTTTGTCCTGAGCTTCTCATATAGCTCCGAGTGATCATCGAGCCATGTGAGGGCCGTATGGTAGCCCTCTTCAGCGCATACGGCCTCAAAGAGGTCTGGCAGGAAGTGCTCGCTGCCCTTGCGGAAGTATATACCGTTCAGGACCAGGAACCTGAACTCACCGGGGCGGAACAGCCGACGGTAATAGGGGAAGAAAGGCAGTACCTTCATCATTACCCAGCCCCAGAGTCCCGGCATGTTCACCACATTGTACCGTGCCGGTATGGCGCTTACGCCGGCGACGATCTCGCCGTCGTGCCTGAGGACATAGTACCTGTGGCCGAGGAAGGTGAACTCATCGGTATAGAAGCAGTAGTCGCTATAGAACTCCTTCAGCAACTGAGCCATGGCAGGCTCCTCCTCCGGGGCCAGCTTCGTGACGGAGGAGTTGGGTTTTGGGTTGAACCTGCTGAAGGCTACCGTCAGGAAGGAGCGTATATATTCATATCCCGACTGGTTTATCAGGTTTCGCGACCTCTCGTTTCTGCTCTCCACATAGGCGTACATTACATGGGGAGGAGGTGTCTCATGCTGTTCATCAGTCAGGTATCGCGGGTCACTGATCAATGAGAGGGCCTTCTGCTTGAAGCTCTCTTCTCCCTGCAACGCCCGCTCCCTGCGATGTGCCGGGGCCTTCTCTCTCTGGAAGGCACTGTGTACGGCCAGGTAGCGCAGATAGGTTGAATCACCGGGGATGCCGCAGTTCAGTGTTGTGCGGTGGCACAGTCCTATCACCCCGATGAGGCTGTTCTTTCGGTAAAGGGCCATGAATGAGAGACTGTCGCCGTATGATTTTACCCTCTCTTCAGTATTCTGCATGATATAGCGCATGCCCCCCTCCGACCCCAGTACCGTCTTCTTCAGGAGCTCGATGATCTCCGGATCAGCTCCCCTGACCCTCTTCACCTCGAGCTTCTTATGATCAAAAATGCTTTGTCTTTCCATCAGTCAGTGAGATTCATTGCTTACTGTTTATATGCAGCGCACGCGGGCCAACTTGCTTCCGGCCACCGGGCCGCCATATTTTCGGGCACCGGGCCGCCATATTTCCGGTCACCGGGCTATCTTGCTTCCGGCCGTCGGGCTATTGTGTTCCCGGTCACCGGGCTATCTTGCTTCCGGCCGTCGGGCTATCTTGTTCCCGGCCACCGGGCCGTTCCTCAGTCATTTTCACTGCTTAAGCAGCTTAAGCAGTGTATGGGCCACAGCAAGGTCTTCCGGAGTGGTGATCTTAATGTTCTCCCTGTTGCCGTGGGTCAGATGCACCTTTATCCCTGCCGCCTCCGCCACCGTGGCATCGTCGGTGAATGCAGGGTCGAACCCCCGATCATATGCCTCAATGATCACGTTGCTGCGGAACACCTGCGGCGTCTGCACCAGTCGTATCTCCTTTCTTGGCAGCGGCCTGCTGTCATCGCCGTCGAGGATCCTTACCGAGTCTGCCGGCTCGACGAACGGAACCGCGCTGCCAAACTCCTCGGCATCGGCAAAGCAGCGCCATATCGTATCATGGCTCACCAGTGGCCTGACGCCGTCATGTATTGCCACCAGCGACTCATCCGTCACCAGGGCCAGTCCTGCCTTCACGGAGTGAAACCTCTCCTCGCCGCCCGGTACCACACTGTGCGTGACGTCAAACGAGAGTTCAGTGATGAGTCTATCCCACAGTGAAATATGTTCATCAGGCAGCACCACTATAATCTCCATGTTCACATCAAAGGAGCGGAACCTCTCCACGGTATGCATCAGCAGCGGCTTCCCGTCAAGGAGGAGAAACTGTTTTGGCAGTGACGACTTCATTCTCCGTCCGCTGCCACCGGCTACTATGATACAGTATTTCTTCACTCCGGCCTTTTAACAGAGAGGCCCTTCACGGGCCTCATCAATTTTCAGGGCGTTATTCCTTCATATAGAGATGGCGCTTGATGCTCTTCTTGGGTGTCTTTACAAACTCCTCGGGGTGGACGCGGTATTTTGATACCGACATATAATCCGGCAGGCGGCGGTTTACCTCCTTGCGTATCTGGTCGAGGGCGGAGGCCACTCCGTCCTCTCCTATGCCGTCAGCCTTGAGAGCCTCGTAATTGGGATAGACAAGCCCGATAAGCTTGTTGTTCTCAGAGATTACTATCGCCTCGGTGACATATTTATAGTTGCTTATCAGTGATTCTATTTCCTCGGGATAGACGTTCTTTCCTGACGGGCCCAGCAGCATATCCTTGCTCCTGCCCTTGATATATATATAACCATCTCTGTCAATCACGCCCAGGTCACCGGTATGCATCCAGCCGTTCTCATCTATGATGGCGTTGGTTGCCGCTTCGTTTTTATAATAACCCAGCATCACGTTATCGCCGCGCAGTATTATCTCACCCACGGTATTCTCCTGGTCGGGCGAGTCGATCTTTACCTCGAGGGTATCGACAGACTTACCGCATGATCCTATCCTCGCTGTCTTCCATCCGTCATAGCTGATGAGCGGACCGCACTCGGTCATGCCGTATCCGACAGAGAAGCGCAGCCCGATCTTTTTGAAGAATTTTTCGGCATCGGCATTGAAGGCTGCGCCACCGATGACCAGCTCCTTGAAGCGGCCGCCGAAGCTGGTCTCCAGCTTCTCGCGTATCTGCTTGAACAGAACCTTATTTATGCCGGGCACCTTGAGCATCAGCTTCATGGCCGGCTTGCTGATCACCGGCAGTATCTGGTCCTTGTATACCTTCTCTATCACCAGCGGCACAGAGATTATCAGCATGGGTCGAATCTCCTTAAAGGCCTGCAGCAGTATCTGCGGCGACGGTGTCTTGGTCAGAATGGTGATATGGCATCCGTTGGTGAAGGGGAAGAGAAACTCGAAGGCACAGCCGTAGGTATGTGCCAGCGGCAGGAAGGAGACAACCGGATCTCCCGGCTCCAGAGGCATGTTCTGCTTGGCATAGCGTACATTGGCAGCCAGGCTCCTGTGTGGTAGCATCACCCCCTTGGAGAAGCCGGTGGTTCCTGAAGTGTAACTCAGGACTGCCATCTTCTCATTGTCAATCTCAGAAAAGAGTATGTCTGAGGGACTGAACTCCGGAAAGGCCTTCGCGAAGCTCTCGTTAATCTTTTCGAAGCTGTTGGCCATCCTGTCAGAACGGCTCATGGTCACTTTGAAGGTGTCAAGGCTCACGGCACATTTCAGCTCTTTCATCTTTTCGGGGTCGAGCAGCTCCCATATCTTGTCGTCAACGAATATCAACTTTGCATCGGAGTGGTTTATGATATTGTGGAGGTCTTCAGGCTTGAAGTCGGGAAGGATGGGTACCACCACGGCACCGTAGGTCACCACTGCAAGATACATGGCACACCAGTGTGCTGAGTTTCTGCCCAGCAGCGCTATCTTGTCGCCCTCAAGTATGCCGTTCTCCCTGAAGACGATATGGTGTTTCACCATTATCTCGGCAATCTCTTTGTAGGTATATCCCTTTTCACGGTAATTTGAGAGAGCCTCAATATTCCAGTTCTTTTTGATGCTCTCCTCCACATAGGTTATAAATCGTTCCCTGATCATAATTTTAGAGTTTTTCTGGTTTCTACAGCAAATGTACTCTTTTTCATTTGTAATGATTATTTCATTGGTGAAATGGAACTTACATGAAGTAAATTATCATTTTCCATTGTGAGTTCCTGCTCATGTAAGTTTCGTTATGTAAATGACAGTTACAGAGTGTAAAGCAGTATCAGGGTAAATATCATGATAAAGTTCACCGCCGCAAAGATAATGTTGTAGCGCACCCGCTTTGCGCTGAACCGGGTTATTTTGCGCGACAGCAGCGCTGCCGTGGGAACGAACAGCACCACCAGGAAGATGAAGAACCTGGCGCCGTCGAACACCTGGCTCAGCCCTCCTCCCCTGAGGCTGGCAAGATAGATTATTACCAGCAGCACCAGGAGATATAACAGGTAGCTGGCTTTGAGTGCCAGCGTTGAGAGAGGCCGTGAGTGATGCAGCTTATGAGGCTTAAGGTAAGCCCAGGCGATCGAGAAAACAATCACTATCAGCAGGGCTCCTATGATATAACTCACCATCATCCGGCAATTCCTTATAAGATGACCAGTCCGCCCGTAAGCGGTTACTCTTTGTTTTCAGACCATACCAGGGAGCTTGCTCCCAGCACGGCGGCGTTATGGGTGCTGAGCTCCGAAGGCAGCAGTTTCACCTTGTCGCGGTAGATATAGAGCAGGTTCTGTTCCATATGCTTCTGTGCCGGCTCGAATATCAGCTCCTTGGCCAGGGCCAGTCCGCCGAAGAGGAAGATGGCCTCGGGGTTGGTATGCGCCACCACATCGGCCAGCTTGTACCCGAGCATGGCCCCCGTATGTTCAAAGGCGGCGAGGGCTAATATATCACCGCGGCGTGCAGCCTCATAAATCTTCTTCGAATCGAGCTCATCAAAGCTGTAACGCCGCAACTCACTGTCCTCCAGCCTGTCGGCCAGTATCTTCAACACCGTGCGCTTGAGTCCCGTGGCAGAGACATAGGTCTCAAGGCATCCCTTGCGTCCGCACCCGCAGTCGCGGTTTGACATCCCGGGCCTGATGGAGGTATGGCCTATCTCTCCTGCAAAGCCATCCTGCCCGTATACCAGCTTTCCGTCAACGACAAACCCGCTGCCCAGGCCCGTGCCCAGGGTGATCACCACGAAGTTTTTCATCCCCCTGGCACCGCCGTATATCATCTCTCCCACGGCTGCAGCATTGGCGTCATTGGTGACGATGACGGGAAGGTTGGTATGTCTGGAAAATATCTCAGCCAGCGGTATGATGCCCTTCCACGGAAGATCGGCAGGATATTCTATGGTACCTTTGTTGATGTTGCCCATGGGAGCGCCAATGCCGAATCCCAGCACCTCCACCTCACGGCCGATTTTCGGGATGGTTATCATTATCTTCTCATAGAGGGCAGCGACGAACACCTCGGGTTCGTCATAGTGACTGGTGATGATGTCGTCTTCAGCCAGAATCTTGCCGCTCCTGTCAACGACCCCGAAGATCGTATTTGTGCCTCCGATATCAATCCCGATAACAACCTTTTCCTTTTTCATTCCGGAAATTTATCAAAACCAACGGTAAATATACGTTTTAGTTTATACAGGTTAAAAAAATGTCGCCGCGCTGCAAGCGTCAGTGGCGGCAGGAACGTCAGGGACTGCAGGGAAAGCAGTAACGTCAGGGACTGCAGTGACAGCAGTAACGGCCAGGGCGGAAAGGATCGCAGTAACGTCAGAGACTGCAGTGACAGCAGTAACGGCCAGGGCGGAAAGGATCGCAGTAACGTCAGAGACTGCAGTGACAGCAGTAACGGCCAGGGCGGAAAAGACTGCAGTGACAGCAGGAACGTCAGGCCGGCTTTTACTCAGGAACATACTCATTTCCAACCTTCCTGGCACGCCGCGGGTGATCGAGATCGATCTTCAGGGCAATGCCGGTCTCCACCAGTATGTTCCACCCGGCCATCATCTGCAGATATTCTGAGAAATCCTTGCCGTCGGGGATGACGATGGTGGGGAAGATGGTCTTCTCTTTTGCTATGGCGATGATGTTTACGCCGGCACCTTTGACGATGCACTCCATGAACTTGTCATGGTCGTATGCAAAGGGATCGACCCAGATGAGTACCTCGTTTTCATTCATCACCTCCTCGATGCCGTGGAGGGCGAAGGTACCCTCAAGGAAGGCCGACTTCTTGCGGGTGATCTCATTGGTTTTGAGGGCCAGCTCGGCAGCAACGCCATTATCGCGCCCGGCAAAATATATCATGTCAGCATTGGTGACCATGCTGATGATCTTCCTGTCAATCTTTGCCGTCAGCACCTCTTCAGCCTGTTCCGAGGCTTTCTTCAGTCCTGCCATCTTTTCGCCCCGCAGGTTGCGCAGCAGCGAATCGTAAAAGAGTGCCTGCTCCACCACCGATTTTGTGGCAGCAACGGCATCCTCCCTGCCGCAGCTCAGCACGTGAGCCGCGTCGGCGAACTCTTCAAGCTTGGTGTTTTTGTTGGCAGTGAGTCCGAAGACGGCATCATGCTTCTTCTTTTTCAGGGCGGTGACGAGGCGGATCACCTCCCTGGTCTGTCCCGAGTTGGAGGCGGCAAAGACCGCAAAGTCGCGGAGGTTATAGTCGAGCGACTGCGTGCATCCTTCGGTCATCACCGGCATGACAAAATCCTTCTTCAGTGATGAGAAGATGGCCCTTTTTGCGGGAAAGAGCCTGCTGCTTCCCTCTCCTGTCAGGAAGAGTCCCTTCTTCTTTTTCAGAGCTTTGACGAAAGGTTTGGAAGCATCAGCAGAGAATGCTTTGATGATGCCGGGCGTCTCCATCATCTCACGCACGAGAGCGAACTGTCCGTATTTTTTCTCATTCAGGTTCATTATGTTGTTTTTTAGTGTTTTACAATGAATTCATGCAGGTCGCGCTGCACCTGCGGGTCTTTCTGAAAGCCGCCGCCGAGATGCTGCCAGTAGACCTCGGCATATTCCACTCCTGCCATCTTTCCGTAGTTCCTGTTTCCCTCCAGGACATAGCCGAAGAAATCGTCAATCTTATGCATGTGCTTCATCAGGTCAAGCTGCGACTGATGTTTGCCGAGCATCTCAATCTTGGTCTGCACGGCGCTGGTGACATCGACGAAGAAGTGGGGCGGGGTGAGCTGTGACCCCAGGGGGTCGCTCAGGGTGAGCGGCGAGGTGTGGTAGAGCAGGGGCGTCACCTCCAGCGGCTTCTCCGGCACGGGCACCGGGTCAAGCGATGCCACCATTGCTGCCGCCTCAACGATGGCCGCGGTGGCCCGGTGGTCAGGGTGATAGTCGTTGGGCAGATGGGTGAAGACGATTCCGGCCCTCACCTTACGCATCAGCGATATGGTATTGAGCCTCAGCTCAGGGGTGTCAAAGAGAGAGCCATCGGTGCCTCCCATGGTATAGTACTCTGCGTCCAGGACTGCTGCTGCCGCCCTGGCCTCTTCATACCGCACCCTGGCGGTCTCCTCCATGGACATGTTGCATCCGCCCAGACCTCCGCCGGTCATTGTGGCAATTACTATTTTGTATCCTTTGTCGTGCAGGAGCTTGAGTACTCCGGCGTTCCATGCCTCCGCATCATCAGGATGAGCGTTGATGGAGAGGGCTACCTTGTTGAATTCCGTTGCCATATCTTTCCTTTTATTTGTCTGTAAAATAATTATTCATCTGTCGGATTGAGCCCGCAAGAAATTCAGTATTCAAATCTCTATGCGAGTCAGTGCTCATGTGAGCTTCATTTAAGAACCATAATCCTTTTCAGTCGCACAAAATCAGGCAGTGGCGCTGTCAGCGGCTTCATATATCTCATGAAGACTTCGGATACGAAGTTACCGGCAGCATTGAAATAGTCGGCGGGCATGGGCCTGGCAGCGACGGCCACCTCGCTGAGGGGCACCCTGCCGTACTTCACCTCGTAGGGACTGTCAGAAATACGGTCAATGGTAACCATGAACCCTGACTCACCCCGCTCGGCCATGCGTACCGCCTCCACGCCGCACTTCCATGCTTCATCGAGGTCGACCTGCAGAGCCCGCATGTAATCACTCATTATGAGTGACTCTGTTATCTGGAATTCACCCCGCAGGCCGAACTCCTTAGAGATCATTCCGTGGAGGGTGAAGCCCACGCTGGCACCTCCCATGGCACCGAACTCGGTGTTGCTGAACTTGTCCTTTACCTGCGAGGCGCTGACGGGAGTGCCGTCGGCATACCTGAGGCCCTCGCCGCATACCACCGACACCCATCCGTACCTGCGGATGCAGCTCTCAACATCGGCAAGGAAGCTCTCCCTGACGAAGGTATGCTCGGGAGTGTAGATGAGGTGAGGCGCGTCATCCTCCTCACGCCGTGCAACGGCTGTCGCTGCTGCCAGCCATCCGGCATCACGGCCTATGGTCTGGTATACGACGAACTGATCAACCCTCTTCATGTCACGGGCCAGCATGCCGCCCTGCATTACGTTGAGGATGTTCGACCATGCCGCTGAGGCAAAGCCGGGGGTGTGATCCGTGCCGAAGAGATCGTTGTCAACCGTCTTTGGGATGCCGACGCCGGTGAGCTCATAGCCGTGACTGCGGCAGTAGGCCTCAACGCGGTGCACCGTATCCATGGTGTCATTGCCTCCTATGAGGAAGAAATAGCGGATATCATATTTTTCGAGTACCCTGAGTATCTTCGGGAAATCCTCATCCTTCAGCTTGTGCCGCGAGGAGCCCAGGGCTGACGACGGCGTGCGGCGGAGTCCTTCAATGATGCTGTCGGGCTGCGCTCCCAGGTCAAAGAGCCACTCGTTCATGAACCCCTCAATGCCGTAATTCATGCCGTAGACCCCGTCAATAATTCCTGATCCCTTTGCTGCGGTTATGACTCCTGCCAGGCTTGAGTTGATCACTGATGTAGGACCCCCGGACTGACCTATGACTGCGTTACCCCTGATCATGTGTATTTGCGATTTAATTGACGATTTGCGAATTGCGATGTGCGATTTTATTGAGTTGCGATGTGTGATTTTAATTGAAGATGTGCGAGTTGCGAATTGCGATTTCAGATGAATTTCAGTTCTCCAAAGTATTCCGGACGGTGATAATCGGGTTTGTCCGTGCCGACGGGGTTCCAGGTGACATAATGCGGGTTGCTGAGCATATCACCGCACTTGTAGAAGTTGGCCCGGAAAGTTTTGCCGGCGAGCTTTTCGACCTTATGGTGAAAGAAGGCGCCGAGCGGAATAGCCAGGGTGAGCGACCAGCTTATGTCGCCCGTCTTTTCGGAAAAAGGCTCCTCGCCCATGGTTGACAGACGCCGTATGCCGTTGACGAGCGTTTCGTCGGCGCAAACGCTGTCGTGCCGGCCGTGACCCGAGCCCATCAGCGCCGTACCAATGGGATTGAACTCAAAATTATAGTATATGCCATCTTCGGCCGGGGCTACGAAGAACTCCACGCACGAGTCCTCACAAACCATCTCGTTGGTGCGGCTCTTCTCTGCCTTTACGTTCGTCTCCCTGACGTAGTACTTGATATAGATCTCGCGATCGCCCCAGGCTATGTTGAACCTCACTTCCGGCTTGTATGTGTATGATTTCCAGTTCACTGTATCAATGGCATGACCCTCTCCCAGCTCATCAAGCAGGGCCGAGACCTCTGCCATCGGAGGGATCACGCTGTCGCTTTTCAGTCTACTGACCTCAATGGTTCGCATATCTATGACATTATGTATCACAAAACTATAAAAACGTGTAAATTCTGCCTAATACCAGACTGCGGCAGTTTCAATTTACTGTGCCTCCTTCCATATGAG
>WOYI010828730.1_pt1 | contig 18671 bp, 25 predicted proteins | sample 6423411 | NCBI WGS metagenome assembly WOYI01 (sample SAMN13441803, study PRJNA592873) | oil field metagenome | biome: oil field; feature: oil-well bore; material: oil-contaminated soil; isolation source: oil-contaminated soil from oil-well borehole | place: Germany: Wietze | collected 2016-10-18 ... | reverse complement strand
CAAAATGTTTCTGCCTTTTTTTATCGAAATGCACCAACAGCTCTTTGTAAATATGCTGCTTTAGATGCTTAAAGGATATGAAAATCAATAAAAAAACATTTCCATAAGAATCCTATACGGAAATGTTTTTAATGACGTTATCAAAGCAACTTTAATATCTTTAGATACTGTGCTATCGACAAAGATTTTTAGTCTTTTTTGGGTTTATAAAACCGCATGCGGTCAAGTACCGAAATCATATTTGTAAATGATCCTTCTGGTGTTTCTTCTAACACTTCACCTAACATCGTCATTTTAGAATCGATCGTATCGATAAACCATAACAACAAAGCTTCTCCGGTTTGAGGTTTTTTAGGTGAACCAAAATGAAATTGTCCATGGTGTGATATAATCATATGCTTCAGCATCAAAACTTCTTCTAAATCTTTATAACCTAGTTTTTCCGCTGTTTTGTCAACTGTAATTGTTTGCATGACCAAATGACCAATGAGTAATCCCTCTTTGGTGTATTCACCATCAACACCGCTGATTTCCTCCAGTTTTGACATATCATGTAAAACCGTTCCAGCATAAAGCAAATCTCTATTCAAATATGGATATACCTCGATGAAATTATCGATTAATGACAGCATCGTCAGCGTGTGATATGCCAATCCACCCACATAGGCATGATGAAATTTAGTTGCTGCTGGATGAAGATAGAACTTCTTTTCAGATGCTTGATAAATGGTTTTTGTTATCTCATGAAGAACAGGGCTTTTAATCTTATGCAAATATCCTTCGATACCACTTTTAATTTCCATTAATGATTTTGGAGCATAGACATAAAAATGATCAATCAGGTGTGAGAGTTCCTCTGGACTTAAAATATCTTCAGCTGGTGTGATGTCCACACATTTTAAAACAAGTTCATCTTCAAGTTTGACAACAGCCTTCGTGTTTATTTGATAAATTTTCCCTTGCCCAATCATTTCTACTTGTTCAAAGTCTAACTTAATATTGATGTGTTCACCTTCTTCGGTGACGATCGTCGCGTTCGCGAAATGCATCCCTTGGTTGATATTTTCGACTTTTCCTAAGTATGTATATATTTTGTTCTCTGTTAAATCCATCGTAATTCTCCTATTCTAAATGGTTAATCAAATAAGTCTTTAGGACTTCATATTCATTTTTGAGATGATGTTCGAGTACTTCGATGACCATTTGTTTTTGTATTTGCTTGACCCATGCACCAGCCTTTTTACCCGTGATTTCAATCATATCAGCAGCTCTTAGTTTCAAATCTACTTCGCTTGTAATAGGTAATTCATGATATTTCTTTTGTATCTCTGCCCCTTGTAGTTTTGCTCTACCCAACACATAATTTACTTTGTTGGCTAGCAAACACAATTCCAATCCATATTGATATAAATCCATTGCGCTAATGGCAGTCTTTTGATTGGCTAGCTGACTGGCCACTTGATAGCGATGTTTATGTTTATTGGAAAATTTCCAGACATCTGGGATGACACCCTGATTTAATGCGAAAGCTGCCGTAAAAAACACTTCTACAAATAATTTGTCAGCGTGTTCGCTAAAATATTCAATACCTTTTTCCAATCCTGGTAAAACTTGATGAACACCAGTGGTAACCATGGATTTAAATGCGCGTCTTAAGTATTTTGATTTTAGTGTTTTAACTAGTTCCGCGATGACCCGTTCATTAGCGATATTCGTTATTTGATCTTTCAGTTCTGAAATGGCATTTCTTGTCTGTCGATCAATTTGAAATCCCAGTTTTGCTTGAAAATAAAACGCACGCAACATCCTTAACGCGTCTTCGTTGAACCGCTGATAAGGATCTCCTATCGCTCTGATCACCTTAGCTTCAAGGTCTGCTTTACCGTCGACATAATCGATGATATTCATCTCACTATCCATCAATAGACCATTGATGGTAAAATCTCGACGCTTGACATCTTCGATGACTTCTTCACTATACGTGATTTCCTCAGGATGTCTATTGTCTTTATACTCACCATCAAGGCGATAAGTCGTCACTTCATATTGATCGTCTTGAAACAATATAGTGACCGTCCCATATTTTAACCCTGTGGGTTTCGCTTTAAACAATTTTGATACCTGATGAGGTTTTGCATTCGTGGTGATATCAACATCATTGATTGGCAAGTGTAAAAGATGGTCGCGCACTGCGCCACCGACGACATATGCCTCAAAGCCTTCGCGCTTTAATATTTTTATGATTTTTATTGCTCCTTGTATGCTCATGCTGATCACCGCTTCTATTATACCAAAGATTTGCAAAGAAAAGGGCTAGTCACTAGCCCGTTTATTTAAGAAAGATACCGATGCCGATGACATCTGGCCCAATATGGGCACCAACCACCGGTGTGTTGGGTGCTGCATATAGATTTTCTAATCCGAGTTCTTGTTTTAAAACATGTTCAAAATGTGCTTTTAATGATGGATTGCCTGTGTATAAAATATATGCTTCATATGGATGATCGCCAACATAGTCTTTGACTTTTCCAGCAATCATCGTCAATGCACTCTTGATATTTCTAATTTTTTCAATGGAAACAATCTGGCCTGTTTCCTGAACTTGTAGGATTGGCTTAATTTTTAGCATTTTACCAACAAATGCCGCAGCGCCAGACAAACGGCCATTCATCACCAAATATCTGAGCGAATCAACAGCAAAGAATATTGTATTCTTTTTTTTCATTTCTTCAAGTTTTTGGTCAATCGCTTCAAAAGTTGCCCCTGCCTTGATCATGCGATCAGCCTCTAAAGCGAACAGTCCTTCAGCGAAACATACGGTTAGCGTATCAAAGACATGGACATTGATGTCAGGTGCCAGCTCTGCCGCAGCAAGCACGACTGAATTATGGGTACCACTCAATTTAGATGATAGCGTCGTAACGTAGAATTCATCATAACCCTTTTCGTCATGCAATTGTTTTATATAGGCAATGACTTCACCCGCAGATGGTTGCGATGTCTTCGGAACGAGATCGGGTTGATTTCTAAGAATCTCATAAAACTTATCAGCCTTTAAGTCTTTGCCATCAGTGTATGCTATACCATCAAGAAAAATCTTAATCCTTAAGATTTCAACATCATGTGGTTCATTATAATAGTCAAGTCCTCCTGTAGAGGTATCAATGACGACTCGTTTTTTCATGGCATTTCCTCCATCACATATATTCAGTTATCATTATATCAAAGTTTACTAGATAATTCTATGTTATACTATTTTTGGTGATGATATGTATTATATCAAAGAGATTGTCGCACATGAAATGGTAATCAACCGTTCGCGATTTATCGCGCTGGCATATCCTTTAACAAATGAAAAAGATTATCAAACATGTCTTGAGGATGCGAAAATACGGTACCCAAAAGCGACACATTACACACATGCGTTTGTGTATGGCCCTCGTGGTGAACATGCCCATATGGATGATGATGGTGAACCTTCACGAACTGCAGGTTTGCCCATCTATGACGTACTAAGGCATCATGATGTGACAAACATCATGATCATTGTCGTTCGTTACTTCGGAGGTATAAAACTCGGGGCTGGGGGATTAATCCGTGCATATGCAAGTGTGAGTGCTGAACTTTTAAACGATATTGTGCGCTATGAGATGAAACGAGTTTATCGCTATATGTTTACTTTCCCATATGCATTAGCAGGTAAACTTGATCAGTTGTTTGATGCCAATGGTGTGGTAATTCATCGATCATTTTCCGACACATTAACTTATGAATGTTTGCTGAATGAAGATAATATTTTATTTTTAGATCAATATAAACATCTGATTAAATATAAACGCATAAACAGCGTTGATGAATTAGTTCCTGTTTAGGGACTTTTTCGTATACGAAGACTGAAGAAAACCTTACTATACGAAAAAAGGCGTAAGCTACGCCTTTAGATACCTTGAAAAAGTGTGGAAAAACGAACCATGATTTCAGCTAACATATGTGCCGCTATTAGCGCAATCAGAAAATAAGCAGTTCGAATTTCCCATATTTTGAATTTTTCAAATTTATGTTCGAAATGTATCGCACGAAGGATGCGAACGACGATTGCGAAAAAGATGATTAGCGATGTGAAATAAACAATTTTTTCCATCATAAGTCATCACCTCCTTTTACAGTTCGCTAGCTTTACCTTTTTTGATGTTTTCCCTTAAATCATGTTCTAATTTAGAAAAATCAACATTTTCTTTTTTTGTCATTTCAAGTTTTTCTTTTTTCATGTGGTCAAACGCAGCTTTCGCTCTCTCCAATGTCGGACCGATTTGCGCTTCCAAAGCCAGCACAGTCAATTCATTTTTTGAAAATTCTAAAACACCTTGTTCGACAACAACAAAAACCTCTTGTTTCGTTTGAACGAATTTGATATAGCCATCATAAATATGTAGAATAATAGGAATGTGGTCCTTGAGGATGGCAAGTTCGCCATCTTGATTTTTAATCAATGCGAAATCAAAGTCATCCGTATAGGTTTCTCCATCCTGTGTCAAGACTTTAAAAATCATAGCGTTTTCGCCTTCTTGATGGCGTCTTCAATCGTTCCTACCATTTGAAACGCTTCTTCTGGCAAGTCATCATGCTTTCCTTCGATGATTTGCTTAAAACCGCGTATCGTATCCTTGAGTGGTACGAAAGATCCTTCGACACCTGTAAATTGTGCAGCAACATGCATGTTTTGTGATAAAAAGAGTTGCAATCGACGTGCACGGTGGACGATCAGTTTATCTTCATCCGTCAATTCATCCATGCCTAGAATCGCGATAATATCCAAGAGTTCATGATAGCGTTGTATCATTTGTTGGACTTTACGTGCCACCTCATAGTGTTCTTTACCAACGATATGTGGTGCCAATGCACGCGATGTGGAAGCCAATGGATCCACTGCTGGATAAATTCCAATTTCAGTTAATTTACGTGATAGATTGGTGGTTGCGTCCAAGTGACTAAAAACTGTTGCTGGTGCAGGATCTGTATAGTCATCAGCTGGGACATAAACGGCTTGAATAGATGTGATTGATCCATGTTTAGTCGATGTGATACGTTCTTGTAACTGACCCATTTCAGTAGCTAATGTCGGTTGATAACCTACGGCTGATGGCATGCGTCCTAAGAGTGCTGAAACTTCTGACCCCGCTTGAATAAATCTAAAAATATTGTCAATGAACAATAAGACATCAGTTTTCATCTCATCGCGAAAGTGTTCAGCCATCGTCAATCCCGTTAAGCCGACGCGCATACGTGCACCTGGTGGCTCATTCATCTGTCCAAAAACTAGTGCTGTTTTAGATATGACACCTGATTCCGTCATTTCTTGATATAAATCAGAACCTTCTCTTGTTCTTTCACCAACACCGGCAAAGACAGAAATCCCTTCTCTCTCTTCTGCAATATTGTTAATCAATTCTTGAATCAAAACAGTTTTACCAACGCCGGCTCCTCCAAAGAGACCGATTTTACCACCTTTGATATATGGAGCCAATAAATCAATAACTTTAATCCCTGTTTCTAATAATTCTACTTCTGTAGACAATTCATGAAATGCAGGTGGCTCTCTATGAATAGATAAGTGTTTTTCCTTTTCAAGTGACCCCAGATCATCCAATGGTTCTCCTAAAACATTAAAAATACGTCCTAGGACAGCTTTCCCAACAGGGACCATGACAGGTGAACCCGTTGATTCAACAGGTACATCTCTTTTCAATCCTTCAGTCGGTTCTAACGCAATCGTTCTAACAACGCCATCCCCCATGTGAAGAGCAACCTCCAATGTGACTTTCTCACCTTGCTCGTTCATGACAACAAGTGCGTCATGAATTGCAGGTAATTCTTCTTCAAATCGAACGTCAACAACGGGTCCGATAACTTGTGATATTTTACCTTTCATATGCTTTCCTCCTATGCGTTCGAACCATTGATAACATCAATGAGTTCTGAGGTGATTTCTTGTTGACGGGCACGATGATAAAGCATATTCAACCCATCAACAATTTCATTCGCGTTGTCAGTCGCCGATTTCATCGCGACCATGCGAGAACCATGTTCAGATAATTTGGCATCCGCTACCGCTTCAAAGATTTTAGCTTCAATATAAATATAAATCGTTCGATCCAAAACAACTTCTGGATTGGTGTCATAGATATATGGTGACCTTGGTGCGTCTTCGGCAATCTCTATCGGTAAGATGACATCGGAACGAACTTTTTGGCTTGTTGAAGTTTCATAATGATTATAATAAAGCACAACCTGGTTAACCAAATCATCTTTGAATGCGTCTTTGATTACCTTCGCATAATGTCTAAATGATACTGTTGTAATATCATCACGATTATAAATAATTTCGTTATTAATCATCGGTATGCCTTGTTTCTTAATAAAGTAGAATCCTTTTTTACCAATGACAAACACGCGATATTCAGATGGTTCTTCAGCTTTTAGTTGTGCGAGAAACGCTTTGAACAGCTGATTGTGATAAGAGCCACACAAGCCGCGATCACTGGTTACCAAAATAAACAGTTTACGCGATCCATCAGAGGGTAGCGTATACGGACTTTGTCCATCCATGTTTTGATCAGCAAATAATACAACCTGATCAATATGCTTCATGAATTCATGGGCATGATTCAGCAATACGGTTGACCGTTTGATTTTCGATAAAGCAATATTATGCATGGCTTGCGTAATCGTTGCTGTTTTATTGATTGCATTCATTCTCACTTTAATATCTTTAAGTGTCATTATACAACCTTCTTTACATCATGAATAAATTGATGCATATCCTTTTCATCAGGTAAAGATTTCGTTTCTACAAGTATTTTATAGATTTTTTGACCAAGTTTGTTGTATTGAAGTGACTGATGAATCTCACTTTGCAATTTAACGACTTGTTCTAAATTTAAATCATCCATCATCCCACTGGACAATGCATAAATCGTACAGATTTGTGTTGGCATTTCAATAAGTTCATGCACATCTTGTTTTAAAATTTCAACTGTCTTACGACCACGTTCAAGACGACGTTTCGCTTGTGGGTCCAAATCTGAGCCAAACTGTGCAAATGATTCAAGTTCACGATAATTCGCCAAATTGATACGTAATGTACCAGCAACTTTCTTCATCGCTTTCCATTGCGCTGCACCACCGACACGCGAGACAGACAATCCTGCATTAATCGCGGGACGAATACCACTATAGAACAATTCTGTTTCCAAGAAAATCTGTCCATCTGTAATCGAAATAACATTTGTTGGAATATATGCAGATATGTCTCCAGCTTTCGTTTCAATGATTGGCAATGCTGTAATTGAGCCACCACCGAGTTGATCATTGAGCTTAGCAGAGCGCTCCAGCAATCTTGAATGAAGATAGAAAACATCACCAGGATAAGCTTCACGACCAGGTGGACGTCTTAAGAGTAATGATAGTTCACGATAGGCAATCGCATGTTTTGATAAATCATCGTAAACAATCAAAACATCTTTACCTTGATTCATGAAATATTCTCCCATTGTGACACCAGCGAATGGGGCGAGATACAACAACGTTCCCTCGCGAGATGCACCGGCTGTGACAATGATTGTATATGCCATTGCATGGTTTTGATTTAAAAGTTGTGCCAATGCTGTAACAGAAGATTCCTTTTGTCCAATAGCAACATAAATACAAATGACGTTTTTCCCTTTTTGGTTGATGATGGTATCAACAGCAAGTGTCGTTTTTCCCGTTTGTCTATCACCGATGATCAATTCGCGTTGACCACGTCCAATCGGTACCAAAGCATCAATCACTTTAATGCCGGTTTCCAATGATTCATTAACCGGACCACGGGACATGACACCTTTCGCTTTTCGTTCTACCGGTAAAGATTCAGTGGTTTCAATCAAACCTAGACCATCCAATGGTTGACCAAGTGGATTCACAACACGACCAAGCATCTTTTCACCAACTGGTACTTCAAAAATCTTCTTTGTCGTTTTAACCAAATCGCCTTCTTTGATCAAATCACTTCGGCCCAAAAGAATCACACCAACGTGACTTTCTTCCAAGTTAAAAACCAATCCTTTTACGCCCTGGGGAAATGCTAATAATTCACCCATCATCGCTTGTTGAAGACCATATACGATAGCAATCCCATCTCCGACGGAAAGGACCTTGCCAATATTTTCCAATTGTACATCTGTTTCAAAAGATTCAATTTGTTGTTTAATGACCTCGGTCATTTCAGTTACTTTGATCTTTGCCATAATGCCACCACCTTATACTGTTGTAAATAGCTCATTGAGTTCTCGTGCAATTGATTGGTCAAGAGAAACCCCCTGATAGATAATCTTGAGTCCACCAATTAATGCTGGATCAACTCTTAAATGCAAATCGATGATCATGTGCTCAAAACGGGGTTGGAGCCGTTTTAATAATAATGCTTCTTGTTCCTGTGTAAGACTTTTCGCTGCATAGACGTTAATATGTGCGATTTTTTGTTGTTTTCTAATGAGTCTAATCCAATCGTGGTAAACATCAAAAAACAATGACATGTGGTTTTTTTGAACCATGATTTTTAGACACGCTGCAAGCGTAGATGATAAGTTTAGATAATCAATCTTCGCTTCTTTGTCTTTGGTACGATACATGGGTGAATCTAATAATTGTAGCCACTTTGGATGTTCAACAACGATATCGTGTAGACGATCAAATGCGTTTGATACTTCCTCAACATGATTTCGCTTTTGAGCAACTGCCATTAGGGCTTTCGCATAATCACTCATGGTTTTCTCCATCCTTTTCTTCACGACAAATCAAATAAATAAAGACCACAGCAATCACTGCACCTATACCCGCACGAATTAAAATTGAAACAAAATCAATATCATTCATGATCTATTCTTCCATCTTGGGTTGCTTGTCCAATAATTCATCAAAAATATCTTGATGAAGCGATTCATCAACCTCACGTTTAACAATTTTAGAGGCAGCTTTGAATGCAACTTCTTTAATTGAAGTTTTGATTTGTTCATTTGCTTGCGATATTTCATATTCAATATCACGTTCAGCTTGCTCAATGCGTTGTTCTGCGGTGAGTTTCGCTTCTTCAATGATTTTCTCTTGTTCTTTATATGCCTCTTTGATCAGCCGTTCCCTTAAGGTATCCGTCTCTTGTTTCATCGCTGTGTATTCCTGTTTAGCACGATCTTGAAGCGTTTGCGCGTTAATGCGTTCTTGTTCGGCGTGATCAAGCTCTTTTGAAACGATTTCTTGACGGTGTTCTAAAAAAGCATTAATCTTTTTCCATAAAAAGAAACGTACGAAAAAGAGCAATACGATGAACGCAAGAATATTTAAGATTAAAATATCGGGATTATCAAAAACGGAATATAATCCTTCTTCTAATAATTGTGCAACCCGTCCAAAAATTTCATTCACTTGTCAATCAGTCCTTATACTTTTGCTGTTAAAATGAAAGCGATGATTAACCCATAAAGACCAGTTGTTTCAGCAACTGCTTGACCAACAATCATCGTTAATGTAATCTTATTTTGTGCTTCAGGTTGACGACCCACTGCTTCTGCTGCATGACCGGCTGCAATCCCTTGTCCAATCCCAGTACCAAGACCAGTCATAACCGCAAATCCCGCACCTAAATAAGCAAGACCTAATGAGATGTCTCCGGTGATTTCTAAAACATTAGGAATAAATTGTGCAAGACTGTTAAATAATGTAACTAACATATTAAATTCTCCTTTTTAATTTTAAGCTATATCTAAATCTGACTCAGCCACTTTATTGGATGAGAAAATAACAATCAATAAAACAAAGACAACGGTTTGGATCAAACCAAAGGCGATATCAAAAACGACATGAAACGGTGGTGCAAGAATTAATGATACCCATCCTGTAAACTCATAAATCAGTGTTAAAATCATTGTACCACTTGCAATATTACCAAACAAACGAAGTGCCATGGATAGAATTGGTGTAATTTCGCTCATCAGGTTTAGTGGAAACATTGGCGCAAACGGTTTAAATAATCCTAATAATGATTTCCAACCCTGTGAGACAAAACCCATCATTTGAACCACCACAAACGCAATAATCGATAACGAGAACGTAATGGCTGTAAAGCGTGTCGGTGATGGTACTCCGACGAGTCCAGAAATGTTTGAAATGAAGATATAAAGCGCCATTGAAATCACAATTGGGGTTAAAAACTTCCAGTGTTTACCAACCGTTTCCTTGACAAAATTATTCATCATTTCGACAAAAGAGATCATGGCCGTTAAGAATTTGTTAGGTTTTTTTCTGGGATCTAATCGGTCTACCATGAGACCGACAACAATTGATAAAATAATGAGGCCAACGATGATGATTAAGGACACAATAAAATATGCAGGAAGTTCCATGATATATTGACTAATCTCGGTCCACATGCTGTGCTCTCTCCTCTTCTAAGCGCTTTTGTCTAGCTGCGACTTCCTCTTTATAGCTCGTTGTATGATGTTTAATAAACGGTAAGTAATGGATGAATACACCCATTTTAATCGTGATTAAACCCAATAGTAAGAAGATGTAACTTTTAATTAACGCATTAGTTCCCAATGCTTTGATATCGAAATATAAAAAGGCAATCACAATCGTATACATTACAAAGCGAAAACCGATATGTAGCATAAACTTCTTTTTGCTAAATCCATTTTTTGTTATTCTAATCATCATTGAATGATTAAACAACGCCGTGGTAGCACCTAATGCAGGCCAAATCAGTTGATCGTTAAAAAAGATTGCTGTTATGATAACAACGATAATTGCATAAGCAATACCTGATATGCTAATGGCGTCTACGTCTCTCATTACGCCTCTCCTCACTTCTAACATACTGATAAAGAAACATGAAAGCAACCAATACACCTACAGCAGTTCCAACCGCAGTAAGCGTGATTTCCAAATGACCTTCAGGGTCAACTTTCATACCGATATAAAACCCAATAATCGCTAATCCTAAAATCGTAAAAATCATCTGGACAACAACCACATAGGTCATAAATATTTTTTTTCTTTTATCAGTTTTTTTATTTGGTTCCAAATAATCGATCTCCACAATCACCTAGGCCAGGAACAATATAACCCATTTCATTTAAATGTGAATCTAATGCCGCTAAGTAAATCGCAACATCTGGATGATCCTTACGTAATCTTTCAACACCTTCAGGGCACCCGACTAGACCAACATATCGAATATCCGTGGCGCCATAAGATTTAACAATCTCTATCGCTTTTGATGCTGAACCGCCTGTAGCAAGCATCGGATCAACCACTAGGACAACACTGTCACTCAAACCTGGTGGAAATTTTTGATAATACACATGAGGCACTAATTTTTTCTCATCTCTATATACCCCTACATGACCAACTTTCGCAGAAGGAATTATATCATGAATCCCTTCAACCATGCCTAATCCAGCCCGTAAAATAGGGACGATGACAACCTGCTTAGCTAGTTCATAAACCGTTGTTTCACAAATCGGTGTCTCAATTTGCTTGGGTACAGTTTCTAAATCACGCGTAATTTCATAAGTGATTAATGCTCCAACTTCAGACACCGTTTCTCTAAACACTTTGGTGCCCGTATTTTTATCTCTAATCATCGACATTTTATGATCGATTAATGGATGCTTAAGGATAACAACTTTACTCATCTTCGGCTTCCTCTATTCCTTTAATTTTATCTATTCTTGTTTGGTGTCTAGCTTCAAATGAAGTGTCTTTAAATGTATCAATCAATTTGATTGCTTCAGCAATAGACGTTGTTCTGCCTCCCAATGTAATCACATTTGCATTGTTGTGTTTTTTAGCGAGTTCTGCCGTCAGTTGGTCATAAACAAGTGCTGCTCGCACGCCTTTGACCTTGTTAGCAGCAATCCCAATGCCAATACCTGTTCCGCATATACCAATGCCAAAGTCATAGGATCCCGTCATGACGGCTTTTCCTAAAGCTTTACCATAGTCGGGATAATCTACACGATTTTCATTGTTTGTTCCTAAATCGTCAAACGTGATCCCCATTGGTTCATAATGTTTTTTAATTGCTTCTTTTAAAGTGAAGCCAGCATGGTCACTCGCAATTGCAATTTTCATATCAAAACCTCCATGACAATTTACTATCATTATAACATATAATGATTATCAAATCGATGATAACTTTTATTCGTTTCTTGCTTGATAGGTTGCTTTTTTACGTGCTGTCGCGTTCAATATTGTTTTTCTTAAGCGGATGTTGATGGGTGTAATTTCTATGAGTTCATCATCATTGATGAACGCTAGACATGCTTCTAAATTCATCGGTCGTGGCTTTTTTAAAACAACCGTTGAATCTTTTGATGACGAACGCATGTTGGTCATTTGTTTTTCTTGAGTAACATTGACGACAAGATCGGAATCCTTGTTACTTTCACCAACAATCATACCTACATAAACTTCTGTTCTAGGATCAACAAACATTACGCCGCGATCCTCTAAACGTCCAATCGCATATCCGGTTGTCATCCCCTGATTTAAGGATACAAGTGCACCAGTTCTTCTGTTGCCGACCGTTTCATGAACCATCGGTCGATAATCCAAAAAGATATGTGATAAGATGCCATAGCCTTTAGTTGCTGTTAAAAATTGTGTGACAAACCCAATCAATCCTCGCGAAGGCATAATATAATGAATTCGTGTATAATGACCAGATTGTTCCATGTGTTGCATGTCACCTTTACGATCTCCTAGCATTTCAATGACGGTGCCCATATAATCCGATGGAATATCGACTTGAACTTCTTCATACGGTTCGTGTTTAACACCATCAATGGTTTTCACAATGACACGTGGACGAGAGACTTGGAATTCAAAACCCTCACGACGCATGTTCTCAATTAAAATGCCCAAATGAAGTTCACCGCGTCCTGAGACCGTCCACTCTTCTGCCTGTCCATGTCGTTCGACTTTTAGGCTGACATCTTTTTGTGTTTCTTTAAATAGTCTTGAATCGACTTTAGATGCTGTCACATGTGAACCTTCTTTTCCAGCAAATGGCGAATTGTTCGTCAAAAACGTGATTTGAACCGTCGGTTCATCAATATGTAAAAACGGTAATGCCTCTTCAAAGCCGACAGCTGTCACCGTCTCACCGACATGAATGTCAGGTAAACCTGCAATTGAAACAATATCTCCTGCGGTTGCAGATTCGACTTCCTCTTTTGACAAACCAGTCGATTGATAAATTTTCTGCACTCTAAATTGTACGATTGAATGATCGACGCGAATGCATGATACTATATCGTTGATATGGATGGTTCCTTGATAAATTTTACCAATACCCATACGACCCACATAATCGTTATAATCGATTAATGCCGGTTGAAATTTAAGTGGGGAAGTACTATCCATATTAGGGGCCGGTATTTCTTTTAATATCGTATCTAAAATGGGTTCCATTCGAATATGCTTATCTAATACTGGTTTATAATTTGATAACCCTAATAAACCAGATGCATATAGCACCGGAAATTCCAATTGATGATCATTCGCACCTAAATCAATAAATAAATCATAAATCTCATTGACTGTTTTACTGATATCTGCAAAATCTCTGTCAATTTTATTCACAACAACGATTGGAAATAACTTTTCTTCCAACGCTTTCTTCAATACAAATCGTGTTTGAGGCATAACCCCTTCAACAGCATCTACAAGTAAAAGGACGCCATCAACCATTCGCATAATACGCTCAACCTCACCACCGAAATCGGCGTGACCAGGCGTATCTAAAATGTTGATTCTAACATCTTTATAAATAATTGCTGTATTTTTAGCAAGGATTGTAATACCCCGTTCGCGTTCGATATCGTTGGAGTCCATCGCGCGAGTTGCTAATTCCGCGTGTTTGTCATAACGCGTACTTTCTTTCAATAGTTGATCCACCAACGTTGTCTTTCCATGATCGACATGTGCGATAATTGCAATATTCCTAATATCCATAAATAATTCCCTTCTATAGCCTTTTCTATTATACTACGTATATCAAAAAAAAGAAGGAATTATGTAATGATAGCGTGCACAAAAATTTCCTAAAATTAAATTCTCTTTCCTGTTGACGTATTTTTTAAATCCCACGCTTCTTTTTCACAACAGCTTATACTTCCATCATATTTTTTAAAAAAAATACCAATTTTTTAGGTGTTTTTTAGTACATGACTGAATTAGTTCTTAAGGATAGGATATCTTCTTTTGTGATAGCACCATCTCTTAATATCTCAACCTTATCTTTTGAAATTCTAGCAACCGTGGATGCCAAATTGGATTTTGCATAGTTGCCTTGCCAGTAAATCGCTTTTACCTTTGATTCAAACATGGCTTTGATTATCGCTGGATCCTCCAGTGGTGGTTCACCACTCATGTTTAAGGAAGTCACTCGCAAGACGCCTTGTTTATTAATGATGTCCAATGTCTTAGGATGTTTAGGCATCCGAACCGCAATGGTATCTTCACCCGTGATTCGTTTAAACGCTTCTGTTGTATCTAAAACAATCGTCAAAGGACCTGGCCAAAAGATTTTCATTACTTTTTTTGTAAAGCCGTCATAACCTGCAATCTCTTTAAGCTGCTCAATATCGGAGATCAGTATCGGGATTTGTTTAAATAAATCGCGTGCTTTGATCGCATAGATCTTCTGCAATCCCTTTTTGTCATAAAGACGTGTAGCTAAGCCATAAACCGTATCAGTTGGAATGATAATAACATCACCGTCATTCATCTTCTAGCACGCCTCCAAATCCTAAAAATGTGAATCTGTCTCTGCCTTGTAAATCTTTTAATTGTATCACTTTGGCATGAGGGAAATTCTGTCTAGTTACCCCTAGTATGTCCACTTTTTGTTGATAGCCGTGTTCAAAACCAATCAAACATCGCTCTTTGCTATATGGCTTAACATGTTCTAGAATATGTTGATAAAACGTCATGCCACTCTTTCCACCATAGAGCGCAACATGTGGCTCTTTTTTCACGATGTCTTGTACATCTTCTGCATCGGGAATATATGGTGGATTAGAAATAATGATATCATATCTTCCTTTGACGTTTGAGAACCAATCACTGAGGATATAGCTGACATCGACATTTAATGATTGCCCATTTTCTTTTGCAACCGCCAGTGCTGCTGCGCTAATATCGGTCACCGTTACTGCTAAATTGGGTTCTTCCTTAGCTAAAGATAAGCCGATACATCCACTACCCGTGCCCAAATCGATGACATCGAGTTTTTGATTGGTGAAATATTTATCGTAGTAATATAAAACATGCTCAACTAATTGCTCAGTTTCAACTCTCGGAATTAAAACCGCATCGGAGACTTTGAATGGATAGCCATAAAAATAGCTATATCCTAGGATATGTTGAATCGGTACATGATTGATGATGTATTGGTCAGCCTTTTCCATAAAATCTTTTGCGAAATTGTCACTTACTTCTTTGTTTAAAGATAAATAGAATTCATGTGGTGTTAGTCCAGAAAGTTCTAGTAGTAACAATTTAATGGCTTCAATTTCTTTATTATATTTTAATGCTTTTTTAGATACTACTTTTAACAATTGACTGTTTGTCAAACTTCTTCACCTGCAAGTTGTCGCTTTTGAAATTCATTAATTAAAGGTTCTAAAATTAATTCAAGTCTACCTTCCATAATCACATCTAACCGTTGTAAGGTTAAACCAATCCGATGATCCGTCACACGATTTTGAGGGTAGTTGTAAGTCCTAATCTTTTCAGAACGATCGCCACGTCCCACCAATGAACGACGTTCCGATCCTTCTTTTTCTAATTTTTCTTGTTCAAATTTATCATAGATACGCGTAACTAATAATCGATACGCTTTATCCTTATTTTCGTGTTGTGATTTACCCTCCTGACATGCAACTGCGATACCGGTAGGGATGTGTGTTAAGCGTACAGCTGATTTTGTCGTGTTGACTGATTGCCCACCAGGTCCACTTGAATTGAATGTGTCGAAACGAATATCATTCCAACTGATATCAAGTTCAATATCGTCAGCTTCAGGCATGACAAGCACAGTAGCCGTGGACGTGTGTATTCGACCTTGTGATTCGGTTTGTGGTACGCGTTGCACGCGGTGCACGCCAGATTCATATTTTAAAAATGAATAGACGGTCTTACCGCTCACCATAAATTCGATTGATGTGAATCCACCCATCGCACCTTCCATGGCATTCAAAATTTCAATCTTCCAGCCTTGTGTTTCAGCATACCTAGCATACATTCTAAATAGGTCACCCGCAAAGATATTCCCTTCATCACCACCAGCAGCTCCTTTGATTTCTACAATAACGTTTTTCTCATCATTAGGGTCTTTCGGTAGCAACAATATTTTTAAGGTTTCTACTGTCTTTTCTAAAAAATCCTCGAGTTTTTGAATTTCACTTTCAGCCATAGAAACCATATCGGGATCAGATTCCATTTCTAATAATTTTTGAAGATCATCTAATTCCGCTTTTTTTACTTTGTATTCGCGATAAACTTCAACCGTTTTAGCCAAAGCAGCAGCCTCTTTCAAAAGGTCTGTCATCTCCTTGACTTCTAACCTTCCTGTCATCAGTTTATCTTGCATTTCTTGATATGTTTTTTCAATTAAAGCTAATCTATCAAACATGATGTATCACCCAATTTATCTTAACATATTTCACCCATAATTGTATCACATTGAGCGTATCGCTTATAAATAAGAGCTCTAAATGTTATAATTAAGGTAGATTTAAAGAAGGAGAAAAATATGATGGAAAAATTAATTAAAAGTTTAAACAAACAAGTCGCTAATCTTAGCGTATTCTTCACGAAGTTACATCACTATCATTGGTATATAGAAGGCCCAGCTTTCTTTACATTCCATGCAAAATTAGAAGCGTTATATGATGCAACAAATGAACTTTACGATACCCTAGCAGAAAGAGTTTTACAGATCGGTGGAAAACCAGTTTCTAACCTCAAACAATACTTAGAACTTGCTGTTATTGAAGAAGCATCAGGTCAAGAAGATGCCATGACAATGATGAAGCATGTCTTAGCCGACTATAAAGTATTGAGAGATGAATTCTATGAAACCTTGAAGATTGCACAAGCTGCTGGAGACGAAGTCACAGCCGATATATTGATTGGCACACTTGGTTCATTTGAAAAGACCATTTGGATGTTAGGTGCTACAGTTAAGTAAGCATATCGATGATATACTTAAAATACCAGAGATTATTCTGGTATTTTTTTTATGCAAGAACGCCTGCTCTTCAAATTTAAACACCTGAATAGCGCTTTTTTTATCACTTAAAATAAAAGGGTCATGATACCTTTCGATAGACGACCACTCTTGCACATCAAGATATACCTATAGACGAATGTTATGATCTCTTCTTTAGCAGCATGACACGATCTTTAGGTCCATTGATAGCTCTTGCATATTCTGTTTGTTCAATGACTTCAAACTCATTAAATTTTTTTAGCCATTCATCTAAAGTATAGTTAACCCCTCTAAGAACGCCATTGACTGAATAGGTGTTTTTACCTATTTTTTTCATCTTAATCTTTTCAATCAATGCATCTGTTAAATAGAAATTAAATTTCAACAATAAAAACCCCTCATTTTTTAATAACCGCTTAATTTCAGCAATCATTTCATTACTTGTTGATTCAGGTATGACATCTAATGTATTAGAACATATGATGCCATCAAATGATTGATCATCATAGACTGATAATAAATCATGTGTGCCTTCTTTCACATCAATGCCATGGATATCTGATTCATAACATGTGGCTTCAATGACATTAATCGCGTTTTCAGATGGATCAATGCCTAAACCATATGTCATTTTATTACCTAACAGTTTAGCAGCAAATAATCCATATCCCCAGCCACAACCGATATCCAGTACATCGTTACAGGTATCGCCAATATGTTTCAATAACCGATTGAAATCAATAGACAAATCAAAGTCTTCTGCCTTTAATGTCATCGGTTTTACTTTCTCAAAAGTAGCATTCCAGAAATCAATTAGTTTGCTGTTTTCTTCTTTAACATTCATTGCTAACCCCTTTAATTAACGATGGTGTTAATGACCATTTGATCGTAAGAACCAACAATCAACTGATTGTGAATAACCCACGTGATCGTGTCGTTTTCCAATGCGTGTGTATCATAATAATCGCGAGCTTTTCTATATGAAGAAAATTCATACACAAAGCCAACCACAATATCATTTTCAATGATTTTATAGTAATTGTATTCACTTGAATCGACTGTTTCGTCATCTACTAATTGATAGCCTGCAAGTTCAAGATCTTTTTCAACAGTATCAATCGCCTTGCAACTTACAAAGATAAACATCAATCCTAAGATGATGACAATGAATAATTTTTGATTCATTCGATCATCCCTCATATTTCTTATATTCAATATACCATGATTACTGATAGATGTTATCATTAAATTGAATGAAAGGCTGGATATTCAATCTATCGCGCGTATTTTAAACCATAAACAGAACAACCTTTCAGTTCACTTAAGTCTCATTAAAACTATCCTAAAATGTAGTATA
>WOYI011230136.1_pt1 | contig 18681 bp, 17 predicted proteins | sample 6423411 | NCBI WGS metagenome assembly WOYI01 (sample SAMN13441803, study PRJNA592873) | oil field metagenome | biome: oil field; feature: oil-well bore; material: oil-contaminated soil; isolation source: oil-contaminated soil from oil-well borehole | place: Germany: Wietze | collected 2016-10-18 ... | reverse complement strand
CAGTCTCATTAAGAGCTACAGTCTCATTAAGAGCTACAGTCTCATTAAGAGCTACAGTCTCATTAAGAGCTGCTTCCTGGACCTCTGGTGTCTCGACCGCGGCAACAGACGGGGTTTCGCCTGCCAGTGCTACGGTCTCTTTGCGGGCAATGCTGCCCAGCTTCTTTGGCTCAAGCTTCACGGTCTGATAGGTGCCTCGTAGGGTGGCGTTGGTCTCATCCATCAGCTTGATAGAGTACGAAGCAGATGATCCCATCTGGATCGAGTAGGGAACGATGGATCCCAGCTTTGGCGAGTATGGGACAATGAATCCTTGCTGGATGGAGTAAGGAACCATGGATCCGTCTTTGATGGAGTAGGGAACCCTCGTGCCCAGTTCTGGAGAGGCGCTCACAGAATTTACTTCTGTTACCATATCCGAGGTGAGGTTATGGGCGGCAACTCCTGTTGAGATGCTATAGCCATTTCTTCCCGCATTGGCTGCGGTATTGGACTGCACTCCTGCTGATGTAGCGGTATAGGATTGACTTCCTGTAGAGCCTGCAGAATAAGACTGATTTCCTGCCGAGGCCACTGTATAAGATGGATTTTCTGCCATCTCCTCAGAATAACCCAGAGCAGGCATCATAACAATGGCTGCTATCATGATGGCCATGCTGATGGCCAGAACGTTTTTCATATCGAATCCTCCTTTTGCTCTTGCATATGACATTTATGACTATGGCTTGAACATCCTCCCTTTTAAGAAGAATCGTCGTGGATTCTAGTTATTCTTCATATAAATAAACTTTCGTGGGCAAAGGGCACCATAAGGTTGACGCATTGCATTTATGATTTTTTTCGATATCTATATTTTATACAAACTATTCAATTTATTTTTTATCCACTTCGTTAATTTAGCTGCTGATTACAGGGGCAGGAGATGAGAGCCATCGCAACTTATGCCCCCCTCAAGTACGAATCCCTCCCGGCAGGTGGAGAAGGTGATGCCAGCCTGATGGGCATGGGATTTTACATTCTCCAGAATGCTCCTTCTCAAATCAGCCGGAAGATAGCTGCTGCCCGAATATCTCCCTCCTCGAGAGAAGAGCTCTTTTAGCGCCGTTCCCTCCTCCGGAAAGGCAGCGGTGATTTTTTTTATGCTATCTGGCCGGGCCTTATATGTGGAGGAGGTTATATGCCTGACCCCAGCGGAATGAAGGGAACAGACCAGGTCCTCGATCCCGCAGTCGTTGATTCCCGGGATGATCGGATCGATTCTGGCTGACAGGGGTATTCCTGCCCGAGAGAGCTCATTCAGTGCAAAGAGCCTTCTCTTTGGCGATGGCGCCCCCGGCTCCAGCCTCCGGCTTAGAGACTCATCCAATGTGGTGACTGTGACGGCCACCGCCGCCTTCATTGCGGCGAGAAGATCGATATCCCTGGTGACCAGATCGGACTTCGTGATGATCTGCACCCGAAAGTTCCTATCTTTCAGTATCCTCAGGCACCCCCTGGTCAATCCCAGCTCCTTTTCTATGGGAGGATAAGGATCAGAGCTGTTGGAGATAGCAATAAATAGGCCGGGGACGACCTTGGCCGCCTCTCGGTCAAGCCTCCTCAATAGATCGACCTTCGGCCGGCAGGAATAGAACCGGGGGATATAAGATGAGGCATAGCAGTAAAGGCAGCCGTGCGGGCAACCGGTATAGGGATTGAGGCTGAGCTTGGCAGGACAGGTGCACAGCTCGCTCTTCCAGGGGTCAAATGCTCTGAGGATCATCGGCCAGAGGATGGAAAAAGCCTATTCAGTTCATCCGCATCCTCCCAGGAGGCAAAAAGATCGATCCCTAAAACCTGAGGGCGGACGATGGCATAGCCCTTATCGTTCCTGCGAGCACCCTGGATCTTCAGGTTGAGGAGAACCTGGGGATTGACACAAACACCTGCATCATCCCATTCTCTGGCCAGAGCTTTCAACTGACGATCCAGCTCCAGAATATCCTTCTGGCCCAATTGACCCCCTATCCAGCCCACTGGTACGAGGTCGTCCCCTTCTCGCAGAGCGACGAGAAATCGAGAGAAGATCTGATCACTGCTCCTCCTGCCCCACTCCGCCCGGACGATAACGGCTGATATGGACATCTCTCTTCCCACAAAGAAATCGCATCTGCTGCATTCTCCAGGCCGGTAGAGGCTCATAAGGCTCCGCACCATCAAGCCCACTCCGCCCTCTTCCACCATCCGGTCCAGATGGCTCTGAATAGAGTCCTTCTTTAGATCCTTCTCCAGGACGATCCATTCACGGGTCGCAGATATTCCCTGGAAGGGCATGGATCTGGGCTCGCCCAAAGCTTCCAGCAGCCTCTTTCGCCTCTCCTGGAAGGGCAGGGAGGTGATGTCCTCACCAGAAAGATAGAGAAGATCGTAGGCTAGCAGGGCAGGCGATATGCTGCATCTTCGGGAGAGGCGGCGGCGGTTGATATACCTGAGCATCTCCGATTGAGAGCACATCTTCCCCTCCTGAAAGCCGATCAGATCGGCATCGATTATGAATTCCTCATCCATGCCGCTCAGCCTTTGGGCCAGGCCGTTTAACGAGGTGGTGATGTTCTTCTGCCGGGAGCTGAAGATATAAGCCCCATCTCCTGTATTATGAACCTGCACCCTCAGGGCATGATACCTGGGTAAAACCGCCCATCTCGCTGATTCCTCTCCCGCCTCTCTTGCGGTCTTTAGATCCTCTGCCTTCAGGGCGCATAGCGTCATCGGCTTTATGGGAATGCCCGGCTGGATGGACGCTCTTTCCAAATGGTTTCCGGCAGCCATGATGACGATCTTGCCCGGGTCCGGCAGGAGGCTATAGGCCCTCTGAATCTGATCCGGGTCACAGCAGAAGGCCAGAGCAAAAGCAGCAAGCATGGTCTTATCGCCGATTCCGGCGAGCATATTTCCTAGAACTGTCCGAGCTATATACTTTCCCTCAAGGGGACTCGCATCCTGGAAGAGGCCCCGGAGAAGAGCGTTCTTTCTCTGTTCGGAGTCCTTGCCCCGAATCAGAGAGATCCGCCTTAGCTGTTCGTATACGGACATGGACTGTAGAGGCTCACTGGAGAGCGAATGCTGGCCTTTTTCCGCCAGTGCAGCCTCCGCCACCAGCCCCATCTCCCCCATTCGATCTCTGAGCCGGGATATATTCTCTTCTGAGATCTCCTCCAGAGCGGCAGCGATCCCCTCTGGCCCCACCCCCATCTCTCTGCCCTCCCAGGGCGGCCAGAGCTGGCCCAACAGGAGACGGATCGTAGGGCAGAGCAATTCAGGTTTCATCTCTGCAATCAGGCGGGAGCACAACTCCGCCTTACAGCTGCGCGGGGCGGAGGATAGCTCCTCTATGGACTGGGCTGTTTGGCGATAGAGCATTTACCTCGCGATCTTGATCTTTTTCAGTTCATCTGCTCTCTTAGAAAGCTCTTCGATCATCGAGTCCAGCTCCTTGAGGAATGGACCGGTCTCGTGGGTTGTGGTCGCGCCGGGAGCGGTTGCCTTGATCAGACCCTCTTGTTCCAGTATTCTTAGGGAATAACGCACCTTATGACTGGGTATGCTCGTCTCCTCCGCCAGCTTGAGAATACCAATGGGCTCGTTCTCCACCACATGCTTGAGTATGAGCAGGTGCCTCTGCAACATCTCAAGCTCCCCGCTCACCTTCTCGGTCAGAATGGATATCACATCCCTTCAATAGATAAACAGATACTGATAGGGGGAGCGCACTTATAATTCCATCGATTGACATGGTGCATGCTAGCACGGCCAACAGAGATGATCAAGTGCAGCAACGGGCTTTGAGGGGGTAATCGAAAGAAAAAGAGAAGAGATGCAAATATGAGCGAGCAAAAGGGGAAGGCAGAGCTATAGGGAGGCAGTGGCACCTCCTATATGAGCTCCATCAATAACGTGCCCGGCGGGATAGGAAGTCTATGCCATGCCTTGAGGTCACCCTCTTGCTCATGTCCTTTCCCAGTATTTGGGGAGACGAGACTCCTGTAACCACCAGCATGGTCCTCAGGGTATGATCGAGGTTCTGGTCTATTTGTGCTCCCCAGATGATCCGAGCCTCAGGATTTATCTTCTGATAGACCTCATCCACCACGGTCTCGGCATCGGTGATGGTCATGTCAGAACCCCCAACCACGTTCACCAGGGCAGATGTCGCGCAGGATACGTCCACATCCAGGAGGGGACTTCGCAGGGCTTTCGACACCGAGTCCCGCGCCTTCTCCTCTCCTTGTGCCTCACCCATTCCGATCATAGCCACGCCGCCGTTTGTCATCACCGTTCTGACATCAGCGAAATCCAGGTTGATCAGACCGGGACGGGTTATGAGCTCAGTAATCCCCTTGACCGAGCGCATCAGCACCTCATCCGCCACCTTGAAGGCCGCCTGCAGGGGAAGGTTGGGAACGACATCCAAGAGTCGATCATTTGGCACCACGATCACGGTGTCCGAGACCTCTCGCAGCCTATTTAAGCCCGCTTCTGCATTCTGCATTCTTATCGTCCCCTCTGCGCTGAAGGGAATAGTGACGATGGAGATGGTAAGGGCGCCCGCCTCCCGGGCCGCCTCTGCCACCACCGGCGAGGCGCCAGTGCCTGTGCCGCCCCCAAGGCCGCAGGTGACGAAGACCATGTCCGCCCCATCCACTGCCGCTCTGATCTCATCTATATCCTCTTGAGCAGCCTCTTCGCCGATGGCAGGCAGGCTGCCCGCGCCCAGGCCGCGGGTTGTACGCCTGCCGATCAGGAAACGGCGATCGGCATTGATATGCAAAAGGTGCTGAGCATCGGTGTTCACCGCAAAGAGTTCTGCCCCCTGGATGCCGCATTCTGCCAGGCGGTCGATGGTGTTCGAGCCTCCTCCACCACAACCAATTACCCTGATGACCGTGGTCAGTTCCTCGAGAACCGACACTAGCTCCTCATCGCTCTTAATCATGCTGGAAGGCTTGACCCTGCTCTCAGCCTCAGCCCTGCCCATGGCATCGTCGATGATGTACTTCATATCCATCCCCTCTTCTTTATTCTGCCATATTCTAGTAATCTATTAGTATATAGATTTTTGCATAGAGTAAATTGGCGCATCTTGAAATATAATATAGATGTTTAGGTGAGTGCATTTGAATTTGGTTGTGCATAATCAACTCGGAGTATGTGAAAACTATCGGCATGCATATCAGAAAATTTCATTACTTAATTAATAAAAAATAAACTTTTGTAATAGCTCTGAGCTTCTCAATCTGCTTCATCACCTTATCCGCTTCCTTTACGTTCTCCGACTCCAGATACGGCACGATATCCGGAAGGCTGCAGTTCAGCTTATAGATGCGATAAGGTCGACCTTTTCCAGGATTCCTCTCATCCCTCTCTGCAACCCAGTCCAGCCTTCTAATCTCTCATGGCAATGCTAACTTCAGGCTGGCGCAAATCGGATCCGATCTCAATCTCCCGACTGGTTGCCTCGGGCACTCCCGCTAGATAGGTCAGGACCTTGGCCACGTTCCTCTTGAGGCCTATCTTCATCAATATAGATGCAAACTCGTCGCGCTCGGCAGCGATATCAGCGGATGCTGATGTATTCAAAGCTTTCACCAGGCGCATAATGAATGATAGCATATGTATAAGTTTCGTCAAAAATAATTCGATTGAGATAGAAAATTTTCCTTACATAATTACTATATTTAATTTCAAATATATTATGAATCCTTGCTGCATGCAGTAGTCGAGAGTAGTTGGATCGATGCAGAGGGCTTATAGCTATACAGGTAGGAGAGAATCATGGAGAAAATGCATTGGCCATGGTTAGGCAATGCAAAGAGACAAGAACAGGCAGACAAGGATATAGCCGCTGTAGTCCCTCTTGAGGTGGACGATATGCATAAAATGGAGCTACTGGGAAGATCAGCCATAAAGGTGAGCGAGGAAGAGGTAACTGAAGCCACCGAGCCGGTGATCGAATGGTGTCCTCTTTTCGATAAGGTCCGGGGAATAAAAAAGGTGACAAAGGAGTCTGCGGCTGCCAATATGGAGTTTCGCATTAAGGAGCATGGAATGTTCTCCGCCCGACGGAAGCTGGAGATGGACACATTCGTCGGCTTTGGGGCATCTGAATCGATGATGACCGGCCTTATGAGGGGTATTATCGATGCTGCCGTTACCGTGTGCGATGGCGCTGGAACGGTCATCACCTCTAATGGATCGCTGGTCCAGGGCATGGGCGGATACATCTCGGGACTGGTGGAGACAGATCCCATTCCTGAGGTTATAGATGGCATAAGATCCAGGGATGGGCATGTCCTCTCTCCCGAGAGTGGAAGGATCGATCAGCTGGAGGGCGCGGCCTATGCCATAAGCGCTGGATACTGCCGGTTCGCTGTGACGGTAGCAGATGTCCAGACTGCAGAGAGGCTGAGGGAGCTGGAGAGATCAACTGGAGTGCGGATAATGATAATCGGGGTCCATCTCACAGGGATCAGCCAGGATGATGCCAGAAGGCTCTTGAAGGCGGCGGATATCGTCACCAGCTGCGCTTCCAGGCATATACGTGAAGAGGCTGTACCCCTGGTGCAGGTGGGAACTGCGGTGCCCCTCTTCGGCCTGACCCCCTGGGGAAAGGAGCTGCTGGTGGAGAGGGCAAAGTATGTCTCTTCGCCGCTGCTGATAAACACCATGCCCCTTCCCGTCCTCCCGGAGAAAAAGCAACCCAGGCCTCTGGTCTAGATCTTGGATAATGGAATCCTCAGCAAAAAAGACTTTGAAAAATATAGCTGCCTCATGGGCAGGGAAGAGTCATAATGGAGGCGTTGCCGCTCTCCAGCTGCATCCTCATATTTGTGTAGCCCTGATAGCTTCCGGTCATGATGTAGGCAGGAGCGGAGCTGGTGCTTCTCTGCACCCGCGCTCCCACCCTTGCCGTTCCATCCGCTTCGGTGTGGATGCTGTACACTGAGTTCTCATTGGTCTGGCTCACGGAGGTGTCTTTGACCAGGTCCCGGATCTCAGAGTAGCTCTCGGAATAGATCGATCCCACCTCATAGTTCTTGGCGCAGAGGGCATTTCTCAGGTCGCTCTTGGTGATGGGCTCGCTGTATAAAGATGGCTTGTTCTGGTAGACTCCCCATTCATTGGCCCAGATCTCATTGAATCCATCCTCAAATCCGCCATAGACATGAGCGTCAATGGAGCGGGATATAGTGCCTGTACCTCTGGTCCCAGTGACCAACTTCTGGCCGTGAAAGCCGCTGGTTGTCTGGTAGATGCGCATATCATCCGAGTATCCCTGATTGTAGATCCAGGAGTGCTCAGTCATATTCTGAGCAACTCCCGCTGCTGGGGGAACCAGAAAGCCCAAGCAGGCGATGATGCTAAATGCCGATATCATCAGAAACCCGGATTGCCACCATTTCATATGCGCAACTTCATCTCAATCGAATATAAATTTGATCCTGATTCTATCCTTGCTGCTCATTCCTTTCTTCAGCCAATCTGCTGCTCTCCACTCTATTCCCTCCCCTGCGTTTGATGTCCTTCAGCCGCCTCTCCAGGGAGGCTGCCAGGTCAGGTGAGGGGCTAGCTCCATAGTAGTCCAGCCGGGCAGCAAGGGCGAGCTTTCCAGCCAGAGCGCGTGCCACCTTTCCCCGCAGCCTTCTTGGGGCCCCCATGACTGCTGGATGGCGGAAGATTATCCCGTGCTTGGGGGAAGGGGCATGGCCGTCAAGATGCTTGAAGAGGGACTTCTCCGCCCCCATGACCTGCACCCGGGAGGAGGGCATCTTTGCCAGCCGGCTCAGGCCTCCTGCCCTGGATATGAGCCTCGCTGCCAGGATCGGTCCGGCCAGAGCGGAGAGGTTTGGGGCGAGCTCTTCTGCCCGAAAGCTTACTTCCTCCTCCATGCTCTTCCTCGATTCCCTCAATCGGAGAATGGACCTGGCAAAGGGTCCCATAATCCGATCCTCGCAGAGCGACTCCGCCAGATCCTTTCCATGAACGATCCTCTGATGGTGCAGGCGATGCCACTCATAGAGCCTCTCATCCAGCAGATTTATCGCCTCAGTCATATCGTCTATGGCCTCCACCGCCTGGAGGAGGTCCTGTTCTGCAGTAGCCAACTGGGCAAGCTGGCGGCGAACGAGGCTCAGGGCGACCTCTCTGAGGCGGGCGTTATATTCGATATCACCTGCCGTATATCCATGCATTAGGGCCAGGCAGCGCAGGTCGGGCTGAACGGATGGGCCGGCAGGAAGAGGCCTCTTTAAAAGGGCATCTATCATCCTCTCCCCATCTTCAGACAAGAATACTGATCCAGTCTCCGAATCAATCCTTCCAAACCAGGTCGCGATCTCCATACAGCCATACCTCCCGGCATTAAGCCATTTGTTTTATCTTGGTCGTCTTCTATCTTCACTCTTACCTATATTATCCTCTTCCATTTCATCCCGTTTTCTGAAATCTGCAAGCCTTGTTTATGTAATCTCCGGGGATTACTTTCTCTCCGCACAGATCTTCCTTAAATAGTTCAAGAGCCCAGTTACTATCACCTCTCAATGAAAAACAGGGGGCATACGGGTAATGAAAGAAATAATAGATCAGATATCGGCTCGTCTCAGGGAGCAGAACATCCTTGTCCCTGATGAGGAGATTGAGGTTCGCCTAAAGAAGCTAATCGACGATTTTCGCGTGCCGGAAGGGGAAGCAAGAAGATCGGTCTTGAACTACTTCCAAAAGGAGCATGGAATTATGCCTCAAGCCAGGGCCAGCTCGGAGAAGGTCAAGCTCTCCGAGATCAAGGAATCCGGCCGGTGGGTGGATTTGGAGGTTAAGGTTCTGGATCTCTGGGAGCCGGCAACCGATGCCATCTCTCAGACCGGCCTGGTTGGCGATGGCTCGGGGGCAATGAAGTTTGTGAAATGGAAGAAGTCCGAGCTGCCCGATCTGGTCTTAGGCCAGAGCTATTCTCTGAAGAAAGTGATCACGGATGAGTTCCAGGGCCGGTTCAGCATAAAACTGAATCGCACCAGCCAGATAGAGCCACTGGAAAATGAGGTGGAGGCAAGATCGGTCAGCCGGGCCGCGCAGGAGATGAAGGTGATCGAGATCTGCGAGCCTGGACTGTGGGTCGATCTGAAGGTCAAGGTGGCTCAGCTCTGGGAGCCGAACAGCGATTCCATCTCCCAGTCGGGCCTGATCGGCGATGAGACCGGCTCTATAAAGTTTGTGAAATGGGCGAAAGCTGATCTTGCCAACCTGGAGGAGGGGAAGAGCTATCTTCTTCGAAACCTGGTTACAGATGAGTTCCAGGGGAGGTTCAGCGTGAAGCTGAACCGCACCAGCCAGATCGAGCCGTTGGATGTTGACATAGAGATCGGCTCCCAGGCTGCAGAGTTCTCCGGGGCTCTGGTGGATGTGCAGAAGGGCTCGGGATTGATAAAGCGCTGCCCGGTATGCAAACGCTCCTTGGCCAAGGGAGTATGCACCGAGCATGGAAAGGTGGATGGCACATATGATCTGCGCATCAAGGCGGTGCTGGACGATGGCCGCCGGGTGCAGGATGTCCTCATCAACCGGGAGACCACTGAGCGGCTGGTTGGGCTTACCCTGGATGAAGCCAGGATGATGGCCATGGAGGCGCTCGATCACGAGGTGGTGCGCTCCCTCATCGAGAGCAAGCTGGTGGGCAGATACTTTGCCATCGCTGGGCCAAGGGTCGATCGCTATCTATTGGTGGAGACCATAAATGAGCTCATGCCGGTGACAGAATCGAGTGTGGACGAGCTCATGAGCCGGGTGGAGGCGATCTAGGATGGCGGGATTTTCCAGAGAGGTGGCGCGCAGGATATTCGCCGAGGAGCTGAAGAGTTCAAACTACTCCTTCCGGGAAGGTGAGGACCAGCATCAATATGCTCCTCAATACCTTCTCACCCCTACCGGGGCCAAATGCAATCGGGTCTTCTTCGTGGGAACGCTGACCGAGAAGGACGATATCGGTACAGATGTGGAGTACTGGCGGGGGCGAGTGGTGGACCCGACGGGCAGCATTCTGATCTATGCCGGGCAGTACCAGCCAGAGGCCGCTCAGATACTGGCCAGCATGGATGCACCTGCTTTTGTCTCCATCGTGGGAAAGCCCAACCTCTACCAGACGGAGGACGGCAATGTCATCATATCTCTGCGCGCTGAGTCCATCCAGAGGGTGGATGAGGCAACCAGAAACCGGTGGATAATGGATACCGCCAGGCACACTCTTGAGAGGCTCTCACTCCTCGAGAAGGCTGAACCAGCTCCATTGTCAAGCGACTTTGCCACCGCAGACAGCGCTTATCCCTCCACCAATCAGCAGGATGCGGCTCGTGCCCGGGAGCACTATCATACCGATATAGAGCGCTACCGCAAAATGGTCGCTCGGGCCCTTGCCTCTCTGAAGGCGGACCTGGCCAAGACCGTGGGAGATGATTCCAGGTCTCGGGAAGAAGGGTTCGAGGCGAAGCGGGAAGCAAAGCAAAAGGAGATGCCAGAGGAAAAGCAGCCAAATAAAAAGATCAAGCCCAAGAAGGGTGGATCGCTGGACTCCTGGCCTGAGGCCGGGGGGGATGAAGAAGTGGAGACCTTCAACCTTGGAAAGAAGAGCTGAAAAGTCTTATATAATCTACAGAAGCTCATAGAGCAGAGGTGAGTCAATATGGTAATTGGTGTAACGATGGTCAAGGTGGTGCCAGGACAGGAGAAGACTGTATACAATGCTCTGCAGGAGATCGACGGCATCAAGGATGTGTATCATGTCTTCGGCGAATTCGATTTCGTGGTGATCATTGAGGTCGAGGGCCTGAGCATGCTCAACAAGCTGGTCGATGTGATCAGAGAGATTGATAACGTCAATGCCACCCAGACGGTGGTCGGGGCCGAGCTTTAAGCCCCGTCATCCCCTCTCATGGAGATCGCTGAGGAGCTGGCTAAACAGCAGAAGGCCATCTCCGTAGCTGAATTTTTTGAGAAGAACCGTCAGATCCTTGGATTCGACTCCGCGCCTCGCGCCTTAATTACCTGTGTAAAAGAGGCGGTGGACAACTCTTTGGACGCCTGCGAGGATGCGGGCATTCTGCCGGACATATTCGTGCAGATAAAAAAGAGCGGCGAATACTTTCAGGTCATAGTGGAGGATAATGGCCCGGGGATTGTGCCGGAGGAAATCCCGCGCGTCTTTGCCAAACTGCTCTATGGTTCTCGATTTCATACTCTGCGCCAGAGCAGAGGCCAGCAGGGCATAGGAATCTCCGCCGGGGTGCTCTACTCCCAGCTCACCAGCGGCAGGCCGACGCGAGTTATATCCAAGATCGCTCCGGACAGGCCTGCATATTACTGTGAGCTCATGATCAACACCTCCAAAAACGAGCCTGAGATCATTAAAGCAGAGGAGGTGGACTGGGAGAGGCCTCGGGGAACGCGGGTAGAGATGGAAATGGAGGGCTCTTATGTCCGCAGCCGCAGGCAGTCGGTCTATGGCTCATTGAAGAGCGCTGCTATCGTCAACCCCCATGCCCGCTTAACCCTGGTGGAGCCGGAGGGAAATGTGGAGGTCTTCGAGCGGGCGACGGAGAGCCTTCCCAAGAAGGCCTATGCCATCCAGCCCCATCCAGAGGGAATAGAGCTTGGGGAGCTGATCAAGCTCTTGCGCTATACCGACAAGAAGAAGCTCCGGGTATTTCTTAAGGAGACCTTCTCCTCCATCGGAACGATATCCGCCCAGGAGCTGTGCAAAAAAGCGGATCTGGACCCTGAAGCTCCTCCCGCAAGCCTGGACCACGATGAGGCGGTGCGCTTGCTTTTGGCCTTCAAACAGATCCGGGTTAAGTCGCCTCCGGTGGACTGCTTATCACCCATAGGAGAGGAGCTTATCCGGGCGGGGCTGGAGAAGGAGTTCCGGCTGGACTTCATAGCCACCACCACCAGGCCGGTATCCGTCTACTCAGGAAATCCCTTCCTGGTTGAGGTGGGAATGGGCTATGGCGGTGAGCTGGCCCGAGAAGGCCGCATAGAGATACTCCGATTCGCTAATCGAGTCCCCCTGGTCTACCAGCAGGGGGCCTGCGCCATAACTCATGCTGTGGAGTCGGTCTCCTGGAAGAACTATTCTCTGAGCCAGTCCGCAGGAAGCGGTATTCCCGTCGGTCCGGCAGTGCTGCTGGTGCACATCGCCTCCACCAATATCCCCTTCACCTCGGAGAGCAAGGATGCGGTGGCCGATATGCCGGAGATTCTCGTTGAGATCGACCTGGGGCTCAAGGAGGTGGCTCGAAAGCTGCGTCGCTACCTGAGCAGGCAAAGCCTGCTATCCGAGAGACGGGAGAAGGAGGAGATCATCAGAAAGATCCTTCCCCGGATAGCAAAGAAGCTCGCCGATGTCTTGGACCGTCCCGAGCCGGACATCGGACCGGTGGTGGCCAAGATCATGGGCAACCTTCTGGTTTACAGGGAGAGCGAACAGCAGGACGGCCGGATCTCGGTCCGGCTGGTGGTCGAGAACCACAGCGACCTTATAAGATCCTTCAAGCTGCATGAGATTTTGGGGGAGAAGGCGGAGGCGGTCAGTCCCCCTGCCAAGGTAATTTCTCTGGGGGATGGATACGATCACCACTGGAAGCTCTCCGTAGGCCCGGGCCAGAAGGCCATTATCAGCTACCAGATCGGGGCGAATAGCAACGGGCCAGCTAAGCCGGTGGTAGAGGGTCTGGACCCGGAGATCGTCACCGGCGCCAGAGCGATCTGATAGGGAGATCTGATAGATGACAGGATCCCAGCGATTGGAGTGAGGGCATGGCAGGATCAGATGACAGGAAGAGCTCGGAGAGAGCGTTGAGGGATTCCCGGTCGAAAACGGCAGAAGAGAACCTTCTCCGTCTGGCCGATTCGCTCTATGGCCAGTTTCAGCGGGGAGTTGTACCTCATATATCTCTGCCCTCCCGGACCAAGGGAAATATCGAGTTCTCCACTAAAGACGATGTCTGGATCTACGGAGACCAGGAGACGATGCGCAGCGTCAAGACGGTTCGGGGAGCCAAGACCCTTCTTAAAACCGTCCACCTGACAGAGCTGCTGATAGATGAGCATCTCAAGAACAATCGGGGCTCGACATTAAGAGAGATCTATTACATCTCCGAGAACTGGGATATAGCCAAGTTCAATGAGCAGGCAGAGAGCGACCGGCTGATCGAGGACCTGGAGATTGTAACCGATCTGCACCGGGAGGATTTTCACGTCCGTCCGGAGGAGGACGGAGCAGCTGTCTTCGGGCCGCTTCGCCTGAAAGAGCAGACCCGCCGGGGAGAGAAAGAGATGCACTGCCAGGAGGACGTTGGCGAGGCCGGCTATCAGATACCCTTCAACGTGGATAACATCGAGTTCATCAACCATGATGCCCGGATGGTCATGGCCATTGAGACCGGCGGAATGTACGCCCGGCTGATAGAAAACGGCTTTGATGAGGAGTATAATGCCATCCTGGTGCACATCAAAGGCCAGCCCGCCAGGTCCACCCGGCGGATCATAAAGAGGCTGAACACGGAGCTGGACCTCCCGGTGGTAGTCTTCACCGATGGCGATCCCTGGTCCTATCGCATCTTCGCCAGCATAGCCTACGGAGCGATCAAGAGCGCCCATCTCTCCGATCATCTGGTAACGCCCAAGGCTCGCTTCCTGGGAGTGCAGCCCAGCGATATCGTGGATTATAACCTATCCACGGACAAGCTTACTGACAGGGATCTTCAGGCCCTGAAGAGCGAGCTTTCTGATCCGAGGTTTGCCAATCCCTACTGGGAAAAGCAGATCCACTTGCAGATAGACCTCAAGAAGAAGGCCGAGCAGCAGGCTTTTGCTGGAAAGGGGCTGGACTTTGTAACCAAGACCTATCTGCCGGACAGGCTGACGGAGATGGGGATCATCTGAATGATCATCGACTTTCATGCCCACATCTATCCTCCGTCGGTGGCAGCCAAGATCCTGCCCGCGGCCAGAAGAAAGCTGAAGGTAGAGGTGCCGGGAAGCGGAGCGCCCCAGGATCTGAAGGGACACATGAGCCGTTCCGGGATCGCGAGATCGGTCCTCCTCCCCCTGGCCAAAGGCAGAGAGGATGTCTCCAGCCTCAACGACTGGATTCTGTCCGTATCCGGAGAGGGCCTGATCCCCTTTGGAGCCATCCATCCGTTTATGGAGAACCTGGAGGCGGAGCTGGACCGGCTGGCTGGTTGCGGCGTGCGAGGGGTCAAGATAATGCCTTTGCTGCAGGAGTTCTATCCCGATGATCAGTGCTGCGAGAGGCTTTACGAGGCATTGATCAAAAGAGGGATGATGCTAGTCACTCACACGGGCCGGGATCCTCTGGAGAGGGAGGAGGTCTTCGGGACGCCGGAGCGCTTTGCCAGAGTCGTCCAGTGCTATCCCGAGCTCAAGCTCTTGCTGGCCCATCTGGGCGGGATGCGAATGTGGGATGAGTCGAGAAGGCATCTTCTCCCCGCGGGAGAAAATGCCTATTTTGATACCGCTTATGTCTCCTTTTATCTGGATGAAAAGAATATGGCGGATCTGATCCAGGATATTGGGGCGGATCGGGTGATATTCGGCAGCGACTATCCCTGGGAGATTCCGGGCAGAGCAGTGGAGATAATCCAGAGGCTGGATCTATCAGAGGGAGAGAAAGAGGCCATACTCTGGAGGAATGCCTCCATTTTATTGAAGTGACCGCTGGTAAAATTAAGCCCATTCCCATCATGTCAGGTCTCCAGGACCGGATGCTTCGGATGCGAGACAAAGATTTATACTTTATAAGAACAGATGTTGCCGGCAATGAAACGCGATCTTCTCGATATTCTGGCTTGCCCTATGTGCAAAGGAGACCTGATCCTGGAGGTATTCGAAGAGAATGAGTCGGAGATATTAGCCGGCAAGCTCTGCTGTCGTGCTTGCAATGAGATCTATCCCATTGAGGACGGGATTCCAAATATGCTGCCTCCAGAGCTTCGAGAATGATCATATTCTAGATTGACCAGATGGATGCCTGGCCGAATCCGCGCTAAGAGCCCCAGAATAGGGGATGGGGGCAGAGAAGGGGCTTGGGATTCACAGGCGAAATATTTATACAATATTATGTAACAATAGCGAGTGAGGGGTTTTGGGATTGGATCATATTGTTCGCATCAACGAGGGAAGCGATACCAAGACACCCATCGTCCTCCATCTTCTTCCTGGCGAGGAGACCCTCTTCAACCTCGTGGTCATCAACGATGGAGAGCCTTCAGATGTCTCGCTTCAGGCCAGCGATCCCGTCTTCAAGGCGGTTCGCTTCAGAAGATCGGATGACTATGTGGATGGAAAGCAGATCATACCAATCTTCGCCCGAATGCCCGACGATACAGACCGGCTGGATGGAGAGATCATCCTGAAGAGCAGCATTGGCGATAGCCTGGTGCCTATAACCATCCTGCGGGATTCCATGGTCTCCAAGTCAGATCAGCTCCCCGGCACCCAGCCCGAGGGGCTCGGCCACCAGGGCCCATCAGATAGGTTGGGCAGGGTCCCCTCTCGAGCCCGGATCCGGGACATCGCCCCGGCAGAGGAGGCGCAGACTGAGGATTACCGGGAAGAGGAAAGGAATCCTGACGAGGATGAGATCGGCGCCGATGGGATTGATCCAGAGATAATTGATCCCGAGGGCATGGATGATGGCGGGGAGGATGAGGATCGCAGTCCATACGAGTCCTCCGAGGATCTGGATACGGAATTCGTCCCGGCGAAGGATGGACGCGATGAAGAGGATGAGAGGGAGAGCCGGAACATATCGTTCTCAAAGGATCAGGATCTAGAAAGATATCGATCTGCCCGCCGTTTTCGCAGGATTGAGGATCTCTCTGGGTTGGATAGCAACAATCACAGCCAGGAGCGCATTGGTCCGTTGAGGGAGAGCGGATACTCCTCCGAGCCCGATGATTATTTTGGAGAGTCTGATCCTTTTAAGATCCCCCGAGAGGACCGGCGGTTTCAGAGAGACGAGGCAGCACAGGATCCTGAGAACCTCGTCCGGCCAGGGATCAGAAGAGAGCCACTCGGATCGGTCGAAGGGGAAGAGAATTCCACAGAGCAGTTTGAATCAGATCAGATTCGTTCTGAAGAGGAGGCAGGAGAAGTAGCTGAGGATGAGGACGGCTTACGAGCGATCGGAGCGATGCAGATCATTCCCGCAGTTATCTTCTTTGGCCTGGTTAGCGCATTGGTTCTGACCTTCATCACCGAGAGCATTCCCGAGTTTCCCGGAGCCCTTGTATCGTCGATTTTGATCGTCACCCTTATCATATACGGAGCGGCTACGCTCCTGAAGGCGTAAAAATGAGATATATCGTGGTCACAGGCGGGGTTATGAGCGGCCTTGGGAAAGGCATAACTGCAGCTTCCATAGGCAGGCTGCTCATGAACAGGGGCTATAAAGTCACGGCCATAAAGATCGATCCCTACATCAATATCGATGCCGGTCTCATGAGCCCCTTTCAGCATGGAGAGGTCTATGTTCTAAAGGATGGGGGAGAGGTGGACCTGGACCTGGGGAACTATGAGCGATTCCTTGATGTCGAGCTGACCCGAGACCACAACATCACCACCGGTAAGGTCTACAGCACAGTGATTGAGAAGGAACGGCGAGGAGAGTATCTGGGCAAGACGGTGCAGATCATCCCCCACATCACCGAGGAGATTAAGAAGCGCATCCGTCAGGTCTCCCGAGACGGGGGCTGCGAGATATGTCTGGTTGAGGTGGGGGGCACAGTGGGCGACATCGAGTCCATGCCCTTCCTGGAGGCCATGCGCCAGCTCAAGTATGAGGAGTCGGGGAACATCTTCTTCGTCCATGTAACCCTGGCCCCCTCCACCACCGATGGGGAGCAGAAGACCAAGCCCACCCAGCATAGCGTGAAGGTGATGAGGGAGCTGGGTCTGCAGCCGGACATGATCGTGGTTCGCTGTGAGAATCCCCTGCTCCCAGAGACCAAGCACAAGATCGCCCAGTTCTGCGATGTGCCGGCAGAGGCCGTGATCAGCGCCCACAACTCTGACGACATCTACAAGGTGCCTCTGCAGATGGAAGCCGAGGGCATTGCCAGGTACATCATGAAGGAGATGAGGCTCTTTCCTCTGGAGGAGAGGAAGGATTGGGATAAGTTTGTAAGGAAGATGGGAGAGGTCACGGGATCGGTCAAAGTGGCAATTGTGGGCAAGTACACCGTGGGTCAGCAGTGCGCCGATCCCATGGAGGATGCCTACCTATCCATTCGGGAGTCTCTGAAGCATGCGGGGATTGAGGCTGGCGTCCGGCCGGAGATCGTCTGGATCGATGCCGAGGAGCTGGAGCACGGATCATCTGACCTCATCCTGCGGGAAGCGGACGGCATTCTGGTGCCTGGAGGCTTTGGCTCCCGGGGCACAGAGGGCAAAATCAAGGCGGTGCAGTATGCCCGGGAGATGAAGGTTCCCTATTTGGGTATCTGCTTTGGCATGCAGCTGGCGGTGATCGAGTATGCCCGGAACGTCTGCGGCCTGGAGGGGGCGGGAAGCACTGAGTTTGGAGAGACCCCTCATCCAGTGATTGCTATTTTGCCTGAGCAGGAGAAGATCAGGCAGATGGGGGCGACCATGCGGCTGGGAAATTATCCCGCCCGCCTTTTGGAGGGCAGCCTGGCGCACAGGATCTACGGCAAAACCAATATCGTGGAGAGGCACAGGCACAGATATGAGGTCAATCCCGCTTATATCAAGCCCATCGAGGAGAAGGGGATGATCTTCTCTGGCAGGAACGGTGATCTGATGGAGATCTGTGAGATTCCAGAGCATCCTTTCTTCTTCGGATCTCAGTTCCACCCGGAGATGAAGTCCCGGCCGGGTAAGCCATCGCCGCCGTTTCTGGCGTTTGTGGAGGCGATGAAGCTGCGAGGAAGAAATTAGTCTTTGTCACTATGGCAATAGCATATTATGCTATTTAGTGGAGTTTGATGACAAATGCTTAATCGGGTAAAAATAGAGCGGTTTAAGAATATTGAAGACGCGACCCTCGATTTAAAACCGATAAATGTGCTCGTTGGATCAAACAATTCTGGGAAAAGCAGCATTCTTCAAGCAATACAATTTGCGGTATCCGTGGCCCAAACAACATCTACACTTGAAAATGCAAAATGGTATTCATCCGGAGACAATTTACAGACATCTATTTCACCAACTCAATTGATCTATTCCCCGCTACGGGACGTCTATGCCTTAGCTCTCAACAGAGGCCTTCGAAAAGATTATGCAATAAAAGTAGAATTCGAATTTGAAGAAGATGGATTTAAAGATATTTCTCAAATCATAGTAAAGAAAGGACAAAACAGAAATATCGCCATTACTATAATTGGGAGCAAGTTTGGGAAGAAACTTCAATCAATTGAAGAGCCATTCAGTATTTTTGTTCCTGGACTTGCAGGGATTCCTGCGTTTGAAGAATATAAAACGCCGATAACAGTTAGAAAGGCAGCTGCAAGAGGAGATGCCAATAATGTATTCAGAAATGTTCTTTGTTTGTTAAATAAGGAAAGAACTAGTTGGGACAATTTTATTGGAGACCTTCAAGACATATTCCCTGGC
>WOYI011527155.1_pt1 | contig 18683 bp, 14 predicted proteins | sample 6423411 | NCBI WGS metagenome assembly WOYI01 (sample SAMN13441803, study PRJNA592873) | oil field metagenome | biome: oil field; feature: oil-well bore; material: oil-contaminated soil; isolation source: oil-contaminated soil from oil-well borehole | place: Germany: Wietze | collected 2016-10-18 ... | reverse complement strand
GCCGCAGCGCCCCCGCCTGCTGCCGCCATGAAGCCAGCACCGGCCATACGCCCGGACAAGGCCAAGGTGGCGGAGCCCGACTGGTTCAAGAAGATCAGCGCCATGGCGCTTTCCTCGGAAGAACGCCTCGGCCTGCAGGCCTTCAGGGCCATCTTCAATTACACCTTCCGGGACGCCGTGCCCGAGCAGCTGCCCGGGCCCAAGTGGGGCCGCCGGGAGCTGGAGATCCTCGCCTCGGACCGGATCTCCAAAATCATGGGACCGCAATTCGAACCCATCGATCAGTACGAGCCCATCGTACGCATGCCCATGCCGCCTTTGCTGCTGGCCGACAGCGTGCTTGGCATCGCTGCCGAGCCCCTGTCCATGAGCTCCCAGGGCAAGCTGTGGACCGAGTCTGTGGTGGAAGAGGACAACTGGTACCTGCACCATGGCCATGTGCCTCCTGGCATCGCGCTGGAAATGGGTCAGGCAGACCTGCTGCTGATCTCCTGGCTGGGCGTGGATCTGGAAAACCGGGGCCAGAAGGTCTACCGCCTCCTGGGCATCGACGCCATTCCCTACCGAGGTCCGCTCAAGATCGGCGAGCGCATGATCGTGGACATCAACTGCGGCGGCTATGCCACGTTGGGCGACATCCGCCTGTTCTTCTTCAACTCCCATGGCTGGGTGGACGGCAAGATGATCTCCGCGGTGCGCAATGGCCAGGCGGGCTTTTTCACAGAAGAAATCCTCAAGAGCTCGGGCGGCATCCTCTGGGACCCGGTCAAGGATGGCTCGCCGCGGCTCAACGGACCCTTGGACCCGCCCGCCGGCGGCGGCTTGCTGGACCACGGCAAACGCAGCTTCACCAAGGATGAGGTCTTTGCCTTCAGCGAGGACCGCGCGGTGGACTGCTTCGGGCCGCTCTATGCCGAGACACTCAACCACACCCGTACCCCGCGGATGCAGCGTGGCTTGATGCTGCTCATCGACGAGGTGGTGGAGTGCGACATCCGGGGCGGCCCCTGGGGCCGGGGCTACATCAAGGCCATCAAGCGCCTGACCGACGAGGAATGGTTTTATGACGGCCACTTCAAGGGTGACCCCTGCATGCCCGGCACGCTCACCATGGAAGCCATCGCCCAGCTGGCCATCTTCGCCTGTGCCGCCATGGGCTATACCGTAGGCCGAGACGGCTGGCGCTTCGAGCCGCTGATAGAGGAAATCTCCCATGTACGCGCCCGGGGCCAGACCGTGCCTGGCGCCCGGGAGGTCATCTATGAGCTGTTCGTGGAAGACGTGAGCACCAGCGACGTGCCCACCTTCCATGCCCAGGGCATGAGCACCGTGGATGGCCTGCGCGCCTTCCACGGCAGCGGCTGTGGCGGCCGGCTGGTACCGGGCTATCCCATGGAAAGCCGGGTGCGCATGCTGCCCAAGTTCACAGATCTCACCGCAGCCCGGGTGGATGGCCTGCTGCTGGATCGGGCCCATCTGCTGCACCTGGCCTGGGGCAAGCCCTCGGATGCCTTTGGCGCAACCTACAAGGACTTCGACTGGACGCGGGCCTGTCCGCGCCTGCCGGGGCCGCCTGTGCTGCTGCTCTCGCGCATCGAGCAGGCCCCCCAGCGGCTCTGGAGCCTCACCCCAGGAGCTCAAGCGCAGCTGAGCTGGGATGTGGGCGCCGAGCGCTGGCTTGCCGAGGAACAGCAGGCCGCTGGCGTACCCCTCTGGGCGCTGGCCGAACATGGCATCCAGGGCGCGAGCTGGCTCCTGTCCGCCCTGGGTGCGGCGCTGGATGAACAGGACGACAGGCGCTTCGACATCCAGGAACTGCGGCTCAGCATGCCCCAGGCGCTGGAGAAGACCCCGGCACAACTCAGTACCAGCGTACAGCTGGCCTCCATGGGCGAGGATGACACCATGGTGCTGGACAGTACCGTGACCAGCGAAACAGCAACCGTGGCTCAGGTCGCCGTGACCATGGCGGTACGCAGCACCCCGCGACCCCAAGCCCCCCAGGCACCTGCCGCACCGCAAGAAGAACCTGCCGCCCTGGCCCTGGAGCCCGCCTTGTTGCCCGACGGCATGATGAAGCTGCTGGACCAGACCCATGGCTTCTGGCCCCAGGGTGGCGAGGCCGGCCTGGGCATGGCCCGGGTGGGCATGGCCATGAACCATGGCCTGTGGTTCTTTACCTGCCATACCTTCGGCGCACCACGCTGGCCCTGTGGCTTTTATCTGGAAATGGCCACCCAGGCAGGCACCCTGCTGGCGCGCGCCCTGGGCCATGAGGCAAGACGCTGGGTGGCTGCCGGCGCGGCCATCAGCCTGCGCGTGCACGATGAGATCCACCCTGGCAGCGGCGAGCTGCTCTGTGATGTCAGCGTGCAGCCAGGCCAGGATGCCCCTCTGTTATCCCTTGCCGCCCATTTCCACCAGGATGGGCGGCTGGTGGCCGAATTGCAGGGGCTGGTGCTGCAGCCCAGCCAAGCGGCCCCGGCGGCAGCCGGCCTGCTCGATGCCGCCGCGGAGCCGCTGTTGGCCGATTACGCGGCCGACTGGGGGCCCGTGGTGCCACCCATGTGGCTGCTGGAGCGACTGGGTCAGGCGGTGCTGGAGCGCCTGCCGGGGCGGGTCATCGTCGCCATGCCGCAGGCAGGCTGGGAGCCCGGGCTGTGGCAGGGCCGCGCCAGGGTGCCCTATACCTTGACCGCACGCCTCCAGGGCCCCAACCGCATGCACTGCGCCATGACCAGCCTCCATGAACCTGCCGTGGTGCTGGCCTGGGCCTGCTTCCAGGTGGCAGAAGAGTGCTCGCTGGGCCCGCGGGCTGCTGCTGCACTGGAGCATGGCACCAGCTTTGCCCATCCCTACACCCAGGGGCTGCTGAACCATGGGCCGGCCTGGCAGACGGTGACCGCGCTGACGCTGGGGGCCACAGGAGCCAGCGCCTTGCTGCAGCCTGCGGGGTTTGCGCCCGGCGCGCTGTTTCCCGCCCTGCTGGATGCCGCCTTGCAGTCGGTGATCCCGGCAGAGGACTGGTGGACGTCCCTACCCCGGGACAAGGTCATGGTGCCTTGCGCCCTGGAAGGAGCCGAGTTCTTCCGTCCCAGCATCCGCATCACAGAGGAGGTGCGTCTGGAGAGCCGCCTGGCAAGCCAGGCGGGAGATCAGGTGCGTACCTGGCACCAGCTGATGCACCAGGGGCGCACCTGGGCCCAGTACACGGTGGTCTGGCGGCTCCAGGAGCCCACCCCATGGGACCGGCTGCCCCGTGAGGCGCGCGCCCGCTGGTGGCATCGCCATGGCTATCACCCCGAGGCGTTGCTGTCGCACCTGGATGGCAAGGGTACCACCATCCTGGAGCACAAGGATCTGGAACCTTTTGCCGAGCAGCACCTGCGCGCCTTTTATGCCCTGGAGCCCCAGGAAGACCTGCTGGCCGCCGTGGCGCTGCGCGAGCATGCCGCACGGCTGGCCATGGGCCATCCTGCCTGGGTGAGCCTTGCCAAGGAAGGAAACAACACCTTTACGGCGCGCAGCCCCACCTCGCCGGGGCGCTGCATCACCATGCAGCTCAAGGGCAACGCCAAGGGCGTGCGCATCACCGAGGCGGCTCCTGTGACGCTCGATGGCGCCATGGGGATTGCAGCGCTGGACACCCTCTGGCCCCTGGGGGAATGGCTGGGGCGCGACCTGATGACCGCTGCGCTGCAGCAGTTCGCAGGCGGCCTGTTCCTGGAAGACCCCGCTGTCCTGAGCCTCATGGGCAGCTCGCCGGTGCTGTATGTGGCCAACCACCAGATCGACCTCGAAGGCATCTTCTTTGCCATTGCCATGACCGCCATGAGTGGACGGCGCTGCCGGGTGATGGCCCGGGACACGGTACGCCACGAGTTCTGGGGGCGGGTGTTCGCCGCGCTGGCCGAGCGCCCCGGCGTTGCTGACCCAGAGCTCTTTTTGCTGGTGGAAAAGCAGGACGTCAACGCCATGTGGCAGGCCTTCCAGGACGCATTGCGCGCCTTGCGCAACGACAACAGCATGCTGTTGATCCATGTGGAAGGCGTGCACAAGGAGCGCGCCCGGGAAAGCGTGAGCCGCATCAGCACTGCCCTGGTGGATACAGCCGTGGCCCTGGAGCTGCCCTTGGTGCCGGTGCGCTTTGCAGGCTCGCTGCCCATCGAGCCTGTGGACGAGCGCCCGGAATGGCCGGTGGGGCTTGCCGCCGGGCGCGCCTGGGTGGGTAGCGCCCTCATGCCCAGCGTGCTGCGCCCTCTGTCTTCCAAGGAGCGTGCTGCCCTGGTTGCCCGGGCCATCAATGCCCTGGGGGCGCCAGCCGATGCCCTGGAAAACGAGGAGCCGGCCCAGGGAGACCCTGCCCTGCATGAGGCGGTGGCACAAAGAATGCAACAGGCTGGCGTGAACCGTGCCCAAGCCATCCTCTATTGTCTGCTGGCGCAACGCCTGGCCAATCCCAGCGAGGAAACCCGGGAAGTGTTGGCACTGTGCCATGGCACCCGCTCACCCCAGGAGGCACCCGCCTGGCTGGTGCACTTTGCCCAGGAAGCCCTGGGCGCAAAACTGTGAGACAATCCGCACAGGAGACGGCCTGGGCACCATCCCTGGCCGGTCTCCTGCGGCCAGATGGTCACAGGAAAGGGTGTGCATTGCAGGAGAAAAACCGCCATGGAGCTCGCAGGATCCTGTCACTGTCGTGAGGTGCGCTTCACGGTCCAGTCCCATACGCCCTATCCCTACATGCGCTGTTTCTGCTCCATCTGCCGCAAGACCGCAGGCGGCGGCGGCTTTGCCATCAACCTCATGGGCGCAGCCGAGACCCTGGCTGTGACCGGGGAAAACCACATCAGCGTCTACCAGGCCCGCCTGTATGATCACCACGACCAGCAACCGGTGGCCACGAGCCCCGGAAAACGGCACTTCTGCAGGCAGTGCGGTTCTGCCCTGTGGATATGGGACCCGCGCTGGCCGGAGCTGGTGCATCCTTTTGCCTCGGCCATCGATAGCCCGCTGCCCGAGCCGCCGGAGCATTGGAACATCTTTTTGGCCGACAAGCCGTCCTGGGTGACAGTCCCCCGGGGACCGGCCGATCACGACGTGCTGGAATATCCGGCAGAAAGCATCGAGACATGGCACCGCCGGCTGGGCCTCTGGCTGCCATGAGGTGAGCGGCCTGAAGCGCAGGCAGGGTGTTGCGGCATGTGGCCGCCGTCGCGGCAGGACATGCCGTGGCTCAGGCCAGCGTACCGCCGTCGGCCAGATACACCCCGCCGGTGCAGTAGGCCGCGGCATCCGAGGCCAGGAAAAGAGCGAGGTTGGCGATATCCTCGGGTTCACCCATGCGCCTGAGAGGGGTTTGCTCCAGGCTATGCTGCAGGATCGCTTCGTTTTCCCACAGGGCGGCGCTGAAGCGGGTCTTGATGAGTCCGGGGCAGATGGCATTGACGCGGATACCCGCAGCCCCCCATTCCTTGGCCATGGAACGGGTGAGATTGATCAGTGCGGCCTTGCTGGCGCCATAGAAAGCCAGCATGGGCGCGGACTCCAGGCCGCCTATGCTGGCCATGTTCAGGACCACGCCGCCGCCTTGACGCTGCATCTCAGGGACAGCGCGCCTGGCAAGCTCGAAAGGCCCAAGCACGTTTACCTCCATGATCTTGCGAAAGGCATCGGGGGACATGTCCAGCAGCGGTCCGAACACAGGATTGGTGGCGGCGTTGTTCACCACCACATCGAGACGGCCAAAGGTAGCCAAGGTGTCCTCCACCAGGCCATCGATGGCTTCCAGATTGCCCATGTGGGTCGGCACGGCATGGGCTCGATGACCCTGCTCCCGGATGCTGGCCGCCACAGCCTGCAGCGCTTCCGGCTTGCGGCCCGCCAGGACCACGCTGGCGCCCGCTGCGGCAAAGGTCCTGGCGATGGACTCGCCGATGCCGCGGCTGGCCCCTGTGACGATGGCCACCCGATCGGTGAGGGCAAAGGTGTGTGGCAGGGAAAGGTGTTGTGTGGTGGTCATGGATCGGTTCTCCTCAAGAGCGGCACAAACGGCCAAGGCGCATGGCTCGGACCCGTAACAGGACAGGTCCACAATCAAATACACTGCCTACATCATGTAGTATAGATCCACGGAGGGGGAGGGCATGCATGTGGACTGGAGCAAATACCCACAGGAGCAGTTTTTTGACGAACTGGTAGCCAGCGATGGTCCGCGCCCGGATGCCATGGCCCTGCTCACCTATCTCGCCGGCCTCGACGAGCAAGAGCTGGTGGAACGCCAGCATGCCGCCGAGCTCGCCATCAAGGTGATGGGCATCACCTTCACGGTGTACATGGAAGGGGGCACCATCGATCGCTCCTGGCCGCTGGACATCATCCCCAGGATTCTCTCGGCCCGGGAGTGGCAGCGCACCGCAGACGGGCTCAGGCAGCGGGTGCAGGCGCTCAACATGTTCATCGACGACCTGTACAATGAGCAGCGCGTGCTGCGCGACAAGATCGTCCCCCCGGAGATGATCCACTCCTCGCCCCAGTATCGCGCGCCCTGCCAGGGCATCCACCCGCCCCTGGGCATCTGGGCTCATGTCTGCGGCAGTGACCTGGTGCGCGACAAGGATGGCACGCTCTACGTGCTGGAGGATAACCTGCGGGTCCCATCGGGCGTGAGCTATATGCTGACCAACCGCATGGTGATGAAGCGTGTTTTTCCAGAGCTTTTCGAATGCCAGACCATTTTGCCGGTGGACGGCTACCCTGCCCAGCTCTTCGATACCCTGGCCTCGGTGGCGCCACGCTCGGTGGAATCCCCCATGGTGGTGGTGCTGAGTCCGGGCATCTACAACTCGGCCTATTTCGAACACGCCTATCTCGCCCAGGAGATGGGTGCCGTACTGGTGATGGGCTCGGATCTGGTGGTCTCTGACGATGATGTGGTGGCCATGCGCACCATCGAGGGTCTGCAGCGGGTGGATGTGATCTACCGGCGCATCGACGATCTCTTCATGGACCCGGAGGTCTTTCGCAGCGACTCCATGCTTGGTGTCCCGGGGCTGATGCGGGCCTGGCGGGCGGGCAACGTGGCGCTGGCCAATGCCCCGGGCACGGGGGTTGCCGACGACAAGGCCATCTACGCCTATGTGCCACGGCTGATCCGCTATTACCTGGACCAGGACCCCATCCTGCCCAATGTCCCCACCTATCTGTGTTCCGATGAGAAGGAGCGTCAACATGTGCTGGCCAACCTGGACCAACTGGTGATCAAGCCCGCCAATGAGTCGGGTGGCTATGGCATCGTGGTGGGCAGCCAGGCGAGTCCGAAGGAGCTGGACAAGCTCAGGTCGCTCATCCTCAAGGAGCCGCGCAATTTCGTGGCCCAGCCCATCCTGCAGCTTTCCACGGCACCCACGCTGGCGGACCATCATCCGGAACCGCGCCACCTGGACCTGCGGCCGTTCATCCTGTCCGGCGCCCAGACCTATGTGACCACAGGGGGGCTCACCCGGGTGGCGTTGCGCCGGAACTCCTTTGTGGTGAACTCTTCCCAGGGCGGCGGCAGCAAGGATACCTGGGTGGTGGAAGGACCATGATGCTCTCCCGCGTGGCAGAAAACATGTACTGGTTTGCCCGCTATCTGGAGCGCACGGAAGATACCGCCCGCTGCATCACGGTCAACACCAACCTGTTCCTGGACCTGCCCAGGGGCTATACCCCGGGCTGGGAACCGCTCCTGGAGATCACCGGGCTTGGGGAGCAGTATCGCGCCAAATATGGCGCAGTCAACGAGAAAAATACCCTGCGCTTCCTGCTGGGCGATACCGACAATCCCTCTTCGGTGCTGGCCTCGTTGGCTTCTGCCAGGGAAAACCTGCGCACGACCCGGGATCTGATGCCCGCGGACGCCTGGGAGCATCTGAACAGCCTCTACCTGTTCGCCCAGGAAGGCCTCGATGCTGGACTCACCCGGCGGGGGCGCTACGATTATCTGGCTGGTATCATCACCAGGGTGCAGGAAATCACAGGATTGCTCATGGGCACCATGACTCACGACGACGCTTATGCCTTCTTGCGCATCGGGCGCAACATGGAACGTGCCGACATGACAAGCCGCATCCTCGATGTGCGCTCCACGGACCTGCTGGACCGCCAGGAAGGCCATGACATGGGCGCATCACCTTTCGCCACCATCCAATGGATGCATGTGTTGCGCTCGCTGTCGGCCTATGAGGCCTACCGGCGTGCCGTCCATCCCCGGGTCAGCGCCGTCGCCGCTCTGGGTTTCCTGCTGCTGCACGGCAGTTTTCCGCGCTCGGTCTATCACGCCTATGGCACGATTGCCACAAGCCTCGAGGGATTGCCACGGCACGACCACCCGCTGCGCCTGGTGCGCAGGCTGATGCGCGTCCTCAAGCAGGCCGACTTACCGCATCTGGCAGAGGACAGCCAGGACCGGGCTCGCTACCTCGACGACCTGCAGCGCCAGATGGGCGATTGCCACCAAAGCCTCAATGCCACCTATTTTCTGATGGAGCAGCCCGGGGCGCTGCCGTCCGGGAGCAGGAGCAACACCATCACCCAGAGCCAGAGCCAGGGTACCTGATGGCGATGTTGCTGGCCCTCGATCAGGGAACCACCAGCACCAGGGCCATGGTCTGCGACAGCTCTGGCAGGGTGCTGGCCGAGGCGCGGGAGGCGGTGGCGCAGCATCACCCCAGGCCCGGCTGGGTGGAACAGGACGCCGAGGTGCTGTGGAGCAGCTCCTTGCTGGTCTTGCGCCGGACCCTGCAGGCCATTGCCCCCCAGCGGCCGGTGGCCCTGGGGCTGGCCAACCAGCGCGAAACCACGCTCCTCTGGGAGCGGGCCACCGGACGGCCCGTGGGACCGGCCATCGTCTGGCAGGACCGGCGGAGTGCGCCGTTATGTGAACGCCTGCGGCAGGAAGGGGCGGAGAACCTGGTCCGGGAACGCACCGGCCTGTTGCTGGACCCTTATTTCTCGGCCACCAAGCTGGTCTGGCTCCTGGAAAACATCCCGGGCGCCAGGGAGCGTGCCCAAAAAGGCGAGCTGGCCTTTGGTACCGTGGACAGCTTTCTCTTGTTCTGCCTGACTGGCGGGCGGCTGCACGCCACCGATTCCACCAACGCCTGCCGGACTGCCCTTTTCAATATACATACCATGCAATGGGATATGGACATGCTGCGGCTGTTTGCTGTCCCCCAGGCGCTGTTACCCGAGGTGCGTCCTTCCACGGGCCCCTGGGGGGAGGTGGAGCCGGCCCTGCTGGGCTGGCCGCTGCCCATTGGGGCTGTGGTGGGCGACCAGCAGGCAGCCCTGGCAGGTCAGGGCTGCTTTAGCCCGGGAATGGCCAAGACCACCTATGGCACCGGCGCCTTCCTGGTGATGAACACAGGATCATCACCCAGGAATCATCCGGCCCTGCTGACCACCATCGGCCACCATGTGGGTGATGAGCTGGCCTATGCCCTGGAGGGCTCTATTTTCGTGGCGGGTGCCGCCGTGGAATGGCTGGTGGACCTGGGCATCCTGCGCGAGCTGGATGACGCCCAGCGCCTGGCGGCTGCCGTTCCGGACAGCGCGGGGGTGGTGATGGTGCCCGCCCTGTCCGGACTGGCCTGCCCTCATTGGGACCCTGCGGCCAGAGGCATCCTGCTGGGCCTGAGCCTGCATACCAGGGCGGCCCATGTGGTGCGCGCCGCCCTGGAGGGCATTGCCTGGCGCATCGCAGAGGTTGTCCAGGCCATGACCCAGGGTGGGGCACCGCGCCTGGAGGCGCTGCGGGTGGACGGCGGGGCATGTGGCAATGCCGAGCTCCTGCAGATCCAGGCCGATGTGCTGGGGGTGCCGGTGGTGCGGCCGGCCATGCTGGAGACCACGGTGCTTGGCGCAGCCTTGCTGGCCGGCGTGGGTCTGGGTCTCTTCGACCTTGCTGGGGCCGGCTCGATCATCCAGGAGGAACGGCGCGTGATGCCGCGGCGCGATGAGGCATGGCGTCAGGAAGGCTGGCGGGTATGGGCAGCGGCCCTGGCCTGCTGCAGGGCCTGGTGCTGAGGGCTCAAGCTCTATGGGCATCGTGACGTGGGGGGGCGGGCAGTCGGACAAAGGGCAGGGTGTGGGGTGATGAAAGCGCCTGGCGGTCGGGACGAAACACTGGATACCCTGCAACGGGAACGCTTCGATGTGCTGGTGATCGGTGGAGGGGCTTCAGGGGTCGGCATCTGTCTCGACGCGGCAAGCCGCGGTCTGCGCGTCGCTTTGGTGGAGCAGGAGGATTTCGGCTGCGGCACCTCCAGCGCGGCCACCAAGCTCATCCACGGCGGTATTCGCTATCTGGAACTGGCCTTGCGCCACCTGGACGCCGGCCAGCTGCGACTGGTCCTGGGGGCCCTGGGCGAGCGCCATGTCTTGCTGCGCTTGGCCCCCCACCTGGTGCGCCCCCTGGAACTGGTCATGCCGGTCACGGGCCTGACCCAGGCCGCCTATTATGGGGCAGGTCTGGGGGCCTATCAGATGCTTGCCGGACGCCGCAAGGTGGGCCCGTTGCGCTACCTGCAGCCTGCAGCCGTGGCCAGGCGGTTCAGCGGCCTGCGCCAGCGCCTGGGTGGCTGGTCCTATTACGAGGCGCAGTTCGACGATGCCCGTCTGGCGTTGACCATCGCCCAGACCGCCAGGATGCATGGCGCCGTGCTGGCCAATGCCGTCCAGGTGACGGCATTGCTCAGGAACCATGGCCGGGTGGCGGGGGCGGCGGTACTGGACAATCATGGCGGCCAGCGCTTTGCCATCCAGGCGCGCTGTGTCATCAATGCCACAGGTGCCTCGGTGGATACCATCCGCCGCATGGACAACCCCGACAGCGAGCCCTTGGTCAGCCCCAGCATAGGGGTACATGCCGTTTATCGCACATCATGGATGTCATCGGGTTGCGGCTTCATCATGCCGCGCACCACAGATGGCCGCGTGCTGTTCATCCTGCCCTGGCTGGGTCATACCCTGGTGGGCACCACCGATGAACCCTGGCCCCATGGCCGGCCGCCCGCGGTCGAGGATCATGCCCTGGATTACCTGAATGAACAGGTCAAGCATTATTTTCCCATCGAGGAGCTCTCGCCCACTGCTGTCTGGGCCGGGGTGCGTCCCTTGCTGCGCCATGATGGACACCATCATACGGCGCATCTTTCCAGGGAGCATGCCATCGAGGTGAGTGCGGCGGGCCTGCTGACCGTGGTCGGGGGCAAGTGGACCACCTATCGCCTGGTGGCCCGCAGCGCCGTGGACCGCGCCCTGGTGGAGCTGGGCATGTCCGCCATTCCTTGCCGCACAGCCACCCTGCCCCTGCTGGGTGGCGAACATTTCAGGGCCGCAAACAGGATGACGCTGCTCGAAGGAGGGCTGGAGGCTGACATAGCCGACCACCTGCACTGGACCTATGGCGATCTGGCCGGTCAGGTGGCGGCACTGGCCCGCTCGGGATTTGCACAACGACTGGTCCCGGGGTACCCTTATATCGAAGCAGAGGTACTCTGGGCGATGCGTCATGAATGGGCGTTGAGCGCCGACGATTGCCTGAACCGGCGCATGCGGCTGGGTTTTGTGGACCAGGCAGCCGCCCAGGCAGCCCGCCCCAAGGTGGAAGCACTCCTGCAGGAAAGCGGCACACGGCCTCGCGCCATCTCAAAGACATCCTCCTCCTAGAGGGAACATCATGGACAGCGCAGTCGGATGACAGCAGCGCAAGGCAAGGCGGCAGACGGCAAAACCATCCAGACTGTGGTGCGCACCGCCATGCGCCGCTGTGGTACTGGTCGCGATGCCTTGCTGGCGGTACTGATCCATGTCCAGCGCCACATGGGTCATCTGCCGGATGAGGCCATAGCGGCCGTTGCCACTGCCATGAGGCTCACCCATGGCGAGGTGGCCGGTGTGGTTTCTTTTTATGCCTTTTTCCACCAGGAACCCTTCGGGCTCTATGACTGCCGCCTGGCCGACAACATCATCGAGCGCCATGCGGGAAACGCGGCGGTACAGGAACGCCTGGGCACCTTGCTCAAGGGTGGACTGGGCACACTCAGCACCACATCCTGCATCGGCCTGTCCGATCAAGCCCCAGGAGCCCTGATCGACGGCGCGCCGATCCCGTCGCTCAAGGACGATCGCCTGGAGCAGGTGGTCCATCTGATGGAAAAGGAAATCCCCGTGGCGCGCTGGCCTGGTTCGTTGAGTCGCGTCAAGCCCAATGTGCGTCGTGCCGACCGCATCCTGCAACAGCAGGCCTGGCAGGGCGAGGCGTTGCGCCAGGCCATGACCCAGGGTGCCGCGGCCTTTCTCGAGGAACTGGAGCTGTCCGGGTTGCGGGGCATGGGTGGTGCCGGCTTTCCCACGGCGCGCAAGTGGCACAGCGTGCGCGAGGCCGCCGTGACTGAACGGGTGGTGGTCTGCAATGCCGATGAAGGCGAGCCCGGCACATTCAAGGATCGCGTCTTGTTGCAACGCCACGCCGCTGCCCTTTTCGAAGGGATGACCATCTGCGGCTGGTGCGTGGGCGCCCGGCATGGGTTTGTGTACCTGCGCGGTGAATACCGCTACCTGCTGCCCATATTGCAGCGCAAGCTGGCCGCGCGGCGCCGTGCCGGCCTGCTGGGCCAGGGTATCCTGGGCGTGCAGGGCTTCGATTTCGACATCCAGATCCGCCTTGGTGCCGGGGCCTATGTCTGCGGCGAGGAGTCGGCGTTGCTGGAATCCCTGGAGGGCAAGCGCGGTGTTCCCCGTCCCCGGCCACCCTATCCCGTGGAGGCCGGGTTCCAGGCCCTGCCCACGGTGGTGAACAACGTGGAGACATTGAGCGCCGCCTGCCTGGTGGCCGTCCATGGCGGCGCCTGGTACGCGGCGGTGGGCACAGCGGCCTCCCGGGGCACCAAGCTTTTTTCGGTGAGCGGCGACTGCAGCCGCCCCGGTGTCTATGAATTGCCCATGGGCACCCCGCTGCAAGAGCTGCTGCAGCTGGCCGGGGCGCACCGTACCCAGGCCGTCCAGATGGGCGGAGCCTCGGGCGCGCTGGTGGCCCCCCATGACTTTGGTGAGCCCATCGCCTTCGAGGCCCTGCCACCGGGAGGGTCGGTGATGATCTTCGACCAGAGCCGCTCCATCAGCGGCATAGTCCATAATTTCGCCTGCTTTTTTGCCCATGAGAGTTGCGGCTTCTGCACGCCATGCCGGGTGGGCACCCGCTTGCAGCGCGACTTGGTGCACAAGTTCACCCTGGGGCACGGCGATGCCGCCGATCTCAGCGAACTCAAGGAGCTGGGCCTGCTCATGGGACGGGCCAGTCACTGTGGCCTGGGACAAAGCGCCGGACGGGCGGTAGGCGATGCCCTGCAGTATTTCCCGGAGCATTTCCCCATTGCCTCGCCCGATGCATTCGTGCAGTTGGAAACGGCCCTGGAGCAGGCGCGCGCCCTGCGCCAGGCAGGAGGCCACACGCCATGAGATTTGTCATCGACGGCATGACCATCGAGGCACAAGCGGGGGATACCATCCTGACCGCTTGCCGCCGCGCCGGCTATTACATTCCCCACCTGTGCTTCCATGGCGATCTGCCCGCCCAGGGTAACTGCCGGTTGTGCCTGGTGGAAAGCAAGGGACGCCTGCTGCCCTCCTGTCTCACCAAGGTGACAGACGGCATGGAGGTCGCCAGCGCCACGGAACAGCTGCACACCCTGCGCCTGCGTCTCACCCAGATGCTGTTCGTGGAAGGCAATCACATCTGCCCATCCTGCGAGGCCAGCGGCAACTGCATGCTGCAGGCCCTGGGATACAGGCTGGGCCTGCTGGATAATCATTACCCGCAGTTCTTCCCCAGGCGTCCCCTGGATGCCTCCCACCCCCAGATGATCCTGGACTTCAATCGCTGCATCCAGTGCCAACTGTGCGTGCGGGCCAGCGACCAGCTGGATCAGAAGCACGCCTTTGTCGTGGCGGGCCGTGGCGGGGAAGCACACATCACCGCCTCGAGCTCGAACGGCCAGCTGGGCAGCACCAGCTTCGCTGCCACGGACCATGCCGCGGGCATCTGTCCTGTGGGCGTGTTTCTCGGCAAGGGTGTGGGTTATGTGACCCCCATCGGGGAACGCCGTTATGACAGGGCCGATATCGCACAGGCCGGTGATCGCAATGCCTAAGGCGCGCCTGGCCACCGTCTCCCTGGCAGGCTGCTTTGGTTGCCACATGTCGCTGCTGGATCTGGATGAGGCGCTGTTCGAGCTGGCGGAGCTGGTGGAGGTGGATCGCAGTCCCCTGACCGATATCCGTACCATGAACGACTGTGACATCGGGTTCATCGAGGGGGGCTGCGCCAACGAGGACAATGTGCATGTGGCGCGCTTGTTCAGGAAAAAATGCCGTTTGGTGTGTGCCGTGGGGGCCTGTGCCGTCACAGGCGGCATTCCGGCCCTGCGCAACAACATCCCCCTTGCGGAATTGCTGGCCACCAGCTATCTCCAGGATGTGGTCGATCCCGGGATTCCCAACGACCCTGAGCTGCCCATGCTGCTGGACAAGGTCTACCCCATCCACGAGGTGATCCGCGTGGATCACACGCTGCCCGGCTGCCCGCCCTCCGCCCAGGCCATCGCGCTGTTCGTGAAGCAGTTGCTTGCCCATGAGCCAGTCAGCCTGCCGTATAAGGAGCTCCACTATGACTGAGGGCAGCAGCCTGGAGACCGCAGAGCGGGGCGGCTTGCGCCGGGTGGTCATTGATCCTGTGACCCGCGTCGAGGGCCATGGCAAGGTCACCATCCTGGTGGACGAGGCCAACCGCATTCACCAGGTGCGGCTGCACATCGTGGAATTTCGCGGTTTCGAGCGTTTCGTGGAGGGGCGCCCCTATACAGAACTGCCCGTGCTGGTGCAGCGGCTGTGCGGCATCTGTCCGGTGAGTCATCATGTGGCGGCCGGCAAGGCGGTGGATATCCTGGGAGGCGCAGGCCCCTTGCCGCCCGAGACCGAGGCCATCCGCCGGCTGATGCACATCGGCCAGATCCTGCAGTCCCATGCCACCCATTTCTTTCACCTCGCCTCGCCTGATCTCCTGTTCGGCATGGATGCCGCCGCACAGGAGCGGGACTTCTTTCATGTCATGGATCGGCGCCGGGAGGTGGCCAGGGATGGCATCGCCCTGCGACGCTTCGGCCAAGCAGTCATCGCTGCGGTCTCCGGCAAGCGCATCCATGGCACCTGCGCCATACCTGGCGGGGTGAACAGGGGTATTGCCGCCCAGGAACGCCAGTGCCTGCTGGCCGCCATCCCGGAGATGCTGGAACGGGCCCAAGAGGGCATCGAGGTATTCCGCACCTGTTATGCTGCGGACCTGCAACGCAATCGGGCCTTTGGCACGGTACCGGGCAACGTGTTGAGCCTGGTCCAGGGCGATGGCACGCTGGAATTCTATGATGGGGTGCTCAGGGCGCGCGCCCCCGATGGCGCCATGGTGTTCGATGGCCAGCCCGCGGCGGCCTACCGGCAGCGCATCACAGAAGCGGTAAAGCCTTGGAGCTACATGAAGTTTCCCTTTCTCCACGAGCTGGGTCAGGAGCAGGGCTGGTATCGGGTGGGCCCCCTGGCACGCCTGGTCAACTGCGAGCGCCTGGGCACACCTCTGGCCGATGCCCAGCGGTGTGCCTTCCTGGAACAGGAGGGACGCTTCGTCCAGTCGTTGCTGGCCACCCACTGGGCGCGCCTGATCGAGGTGCTGCACGCCACCGAACTCATCGGGGATCTTCTGGACGATGAGGCCATCGAACAGCCGCGCCAGGCCGAGATGGGCCCCTGGCGCCAGGATGCGGTGAGCATTGTGGAAGCGCCCCGCGGCACACTGATCCACCAATACGGCATGAACAGCGATGGATTGATCAATGCCGCCAATCTGATCGTGTCCACCACCAACAACAACCAGGCAATGAACGAGGCCATCCGCCGGGTGGCCCAGGACGAACTCGATGGTCATGTCCTCACCGAACCGTTGCTCAATCACGTGGAGACGGCCATTCGCGCCTATGACCCGTGCCTGTCCTGTGCCACCCATGCCCTGGGGCAGATGCCGCTGATCATTACGCTGCAGGATGGGGCCGGACATACCCTGGATGCCATCATGCGCGACCATGACGGGCAGATCGTCCATGCATGAGCACCGTGGCGCTGCTGGCTCTTGGCAATCCGTGGCGTGGCGACGATGCCCTGGGCCTGCGGGCGGCCGCGGCAGCCCGGCAACGTGCGCCGCACAGCATTGAACTGCGCACCCAACACCTGCTGGGTCCAGAAGATGTGCTGATCATGGAGGATGCCGCTGTGGCATTGTTCGTGGATGCCAGTCTCCAGGAGGAGGGTGCCTTTCGCCTGAGCCGCATCGCGGCGGCAGAGCAGGACAGCGTGTTGCGCCATGGGCCCAGCCCTGCCCAGGCGCTGGCCTGGGCAGGGCTGGTTCTGGAACGGGTGCCTCCCGCCTTTCTGCTGGCCATACACGGCATGGCCTTCGAGGCTGCAGCCGGCCTGTCCCGGCAGGCTGCCATGCACCTGGAAAAGGCCCTGGACTTCCTGGACGCTCTGCTGGCCGAGCCCCGCGCCGAGCACTGGATCACCCTCTGCGGTTCAAGCCCATGAAAATCGTGGTGATAGCACCCAACAGCCGGCAGCCATCCTGGGTGGATGCGGCCTGCGCAGAATACAAAAGACGCCTGTCTGGCTTTGTGGCATGTACCCTGGATGTGCCCGCCTCACCCAGGGGCAGGGCATGCGGTGCCGTGCTGCAACGCCGGCTCCAGGAACATCGGCGCAACGGGCGCTGTCATACGATTGCCATGGATGAGACCGGCACGCTGCTTACCACCAGCCAATGGGCCCGTCGCCTTGAGCAGGCCCGCATGGATGGCGAACATCTCCTGTTCGTCCTGGGGGATGCCGATGGTTTGCCCACGGCCATCCGCCATGAGGCCCAGGACACCTGGTCGCTCTCGCCTTTGACCATGACCCATGGGCTGGCCCGGGTGGTCCTGCTGGAGCAGCTTTATCGTGCCGCCACCTTGCTCGCTGGCCATCCCTATCATCATGGCAATCCCGGCGATCTGCCCGCCATCCCGTGAAGCGCTGGCTTGCGCTGCTCACTGGCCTCCTGTTGCTGGCAACAGGAGGTAGTCTCTGGGGGCTCTATGCCCTGGTGGAAAAGGGGGCAGCCGCCAAACCATTCTGGGAGACCACGCTCAGCAAGCTGCTGCACACAAAGGTGCGCATCGCCTCGCTTTCCTCGCAACGTCAGGGTATGTGGCCGGCGTTGCGCGCCGATGGCGTGGACCTGGGGTCAAGAGGCTTCGTGCAGCATGCGAGCCTCAGGGTGAACCCGCTGCACATGCTGCGGGTCTGGACACTGGTGCCTGATCGCCTGCAGGCCGATGGCCTGCAGCTGCATATAGCGCCCGATGCCGCTCCAGGACAGCTCATGCAGGTCATCGGCCAGATCAGCCACATCGAGATCAGGAACGCCACTATAGTCTACCAGACCCCCCGGCAGACCCTGCCCCTGCAATCGGTGCATCTCAGGCTGGATACCACCGCCTGGGGCATGCAGCGCCTGATGGTTTCTGGTCATCTGGGCGGTGTTTCCTTCGTGGGGCGCGGTTCCGGCCATCTGCACCCCATGGATGGCAACCTGCACCTGGAGCTGGCCGGCGGGACGCTGCCACCCGGTCTGGTATTCCTGGGCCATGGCGCGATGCGCATGGTGCTGGAAGCCCGCTCGGGGCAGCTCCTGAAGGCTGGCGGGCAACTCGAGGCCGAGAACCTGATTCTGCCCTTGGGTGAGCACGGCGTTCCCTTCGAGCGCATCGCAGGCGGCTTCCAGTGGCAGCATCGCGCTGGCAGCTCCCCCGTGGGCCATCTGGTGCTGCGTGACGTGGGCGTGCGCATGCATGGCGAGGCAATGACCATGAAGCGCTTTGAGGTGGTCGGCAATCCCATGGACGGTGGCGAGCTGTTCGTGGAAGCCAAAAGCATCCCCATGCGCATCCTGGCCCAGGCTGCCCAGGCGTTCGCCGGGCAGGGCGGCGAGGCGCTGGCCGCCCTGGGCGACCGCGGCGTGGCACGCGATGTGCGCGCCTCCTTTCCAGCCCATGGCGCTGTCACCCTGCAGGCCACGGCCGATGGGCTCACCCTGCAAAGCCCCTGGGGCCGCATGGAAGAGACCCATGGCCATGTGCATCTGCAGGGCAACCACCTGCGTGCCGAGCTCAGGCAGGGCCGCATGGTGGTGACCAGCCCCATGCTCTTTGCCCACGCCATGAGCTTTGCCACCCAGGGCGTGGCGGAGATGGATTTTGCCGGGACGCGCCTGGCGGCCTTGCGGCTGATCGATACCCATGTGGAAAACACTGATCTGGCAGCCGATCTCAGCTTGCAGTTGCAACTGCCTGCAGCGGCCTCGCCGGTGATCCAAACCCGGTTGCACCTGCAGCGCGCCAATGTATCCGCCATGACAGACTACCTGCCCCGTGCCTGGGTGGAAGAAGACGTGCGCATCTGGCTCAAGCAGGCTCTGCGGGCAGGTTGGGCCGACCAGGGTGTGCTCGAGCTGTCAGGGCCGCTGCAGGGGTTCCCCTTCCGTGGTGACACCCAGGACCCGG
>WOYI011104452.1_pt1 | contig 18763 bp, 13 predicted proteins | sample 6423411 | NCBI WGS metagenome assembly WOYI01 (sample SAMN13441803, study PRJNA592873) | oil field metagenome | biome: oil field; feature: oil-well bore; material: oil-contaminated soil; isolation source: oil-contaminated soil from oil-well borehole | place: Germany: Wietze | collected 2016-10-18 ... | reverse complement strand
AAGTTAACCCCTCCTAGCACACAGGCAGCGACGGCCTGCATTTCAAAACCGGCTGCCATCTCATTGACAGCAGAGGCATAGCGGGCGGTCCAAAGGGCACCTGCAAGACCACACAAGGTCCCTGAGATCAGGAACACCACCAGCCGGGTCCTACTTTCATTGACACCGACAAACTTGGCAGCTGTGGGGTTGCCACCAATGGCATAGATCTCCCTACCTGTGCGGGTATACCGGCTGAAGTAGTAGAACACTCCAATGACTATCAATGCAATCCAAAGGAGGAATGAAATTCCTAAGAAGGTGGTACGGGGCAAGGCTATGTACGATTCAGTCATCTCATGGGCAGTAACCCAGGTACCCTTACTCAGCAGGAAGGTCATCCCCCTGAAGATACTCATCGTTCCCAGTGTCGTTATGATCGGAGGTATCTTTCCATAGGCGACAAGGACTCCGTTGACCAGGCCCAGAAGAGCACCAATTGCCATACCAACAAGCAGGAGCAATCCTACAGGGAACTGGGGAAAACTCTCGTTTATCATGCCACAGGCCATGCCGGTGAAGGCGATGACCGAACCGACGGAGAGGTCGATTCCATTGGAGAGGATTACATAGAACTCACCAATGGCGACAATGACTAGAATCGCCATGTCATTGAGGATGGTACTGATGTTCTTAGGAGCAAGGAACTGGGGGGACCGGATGCTGATAGGGACAAGCAGGACCACAAGCAGGACCATGAGGGTAGCCTCACGGCGGGCTAGCGTACGTCGTATGAATTGGGAAAAGCTGTTGTCAGGCATGGGTGACCTCCTCTACCTCTTTTATAGCGTAGCGCATCACCAGGTCAGCACTCATATCCTTGCGATCGATGAACCCTGTCTGAATTCCCTCGTGCATCACCATGATTCGGTCAGCCATCCCTATGACTTCAGGAAGCTCAGAAGAAATCAGGATCACGGCAACTCCACGGCTGGCCATCTCACAGACGAACTCATGCACAGCAGCCTTTGTCGCCACATCGATCCCTTTTGTCGGTTCATCCAGGATCAGAATCTTAGGGTTAGTGCCTATCCACTTGGCAAGCACCACCTTCTGCTGATTTCCCCCAGAAAGAGTCTCTGCATCGACATGATACCCGGCTGACTTTATCTCCATCTCCTTGCCCTGCTTTTCAACGTAGGCCTTTTCACACGCATTCTTAGTCACCAAGCCCTTCCAGCAAAGTTTGGTAAGCACAGGAAGGGAGATATTGTGGGTAAGTGACATTCGCAAGACCAGGCCTTGTTTCTGACGATCCTCTGGGACAAGAGCGATACCACTTTGCATGGCATCCTGAGGGCTTCTTGGCTTGTAAGGCTTGCCTTCGATGCTCATCGTTCCGCCACAGGCCTTATCGATGCCAAAGAGAGTGCGCACAACCTCCGTACGTCCAGCCCCCACCAGACCAAACAACCCCAGGATCTCACCACGATGGAGATCGAAGCTGATGTCCTTAAAGGCTCCCAACTGGGAAAGGCCTTTGACCTCAAGAATTTTCTCCCCTATCTGGGTCTTGTGGTCAGGATACATCTGATCGACACTTCGCCCGATCATCATCTGGATGATAGCATCTTCGTTGCTATCCCCGACCTTACCTTCCCCTATATATTGGCCATCACGGAACACCGTGTAATAATCACAAATTTCAAATATTTCAGCGAACTTGTGGGAGATGAACAGGATGGCCTTGCCACTTTGACGAAGCTCCCTCACTATCCTGAACAGGTCCTCCACCTCCCGGCCTGTCAAGGCTGAGGTAGGCTCGTCCATGATGACCAGCTTGGCATCCAAAGAAAGGGCCTTGCTAATCTCAACCATATGCCGCTGTGCTACGCTGAGGTTCTTTACCAGGGTATCAGGATCAATATCAAGCTTCATCTGGGAGAGCAGGACACGGGTGTGTTCAGTCATTGCCTTCCAATCGAGCTTGCGGGTCTTTTCATTGCGAAGATGATGTCCCATATAGATGTTCTCAGTGACACTGAGTTCAGGAAACATCGAGGCTTCCTGGTGAATGGCAACAATGCCAGCCTCCTGGGCTTCAATCGCGCTTTTGAATGAAAGGCTCTTGCCCTCCAGTTCAATAACTCCAACGGTAGGTATATAGACCCCGGTGAGGATTTTTACGAGAGTTGACTTGCCTGCACCATTCTCACCAATGAGGGCATGCACTTCTCCACTGCGAATCGACAGATGGACATCGTCCAATGCACGAATGCCAGGGAATATCTTTGTTAGGTTGTGTACTTCCAACAACGCTTTCTGCATTGCTCCTCCTTCAGCCGATACGCTTGTTCAAAAAAGAGATTGCTCCCGCCCAATCAAAGGCGGGAGCAAGATAGGACTTTTTCTAGAAAATTGCAGCGTACTGCTCAATGTTGCCCTTGTTGAATACATATGGGGTGCTCATGTAGATGAGACCATTGTCCACAACCTTGACACTCTTCATGCGTCCGGCAGGAATGACGTCACCAACATTGGCTTTGGTGGTTCCGTCAATGAGTGCATTGAGTATGTAGGTGGAGGTGTATCCAAGATCAATTGGATTCCACAGGGCCATCTGACGGCAGGTATCGTCAAGGATGTAGCCCTTCATTTCTGAGGGAAGGCCAAGACCAGTAACTTCCACAACACCAACCTTGCCAGCATCCTTCACAGCCTGTGCAGTTGCGAGCAGACCAACGGTGGTCGGGCAAATGATGGCTTGGAGCTTAGGGTACTTCTGCATCAAGGATACGGCTTCACGGTAGCTCTTGTCTGGGGCGTCATCGCCATAGACTACTTCTACAAGCTTCATCTTTGAGTACTTGGGATCGGTGATCTCTTTCTTCATCCAGTCGATCCAGAGGTTCTGGTTGGTTGCCTGGGCAGAGGCGCTCAGCACAGCGACTTCACCGGTGTAGTCGGTAAGTTCTGCTGCAAGCTGGATCTGCTGACGACCGATAAGCTCAGCATTACTGGGCAGAAGGTCGACGATACGTCCACCAGGATTGATACCTGAGTCAAAGGAAATCACCTTTATGCCAGCAGCCATTGCTTTCTTGGCAACGGAGATAAGAGCATCTGCATCGTTGGCGGAGATGGCAATACCATCAACACGCTGTGCGATAAGGGTCTCGATAATCTCAATCTGGCCTTCAGCAGTTGCCTGTGGAGGAGCCATATAGGTGGTAGTTATACCACCAATTTCCTTAGCCGCCTCTTCACTTCCCTTGAAACAAGCATCAAAAAATCCATTCCCCATGCTCTTTCCAAGAATGACGATCTCTTTTCCTTTTGCAGAGGCATCTTCCTTTGTGCCCTGTGCAAACACGGTTCCCATTGCCATGGCAATGATCAAAACGATCAGCAGTGTTTTCTTCATACAAACTCTCCTTTTTTTCTTCTTTCGGAAATTCAAAAATCTATGTATACCCGGAAATCCGGGACAAATAGCTTAAGACGATGCCATTGTGCTGCGATACTTCTCCACTTCCCAGTTACGGATGAACCTGATCATATCCTCGTCCATGAACAGGGGCCCTCCAAAGCTCTCTGTGTAGACGCTGACCTTGATGGTATCAAGGAACAGGGGAAGAGGTTTCTCCCCAACCGAGAAGACCCCGGTATTCTGCACACAGATAATCTTCGGCCCATTGCCATACAGCCTCTCATACTCACCGAATTCTGCTCCAACTGACGCTCTTTCATCCACCCAAAGCGGCTTGAAGCCGCTATAGACAATGTGGTCTGGAGTGAAGGAAGAAGCGACTGGGGCGAAGGCCTTTTCAGAGGTAAGGTAGCGAGCAATCTCTTGGTTCAGGGCAGTGACTATCCTCTTGCCTGTAAGCATCTCCAAGGTAGAAGTGATTGCCTCTCTCTTTTTCTCGTCCATGACAAGGGGCGTGAAGTCTGGCTTACGCACAAGCTGTTCTTCAATTGTCCTGAGAATTGTATCATAAAGGGTGGAAATCTCTTCAAGACTTTCTCCTCCCACAAACACCCCATGGTTCTGCAGGAATATCATGTTGGCCGTCTTGCCAGTCTTTTCCTGAAGCAAGGCCAATCGCTGTCGAACTATTTTTGCTAGAATGAAGCCTGGCTTGACCAGCTCAATCCAGAGAGCCTCAGGGAAGAGCCGTGCAATAGTGGGTTCCCCCTCTACAGAGCATGTCACCCCATTGACCAAAGCAGGATGGAGATGCACCACATAGGGAAAAGGAAGCAGGGCATGCAGCAGGGCTTCTACCGAAGGACGGGCGTTTTCTCCCTCCAAGCGGCAGGCCATCATATCCTTGAGCACCTCTTGTTCCCGCTCATCGTCATCGGTTGAGTAGGTATTTTCCCAAATGCTCTCCATACTGGCAAGGTCCATCTGTACGAAACCCTTCACACCGATGGTTGCAAGCTCCATCCCCGATGCCTTGACATACAGGACCCCATCCTTCTTATAGGAGGTGTTGCCTCCCCCAAGAAGGACAAAGCCTTCATCACTGCCATAGCGGTGGGAAGCAGAGAGCAGCTTCTCTATACTCATTCTCGATCTCCTAACACATCTGTCTCATACTGCCCGACCAGATTGATGAGGTCCCCATCCAAAGCAATGCCATTTATACGGCAGAACTCATCCCAGACAAAGCCAAAGGGCAAGATGCTCTGCTGTTCGAGCAACGCCATCTTTGCATAGCCGTTGTCGGTCTCTTCATACCGAACAAGGAGGTCCAAGGGCTCGAGCATGGCAAAGAGCAGGGCCTTTCTCATGGCTCTGGTGCCAGTTACCCAAGCACCTACGCGGTTGATGGAGCCATCGAAGAAGTCAAGGCCTATATGGGTGGTGGCGAGCTTGCCGCTGCGCACCAGCTCCTCTGCCACCATCTTTACCTTGTCATTGAACAGCACAACATGGTCACTGTCCCAGCGTAGGGGTCGACTGATATGTAATAGCATCTCATCATCGAAGAGTAAGATGGAAGAGATCTTGTCCGCGATATCCTCTTCAGGATGGAAGTGCCCCATATCGATGCATAGCATCTTCTTATTTCGAATGGCATAGTTCATGTAGAACTCATGTGAGCCTACGACAAAGGCCTCACTGCCTATGCCGAACAGCTTGGTCTCCAAGGCATCGACCATCTCGCTCTTGGGGTATTCTATGGCGAAAATCTCGTCGAGAGACTCCTTGAGGATAGCGCGGTAGCCGAACTTGTCTACTGTCAGGTTCTTTGCCCCATCGGGAATCCACGTATTGAGAATGCAGGGGCTCTTCTGCTCGCGCCCGATCCAAGCGGCAATTCTTCTGCAACGTTTCTCATGCTCCAACCAGAAGGTACGAATCGTCTCATCCTTGCTGGCTAGAGTAAAACCATCATCTGCAAGAGGGTGACTGAAAAAGGTACCGTTGAAGTCAAGATGGACATTGTTCCTCTTTGCCCAGTCTACCCACCCCTGAAAGTGCTTCTCCTCTATCTGATCGCGGTCTACAAAGGTAGGGCCGAACTCACCATAACTTGCATGGAGATTCAGGCGGTGTTTTCCAGGAACTAGGGAGAGCACCTTCTCCAGGTCAGATCGGAGCTCGCTGACATTCCTAGCTTTGCCGGGATAGTTTCCTGTGCTCTGGATCCCTCCTCCAGCTAAGGTGGCATCGGGCTTTTCAAAACCGCCGACATCATCGCCCTGCCAACAATGGATGGCTATGGGAACAGAGGCCAATTCCTCAAGAATTGAATCAGTATCGACACCATACTTGGCGTATGTTTTTTTTGCAATCTCATAGGTAGTCATGATTGTGTCTCCTATGTATAAGTTTGACACCTTTTTGAAAATCCGCCTTGACAGAATAATCAAATTATAGCACGATTTTATCATGTCATACCAAATTCTCCATGAAGGGGTTTTTTTCAAGGAAAACAGCCTAAAAGTGAAGGTAATGCTTCGTGACCCGGAGATACCCTATTCCTTACATAGTCACGATTTTTATGAACTGGTGGTTGTGGTTTCGGGCAGAGGAAAACACCTTACTGAAACGGGTGAACATCCTATTGGTGAGGGCTCGGTCCTGTTTATAAGACCTGGGATACAGCACGGGTATGACCAGATAAACAACCTTAGGTTATATAACATCTTACTTGGAAGCGAGGTTTTCTCACGGGATATCTCGGACCTATCAGAGATGCCTGGCTTCAAAACATTTTTCATGCAGCCTGAAGATAATATTCCCATTTGCAAGCTTACCAGCTATCAGCTGACCGAGACCATATTCCTCTTACGGGAGATTAAGGCAGAGAGCGAACGCCTAGATTTTGGCAAGGGTTCTTCAACCATGGCCTATGCAAAGATCCTGCAGCTGGTCATCAAGATAGCCAGAACCCAAAACCCAAAACCCAAGACCTCCGTACGAACTACGGCAGAAAGGCTTGAGCCTGTCATGCTCTTCATTGAGCAGAATCTGAACAGATCCCTGACGCTTGAGGAGTTGGTATCAGTAGCAAACATGAGTGCAAGCACCCTGAACAGGCAGTTCAATGCCTATACTGGATGGTCTCCTGTGGAGTTTCACATCCACAGGAGAATAGCCTATGCCTGTTCACTCATCCTCAAGCGGGAGTTGAGTGTTGAGGAACTATCAGAAGCTACGGGCTTTTCGGATGCAAACTACTTTTCGCGTCAGTTCCGCGCCCATATGAACATGAGCCCCAAACAGTACAAGAAGCTTTGGACAGGGCCGATAAGCTAGACCACAACCCCTTTCTTCAGCAACACATTGGCATACAGGGCTTTCTCACCAGTGGCCACAATGGCATAGGCCTTTTGGGACCGTTCATAGAATGCATAGCGGTCGATGAAGGTGAAAGCTTTGAAGGCTGGGTCTCCCTGCTTGGCAATCTTCTCATACTCTGCCCAGATGGGGGTCCCAACCGTATCACCAGGAACTTTTTCCATAAGCACTGCGTTGTCAGCAACATAGGTATCCAGAGGGAACAGTTGCAGGATAGCTTTGAGAATCGATGGGACATCATGTCCGTCAAGACGGATGACACGATCATTCATGGAAGCGGCAGGGTAATTTCCGTCCCCGATGACCAGTTCATCCCCATGGCCCATTTCCATAAGGACCTTCAATAGTTCAGGACTCAGAATTGATGGAATGTTTTTTAGCATGGCAGACTCCTTGTAGAAGAAAATTTCATTGCAATTACGTAAATCACATGCGATACTGCACATGATGTAAACGATTACATTACACATAATATACCAAGGGGGACCATATGGCAAATGTTTCTGATAACAAAACGATCAAGGCAGAGAGCCGCTACGCTGGATCGCTTCCTAAAATTGGGATCAGACCCACAATAGATGGAAGGCAACGAGGGGTCAGGGAGTCGCTGGAAGAACAGACCATGAACATGGCAAAGGCAGCAGCCAAGCTCATTAGCGACAATCTACGACACAGCACAGGAGAAAGTGTTGAGTGCGTCATCGCTGACTCCACCATCGGAGGGGTACGTGAAAGTGCCGATTGTGCAGAAAAGTTTGCCAGAGAAGGGGTGAGTATCACCCTGACGGTCACCCCTTGCTGGTGCTATGGCACAGAGACCTTCGATTTCGATCCGCTCACCGTCAAGGCTGTATGGGGCTTCAATGGTACAGAGCGCCCTGGGGCTGTCTACCTTGCAGCAGTACTTGCCGCCCATACACAGAAGGGCTTGCCCGCTTTCGGCATCTACGGACGGGACGTCCAGGACAATGATGACACCTCCATCCCCTCTGATGTTTCCGAGAAGATTCTTCGCTTTGCACGCGCTGCCCTTGTTGTGGCGACCATCCGAGGAAAGAGCTATCTCTCCATCGGCGGTTGTGCGATGGGCATCGCAGGTTCCATCGTAGACCAGGATTTCCTCCAGGATTTCCTAGGCATGAGGACGGAAGCCATTGACATGTGCGAGATCGAGAGAAGAATCATCGAGGGCATATATGACAAAGAAGAGTATGAACTTGCCATCAAATGGGTACGGGAGAACTGTATCCAGGCTGAAGATACCGTCAATGCACCTGAATACCGCAGAAGCCAGGAGCAGCTGGACAAGGATTGGGAGTATTGCACCAAGATGGTCATGATCGGACGCGACCTGATGATAGGCAATCCTGCTCTAGGGAAGGCAGGCTTTAGTGAAGAGGCATTGGGACACAATGCAATCTTCTCAGGCTTCCAAGGTCAGAGACAGTGGACAGACCACTGGCCTAACGGGGATTTCATGGAGACGATGCTTACCACGTCCTTTGATTGGAACGGCATCCGTGAGCCTTACATCGTGGCGACAGAGAATGACTACCTCAACGGTCTTGGGATGCTTTTCTGTAAGCATCTGACCAACCGTGCATCCATCTTCAGTGATGTGAGAACCTACTGGAGCCCCAAAGCCATCGAGCGCGTCACCGACTGGAAGCCAGAAGGCCTTGCCAAGGATGGCTTCATCCACCTCATCAACAGTGGTGCCACCACCCTTGATGCCAACGGTCAGATGAAGAACAAGGATGGCAAGAGCGAGATGAAGCAGTTCTGGGATATCACAGATGAAGATGTGAAGAACGTTCTGGATAAAACACGCTTTAGTGTAGCCAACTGTGGCTACTTCCGTGGCGGTGGCTTCAGCTCAACCTTCCTCAGTGAAGGCGACATGCCTCTGACTATGGTCAGGCTCAACATGGTGAAGGGTGTAGGCCCTGTCATCCAGATTGCAGAAGGCTGGACTTGTGAAGTACCACAGAAGGTCTTTGACATCATCAACATGAGGACTGACCAGACCTGGCCAACCACCTGGTTTGTTCCCAGAACTGATGGCAAGGATGGTCCTTTCAAGGATGTCTACTCGGTCATGGCAAACTGGGGAGCCAACCATGGAGCCCTTGGCTATGGTCACTTCGGTGCAGATATGATAGCTCTGGCCTCTATGCTCCGTATCCCTGTATGCATGCACAACGTTCCAGAAGAGCAGATCTTCCGTCCAAGTGCCTGGTCAATGCTGGGCATGGACAAGGAAGGCGCTGACTTCAGAGCCTGTCAGAACTTCGGACCTCTGTACGGAAAGTACTGAGCGAACCCGTAATAAAAGAAAAGGTAGATCTGAAGAGGAGCTGGCTCAGGCCAGCTCCTCTTCCTTTGAAATCAATACACTACGTACGTGACTCTTGGCAGGACCTTCTGCCACTTCTGGACATAACTACAGGTAGTATGAATTCAGAAGTTTAGCCCAAAGATATCAGCCGTTCACAGCTCCAGGCTTCTCACCAAGGACGCAAAGTTTGTTATCATCTCGCTTTTCTGGCTGGTGAACAGCAGATGTTTTACATCCTGCTGTTTGCTGGTAAGGTCAATTTTTGAGAGGCATAGTGTAATTGCATCTCTCAATTCCTCTTCATTGTGAATTCCTTGCTTTATTGTAAGGAACCTGTAATTCGGTTTGGTCTGCACCAAGAGGAACATGACATCATAGAAATCCCGACCTTTGCTTCGGTTCAACAAGGCGGAAAGCTTCATGGAGCAGAGGATATCGACGGGAGGAACCGGAACAGGGAAATAGAATCCACAGCTTTGTATGAATGCGGGTATCGTTTTGTATACGACCTCTTGATCCTGCATCTCAATTTTTATGAGAAACCTGGAATTCCTATATCCACTCAGATTCAGTGAAAATACCAGTTGCGGAAAATAGATACTTCGCCTATAAGCGGTGAGCTTATCATGTTCCCGTTCTTTTGGCTCGACGATATATCCGAGATTAGTTAGGTATCTGAGGACTCCATCGGTCATCAAAAGAAATTCTTCCCTGGACATATTCTTGCAATCAAAATCCAAATCTTCAGAAAACCTGTCTATATGTTTGATGAGGCGGAGATTTGTTCCGCCAATGAAAGAGAGTTTTGTGATATATGGGGTATTTGAAAGATATTCAAGGATTTGGCATTGGATATATTCCTTCACCATAAGCTTTTGGTATTCTGCATTGTCTCTCATGGCTGGAGGAAAAAATTCCTTGATGGATTGAATGTCTATCATATATACGCTCCTTTCAAGCATGCAACTCTTGTTTCCAGGGCCTTTGATGCAAAGCGGGACAGGTATTCATCGAGTCGTGTCACATTCAATTCTTCCTGCATGAAGTCAATATCCAGACGAAGTTCCTGCATATCCGTTTCTGAATTGTATTGTGGATTAAGATGCAAAAGGTCAAGTAAAGCTTTTTCCGGCGATGCGAGCAACATGTTCCACGTGGGGGTAAGGCTGGATTTTTCACTGGAATACCCAAACATTAATTGCGGTTTGATGGATTGGTAGATAAATTCTCCGAAAGGATTTTGAAAGCGTGCAGTCTTTCTTGAGGTCACACTGGTAATGTGCACAACTCCTTCAGGAATCATCCCATAGAAGGATAGTGCAGAATGTAGGCTTACATAGGAAGGAGGATATATCTTATTGGCAAAATAGTAAGGAGCATCCCCATTTCCCTTATAAGACGGAAACGTATAATATCCTTGACGTAATCGGATCAACTTGCCTTGTTTTTCCCACCGTCCAAAATTATTCCTGTCAAACTGTTCATTCCAAATCTTTACCTGATAAGTCGAAAAACAACCAAGAGGAGAAAAGAAATCTCTGAAAGCAAGATAGGAAATATTCTTTTTTGTTTCCATAATACATGTATTATACAGCATTATAGAAACAAAACAAGCTTTGATTTACAAAATCGCTAAAATATACAGAATGTCTGTCAAATTCTCTTCTGTATTTGATACCTCACTCAAACTATCCTACAACGAGCAAATCTTCTCCCAAATCTTCTCATCCACAGGAATACCCTCTCTCATATTCTCTTCACGGAGGCCCTTCCTCTTCTCCCCAGGAAAGCGTACGGGGTTATTGGGATCGATGGCATCAGAAGCTTTCAGGTCAGATAAGGATGCTGCAATCTTCTCCTCGATAGCAACCCTGTCTGGAAGATCGGCAAGGGAGATTGCAATGAAGACCTGTGACACTGCACTCTCAACATCAGTGCCGATAGAGTGGGTAGTCCTGCCTCCTGAAAGGGCCGCTGCGATAAGATCGAGGGCAAGGGCGAGGGAAGTACCCTTCCAGAAGCCCATGGGCATCGGTCTTCTGCTCTCCATGATGGCAGCGGCATCTCGCGAAGGATTGCCCTCGCTATCGAAACCTCCATCAAACGGAAGGGGGCGCCCCTCCCTCTTATAGGTCTCCATCTTCCCATAGCTGAACTGTGACATCGCTGCATCAACAAGTACCGGACCATCATTACTGGGGATGGCCAGAACAAGGGGGTTGTTGCCAACCTTGGCATCCTTACCACCCCAAGCGGGCATCAGAGGAAGGGTGTTGGTCCAGAGGATACCGATGCAATCTTCCTCTGCGGCCATCAGGCCATACGTCCCTGGTCTCATCCAGTGGGAGTTGTTGGCAAGGGCAACACAGCCAATGGTGTTCTCCTTTGCCAGTTCAATGGCCCTCTTCATACAGATATTTGCATTGAGGTTACCCGGGCCCATCTTGGCATCCCAGCGCTCCAAGGCCCCAAATCTCCCAACAAGGGTAGCCCTTGCATCTACATCCACCAGACCATCATCAATATTCTTCACATAGAAATAGAATCTGTTGGCACCATGGGTATACACACCTTCTAGGGAGGTCTCTGCTATCATAGTGGCAGAGAGCTTTGCAGAAGGGCCGTCCATGCCTCGGCTGAGAAGCACCTTTTCAAACTGTCTTACCATATCCCCAAACTGAACTCTCATACATTTCTCCTTGTCTCTTCTTCATGCATCATCACTATCCCACCACTCTTCAGCCCCACAGGAGCGAAGATAGGTAACACAACTGCGAACTGGCTTGTCATAGATCCTCTGTATTGCCTGCATATAGAGGTCAAGTTGGTCCTTATGCCTTTGGGGCATCCTATACCGGTCGGTCTTGAAGTCTATTATAAGAATCTCATCACAGGTATCAATGAGCAAGTCAATGGAACCTTCCACTACCACGTCCCTGCCCTCGTACACGACAGAGGAGAAGAACTTCACCTCACAACGAGGATTTTTGTCCTGTACATGCTTTTTGTAGATAGGGCTCTCCATGAAATTGTTGCTCAGCACAAGGGCATCAGATACCACTATCTTACGCTGCCTAGCCGTTAGCAGAAGAGACAGTCGCTTCGGCATAAGGGCATACACATCCTCTGGCACCTGCTTCAGTATCATGGCTTCGCACAGACCATGCACAAAGGTTCCGAAGTCTGCAGTGACAGAGAAGGCTTCCTGCTTCACCTCTTCAAGTATGCCATCACTGGCAAAGAGGGGGAGCTGTTCCCCATGAGAAAACCCATGCACGCTATCCTCTTCAGCATATAAGGCAGTGACCGCATAGCGAAGAGGACGAAGGTCCCCCACCTTTGCAGGAGATCCATACCAACGTGCGGCTTGTTGCATGGAGGTATTCTCATCACCAGATACCTTGTTATAGAGCGAATGCTCAGCGATATCCTCTATGGCATAGGATCGCAACATCCCCTCCTGGAGCACGGGATTCTCGATATCAATGCCAAGGGCATGGCAGCACATCAGCAGGTTGTTACTGTCAGGATTGTCTCCTGTGGTATTCCGATTGGAGTTGGTGAAGCACCCACTTATCACCAGGTGTGTCTCTGATCGGGTAAGGGCAACATATAATAATCGTTTCAATTCTGCCAGTTCAAACAGCTTCTCGTCTTCCTCAGCAAAAAGGAGTGCTGCACTTTTGGCCTCTTCGGTCTTCGTCTCAGTAACATGATAGGTACTGGACATGAAGAACGGCAACATCTCTTCCCCAAAGGGCATGATGTTGTTGCCAGGGCCCCCTCCTACACTACCACTGTTGCCCAAAAACACGATGGGGAACTCCAAACCCTTGGACTTGTGCACTGTCATAATCTGGACACCCTCACTCTTTTCCTTGAGGACATCAAGGTCATCGAGGCGCTCATTCTTCCCAAGGTTTTCACGGAGGAAGTCCAGAAACTGGCTGAGGCTCATCCCCTGTCCTTCCTTGACCTGTGCCAGCCGATGGAAGAAGGTAAAGTGCTCAAGATACATCTGGTACTCTGGCTTTGAAGCCAATGAAAGATAGTACCCACTTTCGTACCACAGAAACTGTACTATCTCACTGAGGGTTCCGGTCTCCACTTTCTTACACAGATGGGAAAAGAAGGAGGAGCATCCTCCATACCGAATGAGATCTTCCTCACCTAAGGAGGGGCCTTCTGTAAAGGGTTGAGAACAGGTAGCGTAATAGGTAAGGGCTGCATACACCCCTTCATCAGAGATGTTGCAGAAGGGGGAGCGCAAGACACACATGTAGGAGAGCTTATCACTTGGGTAGAGGGTTAGCTGCAATAGTGCGTAGAGATCATTGGCCGGAGCCTCCAGCATGAGCGATCGTGCTGCTTGCAGGGTATACGGGATGGAGTACTTTCTAAAGGCCTTCTCAAAGCTCAGTTGATTGCCTGTTGAACGCATGAGAAGCGCCATATCACTAGGCCTTGGTCTCCTGGGGCCATCATCAGAGGGGATGAGGTACTCATCGGTTGTGAGCATCCGCACCATCAGGGTGGCAACAGCTACAGCTTCAGCATCGGAAGAGGCTGCGTTCTCCTCCTCCTCGTCCTGTTCTTGCCCTTTGTCTGAACCTTTATCCTTCTTCACAAACGGCTTGACCAACAGTGTACAGGTTGGCTCTATACCCTCTGTTGGTTTCCTAGAGCCCAAGGAGGTGAAATCAGCCTCATATGGCTCTCCCCCATTGGACATAACCTGGGGGAATATCCTGTTGAACAGTTCTATGAGGGAGGGTTCGCTTCGATAGTTTGTATCCAAGCTGAAGGCCACCCCTCCTACTTTCCCAAGCTCTTCGCCGAGGTTCTTGAATACCCGTACATCCGCACCCCTGAAACGATAGATGGACTGTTTCTCGTCACCGACAAAGAAAAGCTTGTCGCACGTAAGTGAGGAGGGAAGAGGAATACCCTCACTGGTTTCCTCTTCCTTTTCGGCGAGCAGGTACAGAAGCTCCTTCTGCTGCCCGTTATTGTCCTGGAACTCGTCGATCATGATGTAACGGAACTTATGCTTAAAGTAGGAACGCAAGACACTATTGTTTTTGAGAATCTCCACAGCAAGGGAAGATACATCACTGAAGGTAAGGATACCCGTCTTTCGCTTCTCTCTCTGGTAGGCCTCAGCATACTCACGGACAAACGCTACCACGCTAGCGAGCTCTTCTTTGTGCAGCAGCACCGAAAGGGCTACGCAGAGTTTGCTTCGCAGGCTCCTAAACTCCTCGGTGGTCTCCCGAAGGAATGCAAAGTCATCCCCTTTTCCTTTTCCTGGCTTTCTGAAAAAGAATTTGTCGCTTGCAAGTAGGTCCAACATCTCCACTTCGCTCAGACCTTTGCCAAACTCCTCAAGCAAGGAATGGGCAATGGTGCGGACCAGCACCAAGGTCTTTGGATCCTCACCGAAGGTGGCGTAGCGTTCCAATAAGCCTGTAAAGCTACCAAGATGATCTTAGAACTGCTCACGCACGATATCTATCAATGTGTCAGAGAGATTCTCGTTAACCTTCTTGGGGAGATAGTAGTGATCGGAGACAAGCTGTACCAGCATATTCTCTATCAGGTTGTCAGGGGTGTAGAGCTCAGAGAGGATCTTCGCCCCCTCACTGAAGACGCGCTCTTCCATCAGTGCATTTGCACAGCGGATGGCGCTTTTCTTGTTCTGGTCATCGTCAATGGCAAAATCACTAGCTATACCATAGGCGGTGCTGTCGCACCGTACGATGGTGGAACAGAAACTATCCAGGGTAGCGATAGTGGCATCAGGGAACTTGGTAAGTTGCACCGCAATGTGAGGATCATCTTTGAAGTTTAGCAACTGGCGGTGGATGCGCTCTCGCATCTCCCTTGCCGCCTTGCGGGTAAAGGTAAGCGTCAGTATCTGGTCGCAGTGGGCCTTCTCCTCCAGGACGAGCCTTAGGAAGCGATAGGTAAGGACTGTAGTCTTACCCGAACCCGCCCCTGCCGAAACGACACAGTTCTGGTCACAGAACACTGCCTTGAGCTGGTTCTCATCCAACTGAGTGTCGTTCTTCTTCAATACCTCCTCAAAGCTGATCATCGGGTTGCAAACCTCCTTCTGCAGATCGGACGGTAGATGCATCCCTTGCAGTTATCCTTGGAAGGAGTTGCCTCAAGATGCCCCCCCTCTATCGCGAAGGCCACCTTCTGGAGCACATCCTCCAGGGCTTTATCACATACTTCCATAAGGGAAGTCTGTCCCCTATCCCAGATAGCTCTGTAGCAACCGTCCTTGATACTAAAGTATGAGGCATTCACCACATCTGCCTGTAATGTCTCACCTACGAGTTTCCTGTACAGGGGAAGCTGGTACGAGGGTATCTTGTCCTTGATCTTGGTAAAGGGAGCCTGGCCCTTCTTGTAATCGATCACAGCATAGAGCTTCCCTTCCGGAGGGTCGAGACAGATAATGCGATCGATCCTTCCCTCTAGGGAAAACAACTCGTTTACAAAGGAGAGCTTTTTCTCAAAGAAGAGTGAACGGGTATGTGCAAAAAGTTTCTCTTCTGCCTCTACTATCCACGTGCATCGCTCTCTGAACTCATAGATTATCCAGGCCCGGGTAGGAGGATTGGGGCCCCCTTTCCCAAAGTATTCGATGAGCTTTTGGTCAAACAGGCCAAGCAACAACAGGCGGTACTCCTCTCGCTTGTTTGGGGAGAAGTATTCTATCTCCCTAAAGAAAGCCTCATACACAGAGTGCAGGAACGACCCTATAAGACGATGGTCTACACTCATCACCTGGTACTCTGCCTGGTCAACCTCGAACAGGTACTTGCAGAGCCAGGCATAGGGACATCGCACAAAGGTATCAAGAGCAGTCGGTGACAGATGTATACGAGCCCTGCCCTCAACCTCAGGTTTCAGCAGGGGGACCCATTCCAAGGGGATGGGCTTTCTGGCAAAGTCACTTCGCTTGGGAGAGAGGGAGGTGTGGATTGCCTTGGCGAACCAGCCCATCTGGCGATCAGTTGCCTGGGAGAGAGGAGCCTCTCCTCTCCATACCTGACTTTCTCCTATAAAAGGATCATGCGCTTCCCTAGTGTCTTCACGCTTCCCGGTTATCAGGTTCTGCTCCAAAAAATAGGTAGGTGGCAGGGCTTCACCTTCGTAGCTACTGCTGTGGTAGGAGAGATAGAGTTCCCCCTCAGCAATAAGGGCTGCCTGCAGGGTAGCCACCGTTGTATCCTCCTCCCTGCGGTCCTTGGTCTCAACTGTTTGGGGCAACAGGGCCAATGGCTGTTCGAGACATCTCGAACCCACATGGTCAAGGGCAAGGATGAAGTGGTGACCAGCCTCCAAAGGGGCAGTCAGAGGCCAAGGGTAGACCTGTATCCCCCCTTCCTGCATCTGGGGGACATAGAGCTTGGTATCGAGAAACTCAAGGAAGAAGCTGAAGACCGATGGGTGGGAGACGATGGAGGCCGATGCCATTGCAACCTTGATGCTCTCCATGGCATCGAGACAGAAGGAGTAGACATCCTCGCCTTGAGTGCCGTTCCACTGGGTGTCGATGAAGTAGGCATCCTGAAAGTGGTTAAGCTTTTTTCTGAGCTCTTCGATGTCGCTTGAAGTGCATATACCTATAACGCTATCTTTGAAAGACTTATACCAGGCTATCAAAGAGGTGTTTCGTAGCTGTTCCGTCCATTGGTCAGATCCCCATAGGGAGCCTTGGGCCACAGCCCTATCGACAGCCGTTGCAAGAATTTTGCGCTGGATTTCAAGATCCCTCCAGGGAAAGCCTATGTCCAGAAGGAGTGCTTTCATGCTCTCCAGACTAAAGCGTTCTTCATAGACCTCCTTGAGGCGGGAGAAGAATCTCCCACTGGGATAGAGCAAGGGGGACTTTCCTTGTCGTATTACCAAGGGTATGTCGTACAGCCATGCTTCCTGCTCAAGGGAAGCGAGCATGGAGACAGGGGACGCACATCCGATGAGGATGTCCCTAGTAGGGACTCCCTCATCCAGGAGATGACGGATTCTCCGTAATGTGGTTCGGATCTCCTCAACATGGTTGTCAAAGACTTCAAGGTGAGCAGGAGAAGCCCCTGCATTCGGAATGGGCTTGAGGGTAATCCAGGAGGGAGAGCCCAAACTCTCGACAAGACTATCGAGACCTGGGATGAGTGAGGGGAAAAGGATGCAGTACTTCTTGGAGAATACCCCTTCATCGGCAAACTGCAGGGAAGGCCGTTCGTACCTTGGCTCAAAGAGCTTATGGGAAGAGAGGAACCGCTCATATTGCTGATAGAGAATCATAACATCCTGTTGCATAGGACGGCTCATGAGAGCGAGCACCTCTTCGTCCAATGCCTGCCCAAGTTGGGGAAGCAAGGAAGCGAGATACTTGCTGAACCTACCGTTGGATTCAGGAAAGCTAGGGTTTATGAAATACGAGAGGCCATGAGGCGTCTCAAGCAAGGTCCGGGCAAATAGCTGCCGTATGAGGGTATTTGCCGGTTGTTCATCTGCATGCTTGGGCAGGAACTGGGCCCTGAACACATCAAAGGAGATTGCCTGCTCTGATAAGACAGCCTTATGCTTGCCATGGAGGGCATAGTCTGCCAAGTAGCTTCGTGCTGCCACTTCTGTGGGGAAGACACAGATGTAGCCCTCTTCAAGAGCAGTATGCACATAGGTTCGTTTCGTCTGTTCCATACATTGCAGTATACCACGAATCTGTGTACCATTACGCATGGTTATACCAAATCAGGATGAAAAATCCATTCAGACAAAAACAGGACGCTTCGAGCCTCTTGCAGGCGCCCTCTCTGTTTTGCTGAGTGTCTATATGTGGTTGAACCTAGGACCGATGCTTGCCTATCAATTCACCAAAGTGACAATGGAAGATGAGATACTACAGGCCTATCTGGTTGCAAACATACCCTTCTTTGCAATGGCATTCGGGCTCTACCTATCGATGCGCTTTCTGATGCGCACCACCGTCAAACACATCATAACTGACAAGAAAAACCTCGATTGGATCCTCATGCTCTATAGTGCAGCCGCCTACCTGGCGGTAGCCGCACTCTTTACGCTGGCCCACGCCTTGCTGCAACCCGAGAAGTTCCACCTGTACAGCGGGGATATACAGGATCTCTTGGTAATGATTCCCCTCGTACTCATCATCACCCCGATACAGACTACCAGCGAAGAGTTCCTGATGCGCTGCCTACCCTCAAGACTCTTCAAGAAAGGGAGGCTTGTAACAAATACCAAGAGCATCCTCCTGGTCAGCCTCTTCACAGCCTTGCTCTTCACCCTGCCACATCTGTCCAATCAGGAGATGCAACATGCAAGCAAGAAGGCCGCTGTGATCTTCTACTACGCCCTCTTCGGCTTTGGGGCAACCTTCATCAGCCTGAAGACCAAGGGCTTCGAACCCTCCATAGGCATCCATGCAGCGAATAACCTCTACATCGCCCTTATCTGCAACTACACCAACTCATCCCTGCCTTCCAGGCCCCTGATCTCATCGACAGCCCCGGTGGGCACGTTCTGGGATGGTATCCAGCTCTTATTGGGGCTGGGCTCTGTTACAGTAGTGCTGTACAGAATGAAAGCGTTCA
>WOYI010716603.1_pt2 | contig 18784 bp, 14 predicted proteins | sample 6423411 | NCBI WGS metagenome assembly WOYI01 (sample SAMN13441803, study PRJNA592873) | oil field metagenome | biome: oil field; feature: oil-well bore; material: oil-contaminated soil; isolation source: oil-contaminated soil from oil-well borehole | place: Germany: Wietze | collected 2016-10-18 ... | reverse complement strand
GCGCAGCCGTCGGTGATGTTTCGCTGATCGAGTGCCGGCGGCGCAGCCGTCGGTGATGTTTCGCTGATCGAGTGCCGGCGGCGCAGCCGTCGGTGTACCGAGATCACTCGGTCCTTCACGTTGTCCACGGGCGAACAAATCTTCGCCTCAATGTCGGTGGACCGGAGTAATCTTCGTATATGTCTTCCACAATCGATTCACTCCAAACGGCGGTGACCGCGTTGGCCGCCGCCTGGCCGATGGAGCGGGTCGAGGGCTGTGACGCTTCGCGTCTGGTAGAGGTGAACAGGCAGATCGGTCATGCGCGGCGCCTGTTGGATGCCGCGGCGTCACAGGTCGCGGCCGAGATCTCCCGACAGTCGCGACCGGAGTTGGGCGTGGATTCCCTCGCCAAGAAGCAGGGGCACCGGTCCGCGAACGTGTTCCTCGCGACGACACTCGGGACGACCACGGGCGATGCCGCGAAACTCATTCAGGTCGGCGCGGCGACCGCACCACGATTGCTGCTTTCTGGAGCGGAAGCGCCCGCACGGCGCCCGCACGTGGGCGAGGCGCTTTCGAAAGGTCTGCTCGGTAAGGATGCCGCGGCAGCGATCATCACCATGCTCGATGGTGTCGAGAGCCGGGCGACGGCCGCCGCGATCGACGAGGCGGAGCAGACGCTCACCGCACAGGCGGCCGGTCTCGACCTGCACGCTCTGCAGAAGGTCCTCGCCCGGGCCGAGGCGTACCTCGATCCGGATGGTCTGGAACCGAAGGAGGCGGACCTGCGTGCGCAGACCGGACTGACGATCCGGCAGGAGCGCACCGGGATGATTATTGTGAACGGGAAGTTCGATCCCGAACGGGGCGCCCCGATCCTGGCCCTCATCGACGCGATCGTCACCGCCGACCTGAATGCGCAGCGCGATGACGCTCGGCAGAAGGGAAGCGGGCTCCCGCCGCGCCCGATCCCGGTGATGCAGGCCGACGCGTTCGTGACGATCTGCGAGCACTACACCGGCTGCGACCGGACGAACCGGACTCTGCCCGGGGCGACGGTCATCGTCCGGGTCAGCCTCGAGGATCTGCAGGCCGGCACGGGCTCAGGGCTCATCGACGGGATCGACCAGCCCATCTGCATCGGCACCGTTCGGCGGATGGCCGCCGGTGGCGGGACCATCCCGATGGTCTTGGGCGCGGACAGTCAGATCCTCGACTTCGGCAAGGACAAACGCTTCTTCACCCACGCACAACGCCTCGCGCTCGCCGAACGCGACGGTGGCTGCGCCGGATGCGGTGCACCGCCGGGACGCACGAAAGCCCACCACATTCGATGGTGGTCCCGAGGCGGACCGACGAACCTCAGCAACGGGGTCCTCCTCTGCACCAGCTGCCACCACCTCATCCACGACCAAGGCTGGGACATCCGCATTGACGGGGTCGGCATCACGGCACACGTATGGCTCATCCCACCAGCCTGGGTCGACCCCACCCGCAGTCCCAGGCCCGCCGCCCGCCGCCGCCACGACTACCTCCCGGCAGCGTAACGAGCGCCCCGCCGATCGAGTGCCGTCTGCCCAATTCCGCTGTTCCTCGCCGATCGAGTGCCGTCTGCCCAATTCCGCTGTTCCTCGCCGATCGAGTGCCGTCTGCCCAATTCCGCTGTTCCTCGCCGATCGAGTGCCGGCGGCGGAGCCGCCGGTGTATCGAGATCACCCGGACCCGACCCCGCGTGCATGCCGGTGGGAGGATGGTCGCATGCCCCAGACCCATCTCATCACCGGCGCCGGGAGCGGCATCGGCCGTGCGGTCGCCCAGCGGCTCGCCGCCCGCGGGGATCGACTCGTCCTCGTCGCCCGCGACGAGGCGCGCGGCGCGGAGCTCGCCGCTCGCTTCGCCGGCTCCCTGGCCGTCACGGCCGACCTTCGGCATCCGGACACGATCGCGGGGGCCGCACCCGGCCTGCCCGACGTCCTCGATTCCGTGATTCACGCGGCCGGCGTCGTCGACCTCGGCCGCGTCTCCGATCTGCCGCTCGACGCGTGGGAGTCGCAGCTCGCCGTCAATCTCGTCTCCCCGGCCGAGCTCACCCGCGTCGCTCTCCCGGCGCTGCGCGCCGCGCGCGGCCAGGTGCTCTTCGTGAACTCCGGTGCGGGGCTGACGGCGCATCCGGAATGGGCGGCGTACGCCGCCTCGAAGCACGGGCTCAAGGCGCTCGCCGACGCGCTGCGCGGTGAGGAGGCGCGTAACGGGGTGCGCGTGACGACGGTGTACCCAGGGCGGACGGCGACGCCGATGCAGGAGCTCGTGCACGAGCAGGAGGGTGTCGCGTACGACCCGACCCGCTTCATCGACCCTGAATCGGTCGCCACAGCCCTTCTCGCGGCGTTGGATCTTCCCGCGGATGCCGTCATCTCCGATCTCTCCGTGCGCCCCGGCCCCCGCTGACGCGTCCCCGCCGGGCGCGATCCCCGATGCGTGCGCGCACGGCATCCGAGGGTCTAGTCTTCGGTGAACAGCCGCCGGGAGGAATGCGATGAGCGACTTCGGAAAGACCACGCCGATCCGCTTGGAGCGCCCCGACGGGAAGGGTCTCGCCACGGGCACCCTCGGCCTGTGGGGATCGACCGTCATCGGCCTGGCATCGACGGCGCCGGTCTACTCCCTCGTCGCGACTCTCGGATTCGTGGTGTTGGCGGTCGGCGGTCAAGCGCCGATCGCGTTCATCATCGCTTTCATCCCGATGCTGTTCATCGCGTTCGCGTACCGCGAGCTCAACAACGAGATTCCCGACTGCGGGACGACCTTCACCTGGGCCACGAAGGCTTTCGGGCCGTGGGTGGGGTGGATGGGCGGCTGGGGCGTCGCCGTGGCCGGAATCATCGTGCTCGCCAATCTCGCCCAGATAGCTTCGGTGTATTTCTGGAACCTCATCGGGTTCGAGTTCGAGAACCGTGACTGGCGCGTCATCCTCGTGGCGGTGCTCTTCATCGCCGCAATGACGTGGGTGAGTTGGCGCGGCGTCGAGATCGGCGAACGCATCCAGAACGTGCTGCTCGCGATCCAGTACCTGGCGCTCGCGATCTTCGTGATCGCCGCGCTCTGGCAGTTCTTCTCCGGCACCGCACCCAACCCGACGCCCTTCGACTGGGAGTGGCTGAACCCCTTCGCCTTCACCGACTTCAGCGGGTTCACCGAGGCTGTGCTGCTCGCCCTCTTCATCTACTGGGGCTGGGACACCTGCCTGGCGCTGAACGAAGAGACGAAGGATCCCAAACGCACCCCCGGGCGCGCCGCGGTGCTGACCACCGTCATCCTGCTCTTCACGTATGTTTCCGTCACGATCGCCGCGATGATGTACGCCGGGCTGGGCGAGAACGGCACGGGGCTCGGCAACGAAGCCAACGCGGACGACTTCTTCCTCGCAATCAAAGACGGCCTGCTCGGCCCGTGGGGCTGGCTGCTGGTCGTCGCCGTCATCATCTCGGCGGTTTCGTCGACCCAGACCACGATCCTCCCCACCGCGCGGGGCACGCTCGCGATGGGCGTCTACCGGGCGCTGCCGGAGCGGTTCAAAACCGTGCACCCGCGGTACAAGACACCGTCGTTCTCGACCCTCGTCGTCGGCGTCGTCGCCGTCTCCTACTACGTCGGCATGACGCTCATCAGCGACAACATCCTCCAGGACTCGATCCTCTCGCTCGGTCTTGCGATCGCCTTCTACTACGCCATCACCGGATACTCGTGCGTCTGGTATTACCGCCGCGACCTCGGCCGATCGGCGCGCGATCTCTGGTTGAAAGGCATCTTCCCCCTGCTCGGCGCCCTGATGCTGACCTTCGCCTTCGTGCAGTCGGCAATCGACATGTACGACGTCGACTACGGGTATTCGAAGCTGCTCGGCATCGGCGGCACGTTCGTCGTCGGGATCGGCTCGTTGCTGATCGGTCTCGTGCTGATGCTGATCTGGTACGTGTACCCACGGTCCAAGCCGTTCTTCGGCGGTGAGAGCCTCAATCGGGAGACGGCCGTGATGGTCCCCGAAGAGCCGGGCGAGTTCATCCGCTCGATCGATGGCGGTATCTGACCGACGGATGAGCGCGCACGCGACCGAGCTGATCGCCGAGGCCCGGACCCGGCTCGCCGATGCTCCCCGCGAGCGCCTGGGGGAATGGTCCGGCCGGCGCAGGGTCCTCGGCATCGGCCGCGCACGGAGAATCGTGCCCGTGGGCGAGGCGTGGCACCTCGGGGTCCTGCTCATCGGACCGGAGGGCGTGGCCGCGACGGGCCAGGTCGTTCGCGCGCGGGCCGAAGCGATCCGTGGCTACACCGCGGAATCGCAGCGTGCGCGCGCCGCAATCGCGGCCGCGGCGAGGCGGGGTGGATTCGCCGAGGGCGAGACGCTCCATCTCTGCTGGGAGCCGGTGGATCTGGATGCTGTGGATGCTGGTGGCAGCTCGGGTCCGCTGTCGATGGTCTCCGGCATACCGCAGATTCGTTGGAGCACGGACGGCGGCATCCGCCCGCTCAGCGACTACCTCGAGGAGCAGCTCGCCCTGCGCTGAAGCCCCCTCGGGGTCACGACCCCGATGTGTCGGCCAACTAGGGTGGGAAGCCGACGCACAGGAGGCGCTCATGCAGGTTTGGCCCGGATCGGCTTATCCCCTCGGGGCGACATTCGACGGCAGCGGCACCAACTTCGCGCTGTTCAGTGAGGCGGCCGAGCGTGTCGAGCTGTGCCTGTTCGGGGACCGGGGAGCGGAGACCCGGGTCGAACTGCGCGACGTCGATGCGTACGTCTGGCACGCTTACCTGCCCACCGTCCAGCCGGGGCAGCGCTACGGCTATCGGGTCTACGGGCCGGCCGATCCTGGTCGTGGACAGCGGTTCAACCCCCACAAGCTGCTTCTCGACCCGTACGCGAAAGCCGTTGAGGGTGAGATCGAATGGGGGCAGTCGGTCTTCGGCTACACCTTCGGCGACCCCGACTCGATCAACACCGACGACTCGGCCCGACAGATGATGAAGGCGATCGTCATCAACCCCTTCTTCGATTGGACGGGTGACCGGCAGCCCAAAACGCCGTACGCCGAATCGCTCATCTACGAAGCGCACGTGCGGGGATTGACGCAGCTGCATCCCGACATCCCCGAAGAGATCCGCGGCACCTACAGCGCGATCGCGCATCCGGCGATCATCGAGCATCTCAAGAAGCTCGGCGTCACGGCGATCGAGCTCATGCCGGTTCACCAGTTCGTCAACGACTCGACGCTTCAGGCGAAGGGCCTGTCCAACTACTGGGGCTACAACACGGTCGCCTTCCTCGCGCCCCAGAACACCTACTCGGCGATGGGGCAGCGCGGACAGCAGGTGCAAGAGTTCAAGGGCATGGTCAAGGCGCTCCACTCGGCCGGCATCGAGGTGATTCTCGACGTGGTCTACAACCACACCGCCGAGGGCAACCACATGGGTCCGACTCTGTCGCTGAGGGGAATCGACAACGAGGCCTACTACCGACTTGAAGACGACGACAAGCGCTACTACACCGACTACACCGGAACGGGAAACTCCCTCAACGTCGGGAATCCGCACGCGCTGCAGCTGATCATGGATTCGCTGCGCTACTGGGTGCTCGAAATGCACGTCGACGGATTCCGGTTCGACCTCGCCGCGACGCTCGCCCGGGAGTTCTACGAGGTCGACCGTCTCGCGACATTCTTCGAGCTCGTTCAGCAGGATCCGGTGGTTTCCCAGGTCAAGCTCATCGCGGAGCCGTGGGATCTCGGCCCGGGCGGCTATCAGGTGGGCAACTTTCCGCCCCAGTGGACCGAGTGGAACGGCAAGTACCGTGACACGGTCCGCGACCTGTGGCGCGGTGAGCCTTCGACGCTCGGCGAGTTCGCGTCGCGCCTCACGGGTTCAGCCGACCTCTATGAGCACTCCGCGCGCAGACCCGTGGCATCCATCAACTTCGTCACGGCCCACGACGGCTTCACGCTTCGCGACCTCGTTTCGTACAACGAGAAGCACAACGAAGCCAACGGCGAGGACAACAACGACGGCGAATCGCACAACCGCTCGTGGAACTGCGGCGTCGAAGGTCCCACGGACGACCCCGATGTGCTGACTCTGCGCGCGCGCCAGCAGCGCAACTTCCTTGCGACGCTGTTGCTCAGCCAGGGCGTGCCGATGATCAGCCACGGCGACGAGCTCGGCCGCACACAGGGCGGCAACAACAACGGGTACGCGCAAGACAACGAGATCACGTGGATCGACTGGGAGCACGTGGACCAGCCGCTCGTCGAGTTCACCGCGGCGCTGGCCCGCCTGCGCCGAGAGCACCCGACCTTCCGTCGCAGCAGGTTCTTCGACGGTCGGCCCGTGCGGCGCGAAGAGGGCGCGCCGGTACCCGATATCGTGTGGCTTCGCCCGGACGGCACGCAGATGCAGCCCGAGGACTGGGGCTCGGGTTTCGGGCGCGCGGTGGGGGTGTTCCTCAACGGGGACGGCATCCGTGAACGCGATCGGCGCGGGCAGGAGATCCACGACGGCCACTTCCTCATCCTCTTCAACGCGGGCGACGAGCAGGTGCAGTTCACGATGCCGCAGGCCGACTTCGGCCCGGAGTGGGAAGTGATCGTCGACACCGCCGGTGGGGCTGCCGACGGTGCACCGCTTTCCGGGGGTGACCACGTGGACCTCGTCGGACGATCGCTCATGGTGCTGCGCGACCATGAGCCGGAACAGCCGGAGGTCGACCATTCGGTCGCCGCGTCGCTCGCCGCGTTCACTGCCCCGATCGACCTCGTGCCGTCGCCGGCGCCGAAGGCCGAGCAACCGAGCGGACGATGACGCGACGCCCCGTCTCGACGTACCGGCTGCAGCTGCGCCCGTCCTTCGATCTGGATGCCGCGGCAGAGGCGCTGCCCTACCTGCGCGACCTCGGGGTCGACTGGGCCTACCTGTCGCCTCTGCTGCAGGCTGCGGCCGGGTCCGAGCACGGATACGACGTCGTCGACCCCACGCGGGTGGACGAGACGCGCGGCGGACCGGCTGCTCTTGCGCGCTTCAGCGCGGCCGCCCGCGCGGCGGGTCTCGGGATCCTCGTCGACATCGTGCCCAATCATCAGGGCGTCGCCATACCCGCGGAGAATCCGTGGTGGTGGGACGTGCTCCTGCGCGGACGTGCATCTCCGCACGCGGGCGCGTTCGACATCGACTGGGAGCACGGCGACGGGCGACTCGTGCTCCCCGTTCTCGGGAGTGACCCGGATGAGGTGCTCGGCGCGGGCGAGATGACGGTTTCGCCCGAGCCCACGGACGACGCTCCGTTCGGCACGGCGCGGTACCACACCCTCGTCCTGCCACTGGCGGAGGGGACCGCGCCACTCCGCGCCACCGCCGATGTCGCCGCCGTGCGAGATGTCCTCGCCCGTCAGCACTGGAGGCTGGTCTGGTGGCGCCGCGACGTGGATCTGCTGAACTATCGCAGGTTCTTCACCGTGACCTCGCTCGCGGGCGTGCGGGTGGAGGTGCCGGAGGTCTTCGACGCGAGCCATGTCGAGGTGGTGCGCTGGATCGACCAGGGAGTCGTCGACGGGCTGCGCATCGATCACCCGGATGGGCTCGCCGACCCCGGCGCGTACCTCGAAAGCCTCGCGGAGGCGGTCGGGTCTGCCTACGTCGTGGTGGAGAAGATCCTGGAGACCGGCGAAGAACTGCCGGGGTGGTGGCAGACCGACGGCACGACCGGGTACGACGCACTCGCCGAGATCGACCGTGTGCTCACTGATCCGGCGGGGGAGGCGGCGTTGACGGCGCTCGACACCCGGCTGCGCGGTGAGGCGCTGGCCTGGCCGGCGCTCATCCACGACACCAAGCGCCTCGTCGCCGACACCGCGCAGGCCGCCGAAGTGGGCCGCCTCGTGCGCTGCCTGCCCGCGGCGGTGCGAGATCGATTCGCCGCCGCCGTGCTGCGCGATGCGCTCGCCGAACTCCTCGCGGCCTTCCCGGTCTATCGCGCCTACCTCCCGGCCGGCACGGAACACATCCGGCATGCCGCGGACGATGCGTCCCGCGCGCGTCCCGAGCTGGCCGACGCGATCGCCGCGATGGAGCCCCTGATCGCAGAGCCGGCCCGGTGCGGCACACAGGAATTCTCTCGGCGGTTCATGCAGACCACCGGACCGGTGATGGCCAAGGGCGTCGAGGACTCAGCCTTCTACCGCTGCACGCGACTCGGTTCGTCGACCGAGGTCGGTGCCGACCCGTCGCAGTTCGCGTTGCCGCCGGCCGACTTCCACGCGGCATCCGCCCGGCGTCAGGCTGCCTGGCCGCACACGCTGACGGCACTGTCGACTCACGACACGAAGCGCTCCGAGGACGTGCGGGCTCGGCTGGCCGTGCTGGCCGAGATCCCTGCCCGATGGTCCGAGGTGCTGCGAAGCCTGCGCGCGATCGCGTCGGCTGGCGATGGCCCGCTCGACGCGCTGCTCTGGCAAGCCGTGGTGGGCGCCTGGCCGGCGAGCCCCGAGCGGTTGCGTGCGTATGCCGAGAAGGCGGCGCGCGAGGGGGGGATCGTCACCACGTGGGCCGAGCCGGATCATGTCGCCGAGAGCCGCGTGCGTGCGGTGGTCGACGCCGCCTTCGGTGCCGCGCAGGGGATCGTCGAGGGGTTCGCCGCTGAGATCATGGCCGCAGGTCGATCCAATGCGCTCGCCGCCAAGCTGCTGCAGCTGGCCGGCCCGGGTGTGCCGGACGTCTATCAGGGCACTGAGCTGTGGGATCTGTCACTCGTCGACCCCGACAACCGCCGCGCCGTCGACTTCGCCGAGCGCCGGAGGCTGCTGGCCCGCCTGGACGACGGATGGATGCCGGAGATCGACGAGTCCGGCGCGGCCAAGCTTCTCGTGACCTCGCGCGCGCTGCGCTTGCGCCGCGACCGCCCGGAGCTGTTCACGCGCTACATCCCGGTGACCGTCGTCGGCGAGGCCGCCGAGTACGCCATCGCGTTCGACCGCGGCGGCGCGCTCGCGGTGGCGACGCGCCTGCCGGTGGGTCTCGCCGCGCGCGGCGGATGGGGTGACACCGTCTTGCTCCGCCGCGCGGGCGACTGTGTCGATGTGCTGACCGGCCGCCGATACTCCGGCGGGGCGCTGCCGATGGCCGACCTCTTGGACACGTATCCGGTTGCGCTCCTTGTCGCGGACTGGCGCGCGCAATCGGTGCGAGCGCGAATCCGGTGACGGCATGTGACGTTCTTTACGCCCCATGAAGCATGAATCGCCCTGAGAGGGCGGCTGTGGTGGGCTGGGAACCCCTCACCGCACACACCAGATGCTGTCTGGCGCCTCCAAGGAGCACTCATGTCCCGAACCACTCGCGTGATCCTCGTGGCGGCCGCGGCCGCCACGCTCGGCGCCCTCGTCGTCGGCTGCTCGTCCGGCAGCGGCGCATCCACTCCCGCTGAAGCGGTCGGCGATCCCGCGCAGGGCGGCACGTTGACCTACCTCGAACCACAGGCGTGGAACACGCTGTATCCGCCGTCGGCTGGCTTCTACCCCAACGGCGGCATCGTGAACAACATCACCGACCGTCTGCTGTATCAGAACCCCGAGACGCTCGAGCTCGAACCGTGGATCGCGACCGCTTACACGGTCAACGACGACGCGACCGCCTACACGTTCGATCTGCGCACCGACGTCACATATTCGGATGGCACGCCGCTGACCGCGGCGAATGTCGTGAAGAACCTCGACCTGTTCGGCCGGGGCGACACCGAACGTGCATTGCCGGTCTCGGAGGCGATCAACAACTACGATCGCGGTGAGGTGGTCGACGGGGACACCGTCTCGTTCTTCTTCACCGCGCCCTCACCCGGCTTCGCCCAGGCCGTCTCGACGATCACTTCGGGACTGCTGTCGGATGCCACGCTGGACCGCACGAGCGAACAGTTCGGGCCCGGCAACGCTAGGGAGATCATCGGCACCGGGCCTTTCGTGATATCCGGAGAAGAGCTGGGCACCTCGACGCGCCTCACCGCGCGTGAGGACTATGACTGGGGCCCGCCGTCACTCGAGCGCCAAGGCGCCGCCTACCTCGATGGCATCGACGTCGTTGTCGCATCCGAAGACAGCGTCCGTGTCGGCACCGTCGTCTCCGGGCAGGCAGAGATCGCCCGAGGGATCGAAGCCCCCGATGAGGCGCAGTTCGCGGCATCCGGGCTTACGCTGCACGCCGCCGGTACGAACGGTGTCAACAATGGGCTCAGCTTCCGCTTCCGCGAGCCGTGGCTCTCCGACCTCAGGGTGCGCCAGGCGCTGATCGCCGGAATCGATCGTCAGCAGATCGTCGACACGCTCTTCACGGAGAACTACCCGCTTGCCACGGGTGCGCTTGCGTCGACCGCCCTCGGCTACATCGACACGTCCGAGTATTACGTCCACGACCCGAAGAAGGCTGCTGATCTTCTCGAGGGCGCGGGGTGGGCGCTGAACAGTGACGGTCTGCGGGAGAAGGACGGCGAGGTGTTGACCTTGACTTTCAACGAGGCCCTGCCGCAGCCTCGCTCCAAAGAGGTCGTGACCTTGATCCAGGAGCAGCTGGGAGACCTCGGCATCACGGTCGATCTGTATGCGGGGGACATGGCCGCGCAGACTGCCGCCGCTGCAGACGGGAGCAGCGTGCAGGTGTATCACTCGATGGTGGGACGCGCCGACTTCGATGTTCTGAAGTCCCAGTACTTCTCGAAGAACCGAAACGCGCTGCTGAACTTCGCGAAGGCCGACGGATCGATCGGCGATGCGCAGCTCGATTCGCTGCTGCAGGAGATCGCATCAGAGCCGACGACGCAGAAGCGTCAGACGGCGTCGGCCGCGGCGCAGGAGTACCTCGCCGAGAACGCCTACATCCTGCCCATCTTCGAGGAACCGCAAGTGTTCGGTCTCACCGACAAGGTGCAGGGATTCGCCACCGAATCCGTCGGACGCCCGTCATTCTATTCGACCTGGCTGGTCGGCTGACGCGTCGCCGTAGGGTGTCGTTCCGCCGGCACCGCACGGCGACGCGTACGACACCGTGAGAGGAGCATCATGACCTATGTGCTGGGCCGTGCCGGCCAGGCCGTCCTCGTGTCGGCCCTGGCCTACACGGTGGCCTACGTGCTGCTGTCCGCGCTCCCCGGTGACGCGATCATCGCCCGCTACGCGAGCCCCGACCTGGGGCTGACGGACGCGCAGATCCAGGCGATCCGCGCGTCCCTCGGCGCTGACGAGCCGCTTCTCACCCAGTACGTCCTCTCGGTCGCGGGGTTCCTGCGCGGCGACTTCGGCTACTCCGTCTCCAGTGGCGCTGCCGTCTCGGACCTCATCGCCACGGCGCTCCCCTCGACCGTGACGCTGGCGGTCCCGGGTCTTCTCCTCGCGATCATCCTGAGCGTGATCATCGCGTTCACGGCCACTTACGGCGCAGGTCGGAACGTGCGCCGTTTCTTCCGCGCAGTGCCGCCCTTCTTCGTCTCGCTGCCGGTCTTCTGGGTCGGCATCATTCTCATCCAGGTCTTCTCGTTCCGTCTCGGTCTCGTCCCCGTCATCGGCGCCGGTCCTGCGCAAGCATTGATTCTTCCCGTCGTCACGCTCGCGGTACCGATCGCCGCTCCACTCGCGCAGGTGCTCATGCGGTCGATCGACGAGGTGCGCGAGCAGCCGTTCGTCACCGTCGTGCGAGCCCGCGGCGCGTCGACGTCGTGGCTTCTGTGGCGCACCGTCGCCCGCAACGCGCTTCTGCCGACGCTCACGATGGCCGGGCTGCTGTTCGGAGAACTTGTCGGCGGTGCGGTCGTGACTGAGACCGTGTTCGCGCGCCCCGGCATCGGTCAGCTCACGGCGCAGGCGGTCGCGAACCGTGACACGCCCGTCCTGCTCGCGGTCGTCGTGATCTCGACGGTCGCCTTCGTCGTCATCAATCTCATCGTCGACCTTCTCTATCCCGTGTTGGATGCCCGCCTCCGCAGCCCGACTCGCCGCTCGCGCACGACCGCGCCGGGCGCGGCGGACGAGCTGACGGTGTCCGGCGAACGGCTCACCGCGGCGGGGGGTGCCAGATGACCATGCTCGCCTCTACCCTGGAGGCGGCCCCGCCCGCCCCTCGTGTGCGAGCGCGCCGCCGCCTCGGCTTCGTGCTGCCTGCGGTGATCATCGTCATCGCTGTGCTCTGGGCGCTGTTTCCGAGCTTGTTCACCACGCAGAGCCCGAGCGAGACTGTCGCAGCGGCGCTGCAGGCGCCGAGTGCCGAGCATTGGTTCGGCACCGATGCCACCGGTCGTGATCTGTATGCGCGGGTCATCTATGGTGCCTCGCAGTCGATCATCGGTGCACTCCTTGCGGTCGCGGTCGGTCTCCTCGTCGGCACCGCCATGGGTGTGGTCGCCGGCGCGGTCGGCGGCGGCGCCGACGACATCCTCATGCGGATCGTCGACGTGCTCCTCGCGATCCCCGCGCTCCTGCTTTCACTCAGTGTCGTGATCCTGCTCGGCTTCGGGACCACGAGTGCCGCGATCGCCGTCGGTGTGACTTCGATCGCGGTGTTCGCCCGCCTTGCACGCGCGCGCGTCGTGAGCGTGCGGGTCAGCGAGTTCGTCGAGGCTGCATACGGGTCGGGAGGAACATTCTTCGCCGTTCTGTGGCGGCACATCCTGCCGAATTCTCTGACGCCGGTCATCGCGCTCGCCGCACTTCAACTCGGCTCAGCGATCCTGCAGATCTCCACGCTCGGGTTCCTCGGCTACGGCGCACCTCCGCCCACACCGGAATGGGGACTGCTCATCGCCGAGGGCCGCAACTACGTCGCGACGGCATGGTGGCTGACCGTTCTCCCCGGCGTCGCGGTGGTCCTGGTCGTGCTGGCCACCAACCGGCTCAGTCAGGCCATTCAGGGACGGGGTGCCGCATGAGCCCACAGCCGCTGCTGTCCATCCGAGACCTCGCAGTGCAGTACCGGACGCGTCATGGTCCGGTCGACGCGGTGCGCGGCGTCTCGCTCGAGGTGGAGGCGGGCACCGTGACCGCCCTCGTGGGCGAGTCGGGATCGGGCAAATCCACGATCGCCCAGTCCGTGATCGGTCTGCTCGCCGGCAATGGTCGGGTCTCTCGCGGCCGCATCATCCTGAATGAGCGCACAAACGGGGTGACCGATCTCGTGGGACTCTCGGAGAAGAGCTGGCGACGTCTTCGCGGGCGCTGCATCGCTCTGATCCCTCAGGACCCCGGCAACTCGCTCAACCCCGTCGCAACGATCGGCTGGAGCGTCGGTGAGGCGCTTCGCATCCATGGATGGAAGGAGCGCCGGAAGATCCATTCCCGCGTGCTGGAACTGCTGGATCGTGTCGGGATCGACGACCCGGAAGCGCGGGTGCGGCAACATCCGCACGAGCTGTCGGGGGGCATGCGCCAGCGCGTCTTGATCGCAGCGGCCCTGGCCCTCGAACCCGAATTGATCATCGCCGATGAGCCGACGAGCGCACTCGACGTGACGGTGCAGCGGACGGTGCTCGACCTGCTCGACGACGTGCGCACGGCGTCGGGCGCCGGCATCCTCTTCATCACCCACGACCTCGCGGTCGCCGCTGACCGCTCGGACCAGATCGTGGTCCTCCGCGCTGGGCAGGTGCAGGAGGCGGGACCGTCCACTTCGGTTCTGACCCGGCCGGTCGCGGAGTACACGCGTACGCTGCTCGCCGATGCGCCCTCGCTCACGAGCATCGTCGAACGGACGCCGCCGGTGGTGGATGCCCAGGCGCGCCCGCTCGTTGAGGTCACCGGCCTCACGCAGGAGTTCGCACGACGTGGGCGTACGCCGCTGCGGGCGGTCGATGACGTTTCGTTCGTCGTCGTTCGGGGCACGACGCATGCGCTCGTCGGGGAATCGGGCTCGGGCAAGACGACGACGGGCCGCAGCATCGCCGGTTTCAACCAACCGACGAGCGGCGTGATTCGTGTGGGCGAGACCGACGTGACGGCGCTGCGGTCTCGGCGCGCGTTCCACCGGACGACCCAGTTGGTCTATCAGAATCCCTTTGCGTCGCTGGATCCGCGACAGTCCGTCACGAGCATCCTGACCGAGCCGCTGCGGAACTTCGGGATGGGCGACCGGACCGACCGGGTCGAGCGAGCGCGTCATCACCTCGACCTCGTCTCTCTCCAGCCCGAGATCGGCGCTCGGTATCCGCAGGAGCTTTCCGGCGGGCAGCGTCAGCGGGTTGCGATCGCGCGGGCGCTGATCGTCGAGCCGGAGCTCGTGGTGCTCGACGAGGCCGTGTCGGCGCTCGACGTCACGGTGCAGGCTCAGATCTTGCGGCTGCTCGCGCGACTGCAGACCGAACTCGGCCTGACGTATGTCTTCATTTCGCACGACCTCGCGGTCGTCCGGCAGATCTCCGACACGGTCTCGGTGATGCAGCGCGGTCGGCAGGTCGAGTGCGGGCCCGCCCAGCACGTGTTCGATGTTCCCCAGCACGAATACACCCGGCAGCTTCTGGCCGCCATCCCCGGCGCCTCGTTGCGCTCCGGGTACACCGATCCCGCCGGCGCGACCCTTCGCGCCGACATCTCATGAAACGGCAGGTGCATATATGACCGGACCACGGCTCGGGTTCTTCACTCGGCTCCTCGAACCGGTGCCCGCCGCCGACCGCTATCGGTTTGCACTCGAGCAGATCGATCAGGCCGAGCGCTCGGGCTTCGCGTCCGCCTGGGTGGCGCAGCACCACTTCGGCGAGGATGAGGGCGGACTGCCCTCCCCCTTCGTTCTGCTGGCCGCAGCCACGCAGCGCACATCCCAGATCGCATTGGCCACGGGCGTCGTGACTCTTCCGATCGATGACCCGCTGCGCGCTGCGGAAGATGCGTCAGTGCTCGATCGGCTCAGCGGCGGGCGCGTGCAGCTCGGCGTCGCGTCAGGCGGAACGCCCTCGTCGTTCGCGGCCTTCGGGCAGGATGCCGACCGTCGTAGCGACATCTTCTCGGATCACCTCGAGGTCTTCACCGAGGCGCTCGCCGGGCGGGGAGTGCGGGGAACCTCCTCCCGCATCTATCCGCCCGGCGGAGATCTCTCCGAGCGGATCTGGCAGGCGACGTTCTCGATCGAGGGCGGACGCCGCGCCGGGCGGAACGGTGACGGACTGATGCTCTCGCGCACCCAGCCACGCCGCCCCGAGGCCCCCGATGCGCCGCTGCATGAGGTGCAGCTGCCGATCATCGACGCCTATCGCGAGGCGCTCCCGTCGGGAGCCCCCGTGCGCGTGCTGGCTTCCCGTACTGCTCTGGTCGTCGACGAGGGTGACCGCACGCGCGCGCTCGAGCTCGCAGAATCGGGCCTGCGGCACCTCGCCGAGACGATGTTCAGCATCGATACGACGGATCTCGACATCGACGCGCTCATCCGCATCACCGATACCCACGTGGGCACGGTCGACGAAGTGGTCACATCCCTCGCTGCCGACACGTCGCTCCGAGCCGCCAGCGACGTGTCGTTCCAGGTCCATTCGATCGCCGCGACGCACGAGCTGACCCTGCGGTCGCTGCAGCTGCTCGGAGAGCAGGTGGCTCCCCGCCTCGGATTCGCCACGGGTCCCGAGGCCGCCCGTGACCTCCACGGGGCTCATCGCCCCCTCGCCGTCACACATCGCTCGGAAGGAACCTCATGACCGCCGCCGCCGACATCATCGACCTGCTCGCCGGCATCAGGCCCGGTGATGCGCTCGACGCCCTTCGGCATCAGCGGCCGCAGGCACGCGAGAACGCACAGCGCAGTTTTCAGGCACTGCTCGAACCGGCGGATGCCGGAAGCTTCCCGCTCGCGGAGAGGTACGCCATCGCGGCGTTCGTCGCACACGTGCACGGCTTTGCGGCAGCATCAGATTTCTACGGTGACCTGCTCGGCGACGAAGCACCGGAGCTCGTGGCAGCCGTCGCAGCAGCTGCGCGCAGCGGTGCCGCGACCGGCCCTTACGGCGTCTATCGCGAGCCAGAGCTGCGGGCCGAAAGCACAGCGGGCCCGCACTGGACCGCCGAAGCCGGACTCGGCTCGCGCTTGGCGGCCGGGCTCACGCACGCGCACCTGCTCGTTTTTCGCCCGCGCGAGTCGAGCCCCGAAGCGCTGCAGAAGCTCGCCGATGCCGGATGGAGTGCCGATGACGTCGTGTCGGTGTCGCAGTTGGTGGGCTTCCTCAGCTTCCAGCTGCGGGCCGCGTGGGCTCTGCGCATCCTCTCTCGCACGCCCGCGGCATCCACCCCCGCACGGACCGGTGAAGGAGCCTGACATGACCGCCCGGATCACTGAATACCCCGACCTCGTTCGCCCGGATGCCTTCACGCAGCAAGGCCTGGGCTGGGTGCCGTGGCTGCAGCCGGTCGCGGAGCAAGACCTCACGGACCGGCAGCGCGATGCCCTGATCGAGCCTGCGCGCGCGAAGATGCCGTACTTCCGGCTGCTCGTACGTGACCCCGGCGCGCTGCACGCGCGGACGCTCACTGACCTCGACATCTTCTTCAACGTCACTGGCGGCATCGGCCGCGCCGAGCGCGAACTGGCTGCCGCCGCGACCTCGCGGCGCAACGGCTGCGTGTACTGCGCATCGGTCCACGCCGCCGCCGCGACCCGCGAGTCTGGCCGGGAGGCCGATGTTCAGCGCCTGCTCGACGAAGGCGTGGGCGCCGAGCTCGGAGACGCTGTCTGGAACGCGGTGACGGCGGCATCCGTCTCCCTCGCCGGAACACCCCTTGCGTTCGGAGCTGCTGACATCACGCGCCTCCGGGATGCAGGCTTGGACGAGAGCCAGATCATCGACGTCATCAACGGTGCGGCGTTCTTCAACTGGGCGAACCGGCTCATGCTTTCGCTCGGAGAGCCCGAAGTCCCCTCCCGTCGACGAGGGGACGCTTGAGAGTTCCCGTTCCTCTCGATCCCGAGAGCACGGCAGGATGGTCGGATGAGCATCGAGGTGTGGGCGCCCCGCGCCGCGCGCGTGCGGCTGCGCCGCCCCGGCCGCGCCGACATCGACCTGACGGCGGCGGATGCCGGATGGTGGCGCGCGGCGGTCGTCCTGGGACCGGGGGATGAGTACGGCTTCGTGCTGGGCGAGGGTGATCGGGTCCTGCCCGACCCACGCTCCCGTCGCCAGCCGCACGGAGTCCACGCGCTGTCGGCCGTCGACGACCCCGCCGCCTTCGCGTGGACCGACAGCGACTGGCACGGACGACAGCTGGCCGGAGGCGTGATCTACGAGCTCCACATCGGCACTTTCACGCCCGAGGGCACGCTCGACGCGGCGACCGCGAAGTTCGACCACCTCCGCGACATCGGCGTCACCCACGTCGAGCTCCTCCCGGTGAATGGCTTCAGCGGTACGCACAACTGGGGCTACGACGGCGTGCTCTGGTACACGGTGCACGAGGCCTACGGCGGCCCGGAGGCCTATCGCAGATTCGTCGACGCCGCACACCGTGCGGGGATCGCCGTCATCCAGGATGTCGTCTACAACCATTTCGGGCCCTCCGGCAACCACCTGCCCGAGTTCGGCCCGTATCTGCGTGACGGTCACGACACGACGTGGGGTGCGAGTGTGAACCTCGATGAGCGCGCCGTGCGCGACTACATTCTGGACAACGCCAGGATGTGGCTCGTCGACTTCCATGTCGACGGGCTGCGGCTGGATGCCGTCCACGCCCTGCACGAGTCGGGGGACAGCCCCGCGCATATCCTGCGTGAGCTCGGCGAAGCGGCCGACGCGCTGAGCGCCCACGTCGGGCGTCCGTTATCCCTCATCGCGGAGAGCGACCTCAACGACCCCGTGATGATCCTTCCGCGGGAGTCCGGGGGCTACGGCCTGGCCGCGCAGTGGCTCGACGACTGGCACCATGCCGTCCACGTCGCCGTCACGGGCGAGACCGACGGATACTACGCCGACTTCGCCGCCCTGCAGGCGGTGCCCAAGACCTGGACCGGCGGGTTCTTCCACGACGGGACGGTCTCGACCTTTCGCGGGCGCGCGCACGGCATCCCACTCCCGCCCGACGTGCCCTCGTGGCGGCTCGTGACATTCGCCCAGGACCACGATCAGATCGGAAATCGTGCGGCGGGCGACCGCCTGAGTGCGACGCTTTCGTCGCGGCGCCTCGCCGTCGCGGCGGTACTCACGATGACGACACCGGGCACGCCGATGCTCTTCATGGGCGAGGAGTGGGGGGCGTCCACCCCGTGGCAGTTCTTCACATCGCACCCCGAACCCGAGCTGGCTGCCGCGACCTCTGCGGGGCGCAAAGCGGAGTTCGCCGCTATGGGGTGGGACGAATCCCTCGTGCCGGATCCGAACGATCCGGCCACGTTCATCCGGTCCAAGCTCGATTGGACCGAGGTCGGCGCCCGGCCGCACGCCGATCTCCTCGATCTCTATCGCCGCCTCGCGCACCTGCGGCGCGCGCATCCCGACCTCACGGATCCGCGTGCGGAAAGCCGAGGCGCGAGCGCCGCCGAGGCGCCCGGCGGCCAAGTCTACGAACTCCAGCGCGGCGGGGCCCGTGTGCTCGTGAACCTCTCGGAAGAGCCGTGGCGCGTGCCGCTGCGCGAGGGAGAGACGGTGTGGCTGGCCACGGACACCGTCGATTCGGCATCCGGAGTCCTCGTGATCGCGCCGGATGCCGCGGTCATCGCCGGCGCGCCGCGCCCGCTGCCGTGACCCGGTCGATCACGCCGGATCTGCCGATCGCCGGATCGCCCGATCGCCCGATCTGCCGATCGCCGGATCGCC
>WOYI010606621.1_pt2 | contig 18790 bp, 13 predicted proteins | sample 6423411 | NCBI WGS metagenome assembly WOYI01 (sample SAMN13441803, study PRJNA592873) | oil field metagenome | biome: oil field; feature: oil-well bore; material: oil-contaminated soil; isolation source: oil-contaminated soil from oil-well borehole | place: Germany: Wietze | collected 2016-10-18 ... | reverse complement strand
GTACACCAGCAGCATGCGTTTGCCCCGGCGCACCACGCCGCCCACGCCGCGCTGGTAGCTGTCTGCCGTGCGCTCGAAGCGCTGGTTGAAGCCGGCAAAAAAGCGGTCGGCCCAGCCTGCAATGCCCTTGCGGGGCGCGCCATGGGGGCTGTGCAGCCCCTTGGCAATGGGCTTGAGCAAGGTGGCGCACAGCGCGGGCGTGAGCGTCAGGGCCACCAGCACCGACAGCACCATGGCCGACACGATGGTGATGGAAAACTGCCGGTAGATCACGCCGGTGGAGCCGCCGAAGAACGCCATGGGGATGAACACCGCCGACAGCGTGAGCGCGATGCCCACAAGGGCGGGGGTGATCTCGGCCATCGACTTGCGCGTGGCCTCCTTGGGGGACAGGCCTTCCTCGCTCATCACGCGCTCGACGTTTTCCACCACCACGATGGCGTCGTCCACCAGCAGGCCGATGGCCAGCACCAGGCCGAACATGGTGAGCGTGTTGATCGAAAAACCCGCGACCGACAGCACCCCGAAGGTGCCCAGCAGCACCACGGGTACCGCAATGGCCGGAATCAGCGTGGCGCGGAAGTTCTGCAAGAAGATATACATCACCAGCACCACCAGCGCCATGGCTTCGAGCAGGGCCATGACCACTTCTTTAATGGAAGCGTTCACAAACGGCGTGGTGTCGTAGCTGGTGAAGGGCTTGAGCTGGTAGGGGAAGAAGGGCTGCAGCTCGGCGATCCTGGCGTTCACGGCCTGGGCCACGGCCGTGGCGTTGGCGCCGTCGGCCAGCACCACGCCCATGCCGGCGCCGGGCTGGCCGTTCAGGCGGGAGGTGATGGTGAGGTTTTCCGCGCCCAGCTCGATGCGCGCCACGTCTTTGAGGCGCACGGCGGCGCCGTCGGTGGTGGACTTGAGCACGATCTGCTCGAACTCTTCCTTGGTCTGCAGCTTGCTGCGCGCCGTGATGGTGGCATTGAGCTGCTGCTCGCCCACGGCGGGCAGCGCACCGAGCTGGCCCGCCGAAATCTGCGCGTTCTGCGCATTGATGGCGTTGCCAATGTCCGACGGCATGAGCGCGTATTTTTCAAGCTTGCCCGGGTCGAGCCAGACGCGCATGGCATAGCCTGTGCCCAGCGTGAGGACGTCGCCCACGCCGTCGACGCGGCTGACCACGTCCACGAGGTTGCTCGTGATGTAGTCACCGATGTCCACCTGCGACACGCTGGGGTCGGGCGAGGTGAAAGTGATGATCATCAGGTAGTCGTTGCCGCCCTTGGTGACGGTAACCCCCCGGCTCTGCACGGCCGGCGGCAGGCGCGACATGGCCTGCTGCAGCTTGTTTTGCACCTGCACCTGGGCCACGTCGATGTTGGTGCCGGCGTTGAACGTGAGCGTGGTGCGCGAGTTGCCCGAGGCGTCGCTGGTCGAGCCCATGTAGATCAGGTTGTCGAGGCCCTTGAGCTGCTGCTCGATCACCTGCGTGACCGATTCTTCGACGGTCTTGGCCGACGCACCGGTGTACAGGGCGCTGATCGACACGCGCGGCGGCGCGATGTCGGGGTATTGCTCCAGCGGCAATGTCAGGATGGACATGGCGCCGGCGAGCATGATGATGATGGCGATGACCCACGCAAAGACGGGCCGGTCGATGAAGAACTGTGCCATGGCGGGCCGGCCCTCAGCGTGCGGCCGGTGCGGCCGGTGCGGCCGGTGCCGCTGGGGCGGCAGGCGCGGAGGCAGGCATCGGGGTGGATGTTGCGGCGGCAGCCCCATTGGCGACCATCTTGGCGGCCATCGGCTTGGGCGCCACCTCGGTCGGTTTCACGGTGTCGCCGGGTTTGATGCGCTGAAAGCCATCCAGCACCACGCGATCGCCCGCCGCCAGCCCGCTGCCCACCAGCCAGCGGTTGCCCACGGCCGCTTCCACCGCAATCTTGCGCCGCTCGATCTTGCTGTCGGCGTTGACCAGCAGCACGCTGGCATTGCCTGCCGTGTCCCGGTTCACACCCTGCTGGGGCACCAGCAGCGCCTGCTCGTTGATGCCGGTTTCCAGCACTGCACGCACATACATGCCGGGCATGAGCAGGCCGTCGGGGTTGGGTACCACGGCGCGCAGGGTCACGGCGCCGGTGTTGGGGTTTACGCTCACGCCCGCGAACTGCAGCTTGCCGGGGTGGGGGTAGCGGCTGCCGTCCTCCAGCTGCAGGGTGATGGGCGCCTCGGTCTGGCCGCTTTTCTGGATGCGTCCGCGCGCCATGTCGCTCTTGAGGCGCAGCACCTCGGTGCTGGACTGGGTGACATCCACATACAGCGGATCGAGCTGCAAGATGGTGGTGAGCACGGCGGCCTGGTTGGCGGTGACCAGCGCGCCGGGGGTGACGGTGGAGGTGGCGGTGCGGCCTGAAATCGGCGCCTTGATGCGGGTGTAGTCCAGGTTGATGCGGGCGTTGTCCCGCGCCGCGCGGGCCACGGCCAGGTCGGCGCGGGCCTGCACCAGCGCGGCCTGGCTGTCGTCATGCACCTGCTGGCTGACCGCATCGATCTTTACCAGTTCGGCATTGCGCCGGGCGTTGACCTCTGCCGTGCCCACACTGGCCTGCGCCCTGGCCACCGACGCCTCGGCGCTGGCCAGCGCCACCTGATAAGGCGAGGCATCGAGCTGGTAAAGCGCCTGTCCGGCCTTGACCTGCGCGCCTTCGGTGAAAAGGCGCTGCTGCACGATGCCGCCCACCTGCGGGCGAATTTCGGCGCTCAGGTAGGCGCTGGTGCGGCCGGGCAATTCGGTGGTGACGGTCTGGCGCTCGGGCTTCAGGGTGACCACGCCCACTTCCACCGGGCCGCGCGGCGCCGCCGGCGGGGCCTTATCAGAGCAGGCGCCGATCAGCAAGGCCAGGCCCACCAGGGTGGCCGAGGCCAGTTGGCGAAGCGGGCGGTGGGGCTGCGTGGGCGAAAAGCTGGGGAATGAAGTGGGGGCAGGCAGGTGTTCTGAACAAAGAGATGTCATGGGCGCGCGCAGTCCTTGATTGCGAAACATTCTGGCGCAAAAAGCGGGGGGAATCTGGAAGCCTTCGGCGCCAGGGGGTATGTCGCGCTTCGGCACGGGCGGTGCGTCCACCGCCTGTGCTGCGGCCTTTTCTCTTCGCAGCGTGCCACCCTCATGACTTGCGCAAAACAGGCCCAGGCAAGCCGCCTGCCACAAAGGCATGTACCGTTGTGGCATGCGCCCAAAGGCGCGGTTTCATGTGCCGCATAGCGTCGAACAATGCAGGATGCTTGCGGGCGGAGACCTTCCGCGCCCGAATGCCGGAGAGGCCCGCTCGACGCGGGGCGTCAAGACCGGCCGAGGGTCTTCCTCGCCACCGCATAGCCCTCGGCCTGATTGGCCTCGATGGCCATGTCGGAAAAATCGTAGTCGCGGGAGGAATGCTCGCCCGCCCGGCCTGCGCGCACGAACCGCGTGATGGTGGTCGCCGCACCGTCCCCCATGAGCTGGATGTAGGCTGGAATACGCTTGATCCGCCCGCTCTCGTCGGGCGTGATCTGAGCGAGGATATGGTCGATGAGCCTGCGATAGGCTTCGACGGTTTCGCGATGGCGCAGGTCGCTGAGCACCTGCTCCGCATAGACGATCTCGTCGCGCCGGGCGAGGACCTCCAGCATGTTGGTCGGCAATGCCCTCTCACCCGAGAACAGATCGACGATGAACACCCTTTTCCCGTCCGGGCCGCAGCGGTCGATGACGAAGTCCAGCGGTGAGTTGCTGATGATGCCGCCGTCCCAATAGGGCTTGCCATCCACCAGGGTCCAGGGAAAGCCCGGCGGCAGGCTGCCGCTCGCCAGCACATGGTCCGGCGTCAGGTCATCCACGTAGCTGTCGAACACGTCGAGGGCCGCCGTCATCACGTTCACGGCGCTGATGAGAAGGCGCACGGGACTGTCCTTGAGCGCGGCGAAGTCGACATATTTGGCGAGCAGCGCCTTCATGGGCGTCGTGTCGTAGCAGCTGGTCCAGTTCGCCGGCCAGTCCGCAGGGCCGTAGGGCGGCAGGCTCCAGCGCGGGGTGAAGAAGTTGGGCACGCCCAGCGTCAGAATCCTCGCCGCCGCTGCTGCACGCCTGAACTCGGGGAAGGGCACGTTGGGCGTCGTCACGGCAAGGTCCGCCCAGAACGCTTCGAGGGCCTGCGTGGCGTGGCGGGGATTGCCGGCGATGACGGCGCCGTTCAGGGCGCCGATGGAGACGCCCGCGACAATGTCCGGGAAAATCCCCTCTTCCTCCAGCGCCTTCACGACGCCGCATTCGAACGCGCCCATGGCGCCGCCGCCCTGGAGGATCAGCGCCGTCTGCGTCGGAATGCGGTCGAGAACGAATGCGCTGTCGCCCAAGCGGCTCTTGACATCGCCGAGGCCGACCCGGTAGCGGATCAGCCCCTCGGCCACGCGGGTCTCGTCCGCCGGCCGTCCCATGGAGAACAAGGCGCGCGGCACGTCGCCCTTCAGATAGAACAGCGCGTAGGATCCCTGATCCAAAGCACCGCGAGCGACCCAGGCATCCGCCTCTTCCGTCGCGCCCAGTACGTTGAAGCCGATGTCGCCCACCTCGCAAAAGAAATAGGAAACATCGTCGTAGCGCAACCGGCGGCCCATCATGTTGCGCGCGGCAAGACGCCCCTGCTTTGCGGCATTGTCCCAATGCTCGATATGCCGGCGGCGGGCGAACACGGGATCATAAAAGACGGTGATGTCACCGGCGGCGAAGACGTTCGGAGCGCTCGTGCGCAGCAAAGCATCGACCACCACGTAGCCGCCCTCAAGGGCGATGCCGCTGCCGGCGAGAAAATCCGTGGCCGGGGCGACGCCGATGCTGACCACCAAGAGATCGCATGGCACATGCCGGCCAGCCGCCGTCTCCACCTCCTGGACCCGCTCCCGGCCGTGCACCGCGACGGCGGTGTCCTTCAGGATGACAGTGGCGCCACGGCCTTCGGCATAGCGCATAAAGTAGCTGGAGAGATCGGGGGCCTCGAGGTGCCGCAGCAGCACCGGCCCCTGCTCGATGACCGTGACTTTCAGGCCGGCGTCCAGGAGCGACATGGCGATCTCCATGCCGAGGAAGCTGCCGCCGAGCACAACCGCCTGCTTTGCCTGCGTGATGGCGGCCCGGATGGCGTCCGCGTCGGTCTTGCTGCGCAGGCTGAAGACCCCGGGGAGCGACGCGCCGGAAACTTCGAGCGGCCTGGGCGTGGCCCCGGCGGCGATGAGGAGCTGGCCGTAGCCGATCACCTCGCCGCGCGCCGTGGTGACGGTCTGCTTCGCCGCATCAACGCTGACTACCCGCGCGCCGAGGGCGAGTGCGATGTTCTGCTCATCATAGAAGCCTTTTGGATGGACGAAGATCCGCTCATCGTCTGCGATTCCGTTCAAAAGGCGCTTGGAGAGCGGCGGGCGATGATAGGGCGGAACATCCTCCGCGCAGAGGATCAGGATCGATCCCGCCGCGCCCTCGGCCCGCAAGGTCTGCGCCGCCATGGCGTTTGCGAGCCCGCCGCCCACGAGCAGGAAATCGACATGCCGTGGCGCCGGACGGCTGCTTGCGCCATTCCCTCCTGCTTCCGTCATCTTCATGACTTGCGCAAACAAGGATGCCACAACGGTACATGCCTTTGTGGCAGGCGGCTTGCCTGGGCCTGTTTTGCGTAAGTCATGCTCATTCCTTCTGGCCGTTCGTTCAGCTGATGCAGCACGAACCGCCCGCGCAGCGTCTGGTTTTCAGGATGGCCGACTATACCTCTTCCATCCGCTGCAGCGCATGCTCGATCCAGGCGAATTCTCCCTCGTGCCGCGCATCTGGCCGTTGACGGCATGCAGGGTTTGCATGCCATCAAAGGGCCGGATCAATAGGCACCAATAGGCACCAATAGGCACCAATAGGCACGCTGGGGCGCAATGCGGCCCAGCCCCAGGGCGCCATGGACCTGTCTGGCGCATTGCAGCGCGGCCACCGCAGCAGCCCCGATCTGGGCGGGCTGCCGGATTCATTCGCTGCTGGGCGGTGGCGGCAATGCGGGCGGTGGCGGTGGCCAGCCCGATGGCGCGGCCCATCCCGGGCCATGGCTTTGGCGACGCCGGTGTTGCGCACAAGGCCGGATGCGTTGAAACTCTTTCACATCCGTCCACCTTTTTTTATCGAGGCCCTCCATGACTGCCGTTGCTGACATTCTCAGATCCAAGAGCGACAACACCGTCCACGCCATCGCACCGGGAGATTCGGTGTTCGATGCGCTTCAGCGCATGGCCGACAAGCATATCGGAGCCCTGCTGGTGATGGAGGGCGAAACCATCGTGGGAATCTTCACCGAGCGCGACTACGCCCGCAAGATTGCCCTGATGGGCCGCACCTCGTCGGTCACGCTGGTCAGTGATGTCATGACCACCCACGTGATGTATGTGAGCCCCACCCAGACCAGCCAGGAATGCATGGCGCTCATGACGGAAAACCGCCTGCGCCATCTGCCCGTGGTCGATGGCGGCAAGCTGGTGGGGCTGATCTCCATCGGCGACCTGGTCAAGGACATCATTTCCGAGCAGCAATTCATCATCGAGCAGCTCGAGCACTACATCACGGGCGGCGGCCGCTGAGGCAGGGCGCAACCCCCTGTGGCGCTGCGCGGCGGGGCGGCCCTTGCGCGGTGGCCGCTGGCTTGGTCCGCGCCGGTTTCGTGTGCTGTGGGCGATGTGTCGCGGCTGGAATGCAAAAAGGCCTTGCCTGCGTGCAGCCGGGGCCCTGAGCGTGGCTCCGGATCAAGCCGTCTTTTCCACATGCACCTGGCGCGCGTACAGAAAATCGATCACGGCCTTGCGGCAGTGCATGTAGCGCGGGTCTTCGGCCAGCGCCACGCGGTTGCGCGGGCGTGGCAGGTCAACAGCCAGCACCTCGCCAATGGTGGCGGCGGGGCCGTTGGTCATCATCACGATCTTGTCGGACAGCAGCACGGCCTCGTCCACATCGTGCGTCACCATCACCACGGTGCTTTGCGTGCGCGCCACGATTTCCAGCAACTCGTCCTGCAGCCTTGCGCGGGTGAGGGCGTCGAGGGCACCAAAGGGCTCGTCCATCAGCAGCACCTGCGGCTGCATCGATAACGCCCGGGCAATGCCTACGCGCTGCTTCATGCCGCCCGAGATCTCGCCGGGGCGCTTTTGCGCAGCGTGCGCAAGGCCCACCAGCGCCAGCGCCGCATCGGTGCGGGCCGCCAGCCGGGCCTTGCTTTCGGTTTTGCCAAACACCCGTTCCACGGCCAGGTGCACATTGTCGAAGCAGGTCAGCCAGGGCAGCAGCGAGTGGTTCTGAAAGACCACGGCGCGCTCTGGTCCGGGGCCCTTGATCTCCTTGTTGGCGCACAGCAGGGCGCCGCTGCTGGGCGTGGTCAGGCCGGCGACCAGGTTCAGCAGGGTGGATTTGCCGCAGCCCGAGTGGCCGATGAGCGCCACGAACTCGCCCTTGGCAACCGTGAGATTGATGCCCTGCAGCGCCGGAAACAGGCCCTTGGCCGTCTTGAAAGTCTGCCCGACGCCCTGGACTTCGATGAACTTGCCCGACAGCGATGCATGGGTGCTGGTGTTCATGATTTCACCTCTTCAAACGTCAATGCGGTGGCCAGCTTGATGAGTGCGTACTCCAGCACCAGCCCGACGATGCCGATCACGAAGATGGCGATGATGATGTTCTTGACGTTCAGGTTGTTCCACTCGTCCCACACCCAAAAGCCAATGCCCACGCCGCCCGTCAGCATCTCGGCCGCCACGATCACCAGCCAGGCCGTGCCCACGGCCAGGCGCACGCCGGTCAGCATGTAGGGCAGCACGGCGGGGAACAAAATCCTGGTGGCGATCTTCCACTCGCTCAGGTTCAGCACGCGGGCCACGTTCATGTAGTCCTGGGGCACGCGCTGCACGCCCGTGGCGGTGTTGATGATCATGGGCCAGATCGAGCAGATGAAAATGGTCCAGATCGCCGCCGGGTTGGCGCCCTTGAACACCAGCAAACCAATCGGCAGCCAGGCCAGCGGCGACACCGGGCGCAGCAGGCTGATGAGCGGGTTGAACATGCGCGACAGGAAATTGAAGCGCCCGATCACAAAGCCCGCCGGAATGCCCACCACCGCCGCCAGCCCGAAGCCGATGGCCACGCGCTCGAGCGAGGCCAACACATTCCAGCCGACGCCCTGGTCGTTGGGGCCGTTGCTGTAAAACGGGTTGCTGAACACCTCCAGTGCCTGCAACCAGGTCTCCCGGGGGCCGGGAATGCTGTTGCCGGTGCTGGCGGAGACCAGCGCCCACAGCCCCACGAGCAAGCCCAGCCCGCACAGGGGCGGCAGCACCGCAAGCCAGAAGCCGCGCGACAGGGCCGCCCAGTCATGCCCCGGCCGGGGTGCAGGCGGGTTCGCTGGTTTCAAGTGATTTTGGCCACTGGCGCTTGCTGGCTGTGCGCTGGCAGCTACATTTATAATAGCATCATGCGGGGCTGGCGTGGGCTCCAGCGGGGAATGGAATACGGCGCTGACCATGGTGATCTCCGGTGTGCGTGGCGTGCAGGGTGGGCGGGGTGGGCGGGGCTTGCGGCCTGGGCGCTCAGGCCTTGATCCTGAAACCGTCGGCGTATTTGGCGGGGTCCTTGCCATCCCAGACCACGCCGTCGATCAGCCTGGATGTGCGCAGCATGTCCTTGGGCATGTTCACCTTGAGGGCGCTGGCCACCGATTTGTAAAGCTCCACCTGGTTCACCTGCCTGGCCACGGCCAGGTAGTCGGGGTGGCTCTTGAGCAGGCCCCAGCGCTTGTGCTGGGTGAGGAACCACATGCCATCGCTCAGGTAGGGGAAGTTCACCGCCCCGTCGTTGAAAAACTTCATGTGGTTCGGGTCGTCCCAGGTCTTGCCCATGCCGTTCTGGTAGCGGCCCAGAATGCGCTGGTTGATGGCGTCCACGCTGGTGTTGATGTAGGATTTTTGCGCCACCGTTTCGGCCATCTTCATCTTGTTGGACAGGCTCGCGTCGATCCACTGGCTGGCTTCGAGCACCGCCATCATCACGGCGCGCGTGGTGTTGGGGTGCTTCTTCACAAAGTCGGCCGTGGTGCCCAGCACCTTCTCGGGGTGGTCCTTCCAGATGTCTTGCGTGGTGTTGGCGGTGATGCCGATGCCGTCCATGATGGCGCGGTGGTTCCAGGGCTCGCCCACGCAAAAGCCGTCCATGTTGCCCACGCGCATGTTGGCCACCATCTGCGGCGGCGGCACGGTGATCAGCTTGGCGCCCGACAGCGGGTTGATGCCCGCCGCCGCCAGCCAGTAGTGCATCCACATCGCGTGCGTGCCCGTGGGGAAGGTGCCGGCAAAGGTGTATTCGCGCTTTTCCCTGGCCATCAGCGCGGCAAGCGACGGGCCATCCACCGCCCCCTTGTCGGCCAGCGCCTTCGACAGCGTGATGGCCTGCCCGTTGTGGTTCAGGTTCATCAGCACCGCCATGTCTTTCTTGGGGCCGGCCGTGCCCAGGTGCACGCCGTACACCAGGCCGTAGAGCACATGGGCAAAGTCCAGCTCGCCGTTCACCAGCTTGTCGCGCACGCCGGCCCAGCTGGCCTCCTTGGTGGGGATGATGGTCACGCCGTATTTCTTGTCCAAGCCCAGCACCGAGGCCATGACCACGCTGGCGCAGTCGGTCAGCGGGATGAAGCCGATCTTCACCTCCTTTTTCTCCGGGGCGTCCGAGCCCCGGGCATGGACGAGGGCGCGCAGTGCGGGGCTTATGCCCACGGCACCCACGGTGGCGGCTTGCAGCACGGTGCGGCGGTCGAGGCTGGTTTTCAACAGATCGGTCATGGGGCTTCCCTTCGGCGTGACAAACAAAAAAGGCGTCCTCACTCCGCGCCTGGCTGCATCAACAGCTGTGCGCGGGTGGGGACGCCTTTGTCCGGTTTCTGGCTGCATCCGCCCGCCGTTGGGTGGTGCAGCCATGGCAGACCTGTGAGGGTCTGAACCTATCAATGCAAGCCCTGTGCCAGCTTGCCGAAGTTGTATATGCTATGAAATATATAGCGTTTTACATAATGACTGCGGGCGCTTTACCGCCATTTGATGCAGAAAGCCCGTGAGCGCCAGTGCACCGCTGTTGTGCGATGCACCATCAGACCGTGAACGCGTTCTCAGGGCGCCGGGGGGCGTTGCTTTGCTGCGAGAGGGGCGACGGAAGCCTGGATGGCGGAAGGCTGAAAACGGGCAGGAGCAGTCATTCCGGGGGGTGTGCTGCCTCAACGGATGGCCTCCTGGGACAAGTACAAGGGTGCCGTGGCTCCGGCGTTCTGAGCGCGCCCGGCCATCGTTGCACACCATCCACAGAACACAGAACACAGAACGCTGCCTTCGGACAGTTTTTTTGGATGCGTCACCCCAGCAAATCCATCACATCCAGCACGCGTTGCGCCACCTCGCCCAGCTTCAGGCCCTTGTCCATGGCGGTCTTGCGCAGTTTTTCGTAGGCGGCCTGTTCGCTCAGGCCCTGGCGCTGCATGAGCAGGCCCTTGGCGCGGTCGATGGTTTTGCGGTCTTTGAGCTCGGTGCGGGCGTCGGCCAGTTCGGCACGCAGCGCCTGCTCGTGCTGAAAGCGCGCCATGGCCACATCCAGGATGGGGCGGATGCGCTGCGGCGCCAGGCCCGCCACGATGTAGGCAGACACGCCCGCGGCCACGGCGTCCTTCACATGCGTGGTGTCTTCATCGTTGGTGAACATGACGATGGGGCGGCGTGCGTCGCGCGTGGCCATCACCACATGCTCCAGCGCGTCCCGGGCCTCGCTTTCAGCGTCCACGATGATCAGGTCGGGCTGCAACTGGGCCAGCCGCTCGCTCAGGAACACATCGGCCGGCAGCGTGGCAATGAGGTTGAAGTTGTTTTCCAGCAGGCCAATGCGCAGCGCCCGCGAGCGCTCTGCCTGGGTGGCGGCGTGTTCGTCGCCGGGGTCGGCAATGGCCAGGTCGGGGGCCACCACCACAATGCGCAGGGCGTCGGTCATGCAGGGCAACACGCAAGATTTACGCCACATCTTGGTGCGCCGGCATGGTGCACGCAGTTGGGGCTGAAGGTGGGGCTGCCGTTCGCCGGACTGTGCGTTGCGCCTGTGTTCATGCCGCTGGCGGGCCGTACAGGCCTTATTGATCCGGCCCTTTGTTGTATCAACAACCGTTCAGGCTGAGCCCTTCGACAGGCTCAGAGCGAACGGTTCAACCTTCAGCGGGCCGCATCAATAGATCGTGAATCGTTCTTACACTCGGGGCATGAGCTTGCTGATCCTGGGTATTGAATCTTCGTGCGATGAAACCGGCGTGGCGCTGGTCCGCTCCACTGGCGGGGTGGCTGTGCCCGCCTTGCTGGCGCATGCATTGCACAGCCAGATCGAGATGCACCAGGCCTATGGCGGCGTGGTGCCCGAGCTGGCCAGCCGCGACCATATCCGGCGGGTGCTGCCCCTGACCGAGGCCGTCATGGCCGAAGCGGGCCAGCGCCTTGCGGATGTGGATGTGGTGGCCTACACCCGGGGGCCGGGCCTGGCGGGTGCACTGCTGGTGGGCGCGGGTGTGGCCTGTGCGCTGGGTGCGGCACTCGACAAGCCCGTGCTGGGCGTGCACCACCTTGAGGGGCATTTGCTGTCGCCCTTTCTGAGTGCCGACCCGCCTGAGTTTCCCTTTGTGGCCCTGCTGGTGTCGGGCGGTCACACGCAGCTCATGCGGGTGGACGGCGTGGGCCGTTACGAACTGCTGGGCGAAACCATCGACGATGCGGCGGGTGAGGCGTTTGACAAGTCGGCCAAGCTGATGGGCCTGGGCTACCCGGGCGGCCCGGCCTTGTCGCGCCTGGCCGAGCAGGGCAGCGCCACGGCCTTCAAGCTGCCGCGCCCCCTGCTGCACAGCGGCAATCTCGATTTTTCGTTTGCCGGCCTCAAGACCGCCGTGCTGACCCAGGCCAAGAAGCTCGGCGATGAACTCGAAGCGCGCAAGGCCGATCTGGCCGCCAGCACCGAGGCGGCGATTGTGGACGTGCTGGTCAGGAAGACGCTGGCCGCGCTCGGGCAGACGGGCCTGCAGCGTGTGGTGGTGGCGGGTGGCGTGGGTGCCAACCGCCATTTGCGCGCCCAGCTCAATGCCGCCTGCGCCCAGAACAAGGTGCGTGTGCATTACCCCGAACTGCATCTGTGCACCGACAACGGCGCCATGATTGCCATGGCAGCTGCCATGCGGCTGCAGGCAGGCCAGCAGGTGGCCAACCGCGACTATGCGTTTGATGTCAAACCCCGCTGGCCGCTCGACGCCCTGGCGTCCTGAGTTGCCGGGGCGTTGGGCAGCGCCGCCGGGCATCGATGTTTGGGGTGCAATGTGCGCGGCAATCAATGCGCGGCAGCTTTACGCGGGCTTCACTTTTCTGCATCGGGCAGGACATGACCGCGCCGCACAATATAAGGCATGCCATGCATGTTGCCTCTTTCCCATGAATGACCGTTCTTTTTCCACCGCGGGGCACGCTGCGCCGCGCATGCCCTTTCGTCTGGCGGCTTCTGCCGGGCTGTTGATCACGGCAGTGGCCCTGCTGGCCGGCTGCGCCAGCCTGGCGCCGCCCGACAGCCGCCTGCCGCAGACCCCGGTTCCGCCGGCCTGGTCTGCGCAAACGCCTGCGGGCGCGCCCGCCACATCGCTGGCGCAATGGTGGCAGCGGTTCAACGACCCGCAGCTCACGCAGCTGGTCACACAGGCCCTGCAGGCCAATACCAGCCTGCGCAGTGCGCAAGCCGCCTTGCAGCAAGCGCGTGCCCAGGTGGATTTGCAGGCCGCAGGCCTGCTGCCCGGCGTGGGTGCCTCGGCGTCGGCGCAGCGCAGCCGGGCATCGAACAGCACGGGCAACAGTTTCCAGGCAGGTTTTGATGCCAGCTGGGAGCCCGACGTGTTTGGCCGCCTGCGCAGCGGCCTCAATGCCAGCGAGGCCGACGCGCTGGCTGCCGAGGCCAGCCTGGCAGACGTGCAGGTGTCGCTGGCCGCCGAAACCGCCGTGAACTATGTCCAATTGCGGGGGCTGCAGCAGCGGCTGGCCATTGCGCGCAGCAACCTGGCCAGCCAGCAGGAAACCCTGCAGATCACCCTGTGGCGGCTGCAGGCCGGGCTCACCACCTCGCTGGTGGCCGAGCAGGCCCGTGCAGCGGCAGAGCAGACGGCCGCGCAGATTCCGGCGCTCGAATCCAGCCTGGCCCAGTCGCGCCACAGCCTGGCCGTGCTGACCGGACAGGCCCCGCTGGCGCTGGATGCGCTGTTGGCCGACGCCGCAGCCGTGCCGCAGCCCGCACAAGACCTGGCGCTGGCCATTCCTGCAGAAACCCTGCGGCAGCGGCCCGACGTGCGCGCGTCGGAGCAGCGCATTGCCGCGGCGCTGGCCCGGGTGTTGCAGGCCGATGCCGCGCGTTACCCCGGCTTCGGCATCTCGGGCAATCTGGGCCTGCGCGCCCTGACGCTGGGTGCGCTGTCCAACGGCAGCTCCGTTGCCAGCGCTCTGGTGGCCAGTGTGTCGATGCCGGTGTTCGATGGCGGCGCGGCGCGGGCCCAGGTGCGCGTGCAGGAGGCGGCGCTGGCGCAGGCCCGTGTGGCCTACGAGGCCGCGGTGCTCACGGCGCTCAAGGATGTGGAAGATGCCCTGGTGGCCCTGCGCGGCGATCGCGAGCGCCTGGTGCGGCTGCAGGCTGCCGCCGATGCAGCGGGCAATGCGGACTTGCTGGCCCGGCAGCGCTACAGCAGCGGCCTGATCGACTTCCAGTCGGTGCTGGAAACCCAGCGCATGCTGCTGTCCACCCAGGACAGCGTGGCCGCCACCGTGGCCAGCGTTTCTACCGACCATGTGCGGCTGTACAAGGCGCTGGGCGGTGGCTGGCAATAGCCCGTGCCTGCCCTTGAACGCCCCAACCCCCTAGCGAATCCGATGGCCATGACTTCTTCCGAAAAAAACACCCCCGCCGCCAGCCCGTCCGCGTCCGCCGACCTGCAAGCGCTGATCGGTGGTGGCCCGCCGCGCCGCTGGTGGCAGCGCTCGACCCTGTGGCTGGGCGTGGCAGTGCTGGTGCTGTTGGGCGGCGGCATCTACTACTGGCAAAGCCGGCAGCGCGCCAGCGCAGCACCGGTGTATGTGACCGAGGAGGTGCGCCGGGGCAACCTCACGCTCAATGTATCGGCCAACGGCACCTTGCAGCCGACGCGGGCGGTGAACATTGGCAGCGAGCTGTCGGGCACGGTCAAAAACGTGCTGGTGGACGTGAACGACAGGGTCAAAAAAGGGCAGGTGCTGGTCGAACTCGACACCGCCAAGCTCGATGCGCAGGTGCGGCGCTCGCGCGCCTCGCTGGCGGCGGCGCAGGCGCGGCTGGCGCAGGCGGTGGCCACCACCCATGAGGCGCAGGCCGGGTTTGCGCGGCTGCAAGAAGTGGCACGCCTGTCGGGCGGCAAGGTGCCGTCGGCCGCCGAGCTCGACAGCGGCCTGGCCACGCTGGACCGCGCCCGGGCCGACGAAGCCAGTGCCCGTGCCTCGGTGGACGACGCCCGGGCGGCGCTGTCCACCGATGTCACCAACCTGTCCAAGGCCTCGATCCGCTCGCCCATCGACGGTGTGGTGCTGTCCCGCTCGGTCGAACCGGGCAACGCCGTGGCCGCCTCGCTGCAGGCCGTGACGCTGCTCACGCTGGCCGAAGACCTCACGCGGCTGCGGCTGGACGCGAGCGTGGACGAGGCCGACGTGGGTTCGGTGAAACTCGACCAGAAGGCCAGCTTCACCGTGAGCGCATATCCCTCGCGCCGCTATCCGGCCAAGGTCACGCGGGTGTCGTATGGCTCCACCAAGGTCGACAACGTGGTCATCTACATCACCTGGCTGGATGTGGACAACTCCGACCTGAGCCTGCGCCCGGGCATGACGGCTACGGCCACCATCACCTCCACCGAGCGCAACGATGTGCTGCTGGTGCCCAACACGGCCCTGCGGTTCACCCCGGTCACTGCTTCAGGTGGTACGACCGGGGCAACGGCGAAACCGGCGTCGTCGGGCGGCATCATGTCGCAACTGATGCCGCGCATGCCGCGCTCGGGCACGCGCCGGGCCAGCGGCAGCAGCAGCGGTGAGGCGGCCGACAGCGCGGGCCCTGTGCGCCAGGTGTGGGTGCTCAAGGACGGCACCGCGCACGCCGTGAAAGTGCAGGTGGGCATCAGCGATGGCCGCCGCACCGAGGTCAGCGGCGAAGGCCTGGCCGAGGGCATGGCGGTCATCACCGACCAGCGCTCCGCCGGGGCGGCACCATGAGCGAGGCCGCCGCAGCCACCGCGCAGGACAAGCGGGCGCCTGCCGGGGCGCCGCCGCTCATCCGCCTGCGCGGCGTGACCAAGGTGTATGGCGAGGGCGCGCTGGCCTTTCAGGCACTCAAGGGCGTGGATCTGGACATTGCGCAGAGCGATTTCGTGGCCATCATGGGCCCCAGCGGTTCGGGCAAATCCACCGCCATGAACATCCTGGGCTGCCTGGACCGGCCCACCGCGGGCGAATACCTGTTCAAGGGCGTGCATGTGGAATCGCTCTCGCGCGACGAGCGTGCGCAGCTGCGCCGGCGATACTTTGGCTTTGTGTTCCAGGGCTTCAATCTGCTGGCGCGCACCTCGGCGCAGGAAAACGTCGAGCTGCCCCTGCTGTACCGGGGCGAATCGGCCGCCGCGCGCCACGCCGCTGCCGCCCGCGCGCTCGAGGCCGTGGGCCTCAAGGGATGGGAGCACCACACCCCGGCCGAGCTGTCGGGCGGCCAGCAGCAGCGCGTGGCCATTGCGCGCGCCATCGTCACCGGGCCGGCCGTGCTGCTGGCCGACGAGCCCACCGGCAACCTCGACACCCAGCGCAGCCACGAGATCATGGAGCTTTTGTGGCAGCTCAATGCCGAGCAGGGCATCACCGTGCTGATGGTCACCCACGAGCCCGATATGGCCGCCTATGCACGGCGCATCGTGCGGTTCTTGGACGGCAAGGTGGACAGCGATGCGCCCAACCCGCACCCCGTGGGCTTGCGCGCCCACGCGACGGCCTTGCCTGCCGTTCCTGCACAAGAGGTTTCCTGATGCTGCTCAACACCCTTTTGCTCGCGCTGCGCTCGATCCGGCGCAACCTGATGCGCTCGTTTCTCACCATCCTGGGCATCGTGATCGGCGTCAGCGCCGTCATCACCATGGTCACGCTGGGCAACGGCGCCACCATGGCGGTGCAAAACCAGATCTCTAGTCTGGGCACCAACCTGCTGCAGGTGCGCCCCGGCCAGCGCATGGGGGTCCGCGGCTCCGGCGCCCCCGCCTTCAAGGACACCGACGCCGATGCCATCGCCCAGCAGATTGGCGGCATTCTGGCCGTGGCGCCCGAGGCGCGGGCCGGCGCCACCGTGGTGGCCGGCGGGCGCAACTGGACCACCAGCATCATCGGCAGCACCAACGCCTGGCTGCAGACGGGCAACTGGACCGTGCGCACTGGACGGATTTTTTCAGAGGCCGAACTGCGCGCCGGTTCCGCCGTCTGCCTGATCGGCGAGACCGTACGCCGCGAACTCTATGGCACGAGCGACGCCTTGGGCGAGCAGCTGCGGGTGAAAGCGTTTTCGTGCGAGGTGGTGGGTGTGCTGGCGCCCAAGGGACAGGGCGCTTTTGGCAATGACCAGGACGACACCGTGCTGGTGCCCCTCAAGACGCTGCAGCGCCGCGTGACCGGCAACACCCGCGTCAACACGCTGCTGGTGTCCATGAAGGACGGCAGCGACCCCGAGCGGGTGAAGACCAGCCTGACCCAGCTGCTGCGCGAGCTGCGCAAGCTCTCCGACACCGACGAGGACAACTTCAACGTGCTCGACACCAAGCAGCTGGCCGACACGCTCTCGGGCACCACCAAGGTGCTGACCATGCTGCTGGGCGCGGTGGCGGCGGTGAGCCTGCTGGTGGGCGGCATCGGCATCATGAACATCATGCTCGTGAGCGTGACCGAGCGCACCCGCGAGATTGGCCTGCGCCTGGCCATTGGCGCCCTGGAGCGCGAGGTGCTGCTGCAGTTTCTGATCGAGGCCGTGGCGCTGGCCTCCCTGGGCGGGCTGATCGGCATCATGCTGGCCACGGGCGCATCCATTGGTCTGTCGGCCCTGATGGATGTGCCCTACATCTTCAACCCGGGCGTCAACCTGCTGTCGTTTGTTTTTTCGGCCGGGATCGGGGTGGTGTTTGGCTATTTTCCGGCACGGCGCGCGGCGCGCATGGACCCGATCGACGCGCTGCGGCATGAATGAACCTTGCCTGCAGATGCCTCGACGAACTCGAACGCCGCACTGCATGGCGCAACATCCACCCCGGCCAGGCAAAAAAGCCCGGGCACCATTGCCCAAATGCCGGGCGTTCACTTGTGAACTGGTCAATGGGTTTTGAAGCACAGCGCAAGCAGAAATTGCAGAAGCCTTTGGCGAGCCGATCGGGGCGTTCTGTGAGGCTTGACACCCACCGCAGCGCAGCGGGCGGCCCGTCACCGGCCCGGGCTCAAAGATCCTGCGCCACCGGCGCCAGTTGCCCCAGCATGAAGGTGATGAACGGCACCACACACTGTATGTGCCCGGCCGGCTGGGCGCGGCAGTCGGTCAGGCTGACCAGGTCGCCGGCGCCGCGCTGCTGCATGGCGCGCAGGGTGCTGGCCGAGCTGGCATAGGGCACGCTGCTGTCATCGCGGCCGTGGAACAGGCGCACGGGCAGGTTGGGCTTCCAGTCGTGGACGCTGCTGAACTCTGCGATGTAGCCCACATCATCGGCCAGAAAGCGGTCGATAAAGCGGGTGTCATAGACCACGTCGGCATCGCCCGGTATCAGTGCGCGCAGCAGCAGGCGGCGCAGTTCGTGCTGCACATTGTCGCCCAGATAGCGCAAAAAGCCCGGGTCGATGAGCGCGCCGATCACGGGCTGCTCGGCGCGCACCAGTTCCACCAGGCCATCCATGGTGGCCTGCACGTCATACGGCCCGGCGCCGGGCACCACCATGCGCAGCTGCTGCAGGTGAGCCGAGCCGCTCGCCTGCAGCGCCCGGTGCGCGGCCATGGTGACGTAGCCGCCCTCGGAATACCCGGTGAGGAAGAGTTGGCCGTTGTCCGCCACATTGGCCTGGCCACGCCAGGTGCGGGCGGCGGTCAGAAAGTCCACCGTGGCAGCGGCAGATGGCGCAGACAGCAGGTAAGGGTGCGGAATGCCCCTGGAAGCGCCAAAACCCACGTAGTCAGGTGCCAGAACGATGTAGCCCAAGGAGGCCAAAACCACCGCCGCCTCAGACGCCACTGCGTTGTTGCTGGGCGCGTCGGCGTCGCGAAACAGGGTGCCGTGCTGGTAGCTGAGCACCGGGCTTTTGGCCCCAGGCGCCTTTTGCGGCAGGCTGACCAGGCCCGAGGCGCGCACCTCTTTGCCATCGGCATCGGTGGTGAGGTATTCCAGGCGATAGGAGGCGACGGCATAGCGCGGCACCATGTCCTGGGCCAGCGGCTCCTCGGTGACCAGCGCGGCAGCGATGTCAGCCACCGCAATGGTGCCGAGCAAGGCGCTTGACTCGAGCCGGCCGGCGCGCTCCAGGGCGGGCGGCGCAACAGGTGGCGGGGCATCCGTGGCAGGCGGCTGGCCATCGGCGGCCGTGCCGTCACCACTGTCACTGCCACCGCCACCGCCACCGCCAC
>WOYI010328577.1_pt1 | contig 18794 bp, 20 predicted proteins | sample 6423411 | NCBI WGS metagenome assembly WOYI01 (sample SAMN13441803, study PRJNA592873) | oil field metagenome | biome: oil field; feature: oil-well bore; material: oil-contaminated soil; isolation source: oil-contaminated soil from oil-well borehole | place: Germany: Wietze | collected 2016-10-18 ... | reverse complement strand
AAGTAGTTCTCCTGCGATATTTTTCGGTCATATCTTAAATTTTCCATAAAATTTATCAATTTTAAACTATCCATTTGTGTCTCTCCTTGAAAAGTATGACATATCCGCCGTAGTTTTATATTATTATATGTATTATTATATATTTAAGGAGGGGTGAGCCATGAAAAAGATTCTATCAATTCTCTTTGTCATTATCTTACTCGTAAGTACAGTATTTGCAATTTCAAACTTTGCAAGGGTTGATGTCCAAAATTCTAATAGTCAAGTAACTATGGATTTTAGTGACGAAGCCTATCCACCATTAGTAAACGTTAGATTATTCTAATAGTGGACTGTCTTTAAACGCGATTTGATTGACTAAACAAAATTTAATAGTTTTTCCAAATGCTTGATTGATAGATTTCTGCACAGTTTTACAATCTGTTGTTTGAGCAAGGATCCCTACACTACTTTCAACCTGTACAAGGTTCGTTTCATTTAGTCGATTACTCGTTTTTGTGAATGCTCAGCTTTTCTGTTGCATTCAGCTTATGGGATTATAAGAACTCATCACCGCGAATTTCGGCGTAGTTTTATGCCCCTTCGTATCATAAATAATAACTGGGAAATTTCTCTCCCACAATATTATCTTACAACATTTTATTCCGATTTAAAAGGTTGTAAATCACTTTCCTTATTTACATTGATAAAACAGCGCAATCCCCTTTCGGATTGCGCTGTTTTATGTTATTATATGTGATTTTCTTTCTATATTTTTTACACGCGCGCGTAAATTATGGCATGACGCCTAAAATATCTTCTATCGATAATCCAGCATTTTCAAGGTCGGTTGATAAGCTATTAAACAGGGCTTCTTGCTCAGCTGGCGTCAAATCATCGATATCTTCTAATACGGTTTGTAGCGCGTTTTCTATATCTTCAGGTGTTGCGTTTGGATCAGCAATCACTGATTGTAGATTGTCAATATCATTACCTAAATCAGGTCCGTATCCACTATAATCAAATCCATCAAGAACCGTGTTGATAGTGTTTTGAATATCCTCTATGGGTGTTGTACCTAAACCGACATATAATCGTAATCGACTAGATACCACCGCAACATCTTCCAATGACATGCCGACTTGACTTAACTCTTGATCGAAGTCTTCTATAACGATATTACCATCTTGGACGAGTGCATTATTTTCACCTAACAATGTCAAAATATTTATGATGTGTTCTTCGCCGACGACGACTTCACCTGCGGTCAATGAATTTAATTCAATCACGAGATTGGGTCCTTCAACCGATGGTATGGCATTTATTTTGATGATCGTTTTAAATTCATGTGACGTTTCCGCTGTATCAATCAATGTCAACGGTATATTGAAAGTCAATTCATCATCACTCATCGCCAAATATGGAATGAGTGTTTTCATCTCATAGTGATCAAATAATACTGTGCTAAATAGATATGTTGGATCGGCAAACGAATCTCTCATCATGTATTCCATCATTTGATTCAGTGTCAACTCATCAAATGAAATATAGGGCGCCGTTTCTGTTGTGAGCACACTCATTAATAGTGTTGATGCTTGTGCTTGTAAGATTGAATGCAGTTCTGCATCTGTCGCGATTGGTGAACTCAAGACATAGGGTATTGAGTCATCATAAGCCTTTCCCAAAGCCAATGATGCACTAAATCCATTATCTTTAGAAAACCCAACATCCAACATCTCATTCGCATCTAAAAACGCTAATAAAGAATTAACAAGTGCGGCTTCTTGAGGATCGGTGATCTGTTCTTCAACAAGTGATTGAATATCTAATGTGACGGATCTTTCACCAACATCAAATGTTCCTAAACCGCCAAGATATTCATTGATCAAAGATGCGATATCTTGTTTTACAATGGTTTCAACCAACCAATCAGCAACTGGGAATGCCCAAGCTAATCCTAGATTTCCGATGGTTAATTTATCCAGTGTTAAAATGATTTCTTCCGTTGACACATCAAGGTTAAATGCCAATAGCAATCTTGTTTTAAATGAGATACCCGCAAAGAACACGTGTGCACCAGCTTCAACTTCAAGTAAATCATCTTCAAATCTTATCCATGCACCTTGAAGTCCATAATTTTCAGTTTTGATGACATATTCGTCATTTTCACCACCAGAACCATCCAAATAATTGGCGTTCATTGGTATAAAAACCATGTTCTTTATCATGACGTTTGTTTCATCCTGAGCCAAAGATAACGCCACCTCGGATGTGCTGTCAGTATCAGTTAAAAATGAGTCTAGAGAAGTTGTTACCATTTCAGAAAGATTCGCAGGTCCTGTTGCATCATATTCGTTTGGTATGTCAACACTCTTGTATGTTAAAGCTAAAAAGAGAATCGGAATAGCAAGAATTGTTAATATCGGCAAAAAAATAAACTTAAAGAGAAACTTCATTTTCATCACTCCCTTTTAGTATATATTATATTTTTCCTAATAAAACTACAATAGAAACACAACTTTTTTGTAATTATTCACCAAAACAAATAAAAGCATAGCGCTTCAACAAGCGCTATGCTTGGGGTTTATTCGCTTAATTTTTCAAATGTGATCGTCGATTCTCCACCTAATAAATAGTTGGGGTGTGGTCCTTCTTTTTGATATTGATAAAATGCTGCTGCACCAATCATTGCAGCGTTATCCGTACAATATTTCATGCTTGGTATGATAATTTCGATATCTTTGATTTCTTCAAAGATACGTTTTCTTAGTCCACGATTAGCAGCGACTCCACCAGCAATAATGATCTGTTTGACATCAAATATTTCTGCTGCATGTTTTGTCTTTGAAATAAGCACATCCAAAACACTGTTTTGGAAAGATGCACACATATCGTTGATATTGATTTTTTCACCACGCTGTTTTGCGTTATGAACAACATTAATCACCGCGCTTTTCAATCCCGAAAAACTAAAATTGAATGTGTCATTTAAATATGGTCTCGGTAAATGATATGCGTCCATTCCTTGCTCGGCTAGTTGATCAACGATGGGACCACCAGGATAGGATAGCCCTAAAGTTCTCGCCACTTTATCGTATGCTTCTCCAACGGCATCATCCAATGTTGTCCCAATCATTTTAATGTCCATATGATCTTTGATATAGAGAAGTTCTGTATGTCCGCCACTGACAAGTAAAGCGAGCGCCGGGAGTTTTATCTCATGTTCGATACCCGCTGCATATAGATGACCGACAAGGTGATTCACACCAATCAATGGTTTATGATGTGCGAATGCAAAAGCACTTGCAGCATTGATACCAACAAGTAGCGATCCAATCAATCCGGGACCTCTCGTGACAGCTACCAAATCAATATCATCAACGCTTATTTTACTATCTATCAATGCTTGTTCAAAAACTCTTGTGATATGAGCAATATGGTTCCGTGATGCGATTTCCGGCACTACACCACCATATATTTTATGAATGTCGATTTGTGAGAGCACAATGTTTGAGAGCACTTCTTTACCATCTTTAACGACGGCAACGCTTGTTTCATCACAACTTGATTCAACAGCTAAAATAATCATACTTACACTTCCTTTAAGTAGACAATCGCATCTTCGTTCTTGTAATATTTTTCTCTCTTGTGCGATTGTTTAAAACCAAACTTCTCATACAAATGTCTTGCTGGGATGTTGCTGACACGTACTTCCAATGTAATCATTTTGACACCAATTCGTGTTACTTCATGAAGCGTTTCTTCCATCAATTGCGATCCATAACCATTCCCTTGGTGGAGGCGACCTATAACGAAATTTAAAATTTCTGCTTTGTCATCGACGATATGATATCCAATATATCCGATCACTTGTCCGTGTAATTCATAAACCATGTACATGGAAAATGGGTTGTTAACAATCTCGTTATAAATGAAATAAGCACCGAGTGTTGAACGAAGCCCTTGCTTTTCAAGCCTGACAATGGCGTTTATATCACTGGTTGTCGCTTTTCTGATCATGATTATTCTCTGCTTCTGTCTTTCTTAAGTAATTAGGTATTAAATCGTGGATTTTATCCACTTTTTTCATATGTGTGTAAATATGTTTGGGATTGACTTCATAATGCCTTTCATCAATGAATACGGTCTTCGCTTTTTTATATCTGGCATCATCCTTCAAGTCTTCCAACAACACGTAGGTATCATCCATGATGATTTTGTCGTTTTCATGAACACTAGCAAAAACATAACCTCGTCTCGCATCAATCAATGCAGCAATTTTCCCTTCATAACCGGACGTCATGAAATAAAGACTGCTAATAGTATATAGTGGTATGTTTTTTGTGTATCCTAACATTTTCGCGACCGTGACAGCAATTCTAATGCCCGTATAAGACCCTGGACCGATACCAACAACGATTTGATCGATATCAGATATGGTGATCCGGTTTCTTTTAATCAATTGTTCAATACGATCCACCATGTATTTTGCGTGGTCTCTTTTGGCAATCCTAATCGAAAAATCGGTCAACACATCATTTTTAGTTAGACCGACATACATGACAGCTGTTGATACATCAATTAATAATGTTCTCATATGTATTTCACCGCTCGTTTACAGGGAAACCCAACACACGTCATCGTCAGCTCACGATGGGTTTCATCGATTTTATTGATTTTTATCAACAGGTAATCTTTAGGCATGAATGCCGATACTTGATACGGCCATTCAATGACAACCATTCCGCTGCCATCAATGTATTCCTCTAAATCGAAGTCATTTCCAACTTCATGCAAACGATATAAATCGAGATGGTAAAAATGATGCATGTGGTCTTTCGTTTGATATCTTTTCATAATGGTGAATGTCGGACTATTTACGATATCATCAACACCATATCCTTTGGCGATACCCTGGGCGAGTGTTGTCTTCCCTGTGCCTAAATCACCATCTAATAAAATCACGATGTGCGGTTCATCTTTTAGTAATAAGCCCAATTCATAGCCAACCCGGTATGTCTCGTTGGCTGAGGCAGTTTGTTTTGTCTTCAAATAAATTCCTACTTTAATATATGTTCATAGCCTTGCTTGCCAAGGAGCGCGAACATGTTTTTCTTGTATGCTTCAACACCAGGTTGATTAAATGGATTAACGCCTATCAAATAGGCAGAAAGCGCACAGGCCTTTTCAAAAAAATACACGAGATAGCCAAATGTGTAACTGTCTAATTTGGGAATGGTCAGTATTATATTAGGCACATTACCATCCTTGTGTGCCATCACTGTACCTTTTAGGGCTTGTGCGTTAACATAAGACAGTTTTTTACCAGCCAAATAGTTCAGTTCATCTAGGTCATTCTCATCTTTTGGAATCATAATATCCGCATCTTGTTCGGTCACCTTAATGACCGTCTCAAATAAAAGTCTTTCCCCATCTTGAATATATTGGCCAAGCGAATGAAGGTCAGTCGAAAAACTCGCAGAAGCAACGAATAACCCCTTGTTGTCCTTACCTTCTGATTCACCAAACAATTGTTTCCACCATTCGTTAACAAATAACAATCTTGGTTCATAACCGACAAGCATCTCAATCTTTTTACCCATTGTATAAAGTAAATATCTTGTGACTGCATACACATACGCTTCATTGCTCATCAAATCTGGATTAGCAAATCGATCCATAGCGTCTTTTGCCCCTTTCATGATGGCATCCGTGTCTGCGCCTGCACATGCCAGCGGTAACATGCCAACAGGTGTTAATACACTAAAACGTCCACCAATATCGTCAGGAATGACAAACATTTCATATCCGTTTTCTTTCGCTAATGAGTAAAGTGCACCTCGTGCGCGGTCGGTGGTTGCGTAAATGCGTTCTTTCGCTTCGGTTTTGCCAAAGCGTTTTTCTAAAAGTTTTCTTAAAACGCGAAAAGCAATTGCAGGTTCTGTTGTTGTCCCTGATTTAGAAATAACATTGATGCTAAAAGATTTATTTTGTAAATAATCAACCAAGTGTTTTAGATAACTACCAGACATCTGATGGCCGGCAAATATAATTTCTAAATCGTTTCCCGTAAATGGTTTACGCAAAAATTCGATTCCCGCTTTCGCACCTAAGTATGAACCCCCAATGCCAATAACGACTAAAATATCACTTTGTTTACGTATTTTTTTGCTAGCTAAAAGCACGCGCTTATATTCATCTTTGTCATATGTCGATGGCCACTCGAGCCACCCTAAAAATTCACTACCCGCACCATTTTTATCATGAATAACTTGATGCACTTCATTTACGCGTTCTTGAAAGTTTTCTGGCTGCACACTTAAAAATTTACGCACATCATCAAGTGCGATCTGGATATGTCCCATTTCCTTACCTCTATTTCTTCTTTTTTTCAATCCAAAAAGGGAGTGCCTTTGACAATGAGTGGAACCCTATTTGAATCTTTACCATTTTTTGAATTCGTGGATGCACGGGATTCGCTTGTTTATAACTTAATTTCAACCTTTTTTTATCATCATCAACTTCAAGTATGATTGCGTCAATACTATCGCCAATATCTAATATGGCTTCCAATGATGGTACATATTGATCTGATACTTCCGAAATATGAATGAGTCCGACATAATCATCACATTGTACGAATACACCGTAGGGTTGAATGCCCGTGATCCGACATGAAATCTGATCCTTTACATTCATAATTAACCTCGTTTAGATTATATCACATTTTATCTTTGCTGATGGGCAGACTAGCAAAAAAAAGCGTTCACATAAAACGTTATTAAAATCGTTTATGTTTAACGCTTATTTTATTTTTGTCTTTTACTCGTAGGCGAGATATACACTTAATCCACCAAGTCCAACATGTGCGGAAATAACGGGTGAAATGATACCGGTCAACATAACGTTGACTTGTTCACCTAATTGAAAAATTTTATGTTCTAATTCTTTTGCTTCAACGCTGTGATCGACAAAAGCAATCCTCACAATAACTTTCTTGCCATATGTCATCACTTTCTTTGTTTCGTTAACCAAGTAATCCATAGCCTTTGCGATACCACGAACTTTATGTTCTAATTCTAGTACACCATATTGAAATCGCAATATCGGTTTGATGCGAAGTATGTTACCTATAATTGTTGAAGCGCGTCCCAAACGACCATTTTTGTGCAACGTGTTTAAATCATTAACTGTAAAAATGAGAGAACCTTTTGATTTCAGTTCCGTTAAGTAATTCAACCCTTCCTCCGCACTGTGTCCTTCATCCAAATATTTAACTAGTCTTTCGGTTAGATACGCACCACCATTGATGGTCGTTTCACTATCGATGACATGAATATTCGAATTATTGATAATCGTTGCTGCTAATGATGCACTGTTTATTGTGCCACTTAATGTTTTTGATAAGGTCATGCAAATAATTGATTCATATGTTTTAAGTTGTTCGTTCATAACATCTAAAAACTGTTCCGGCGTCGGTTGGCTGGTCGAGATGGATAGATTATGATTCAATGCCTCAACTATCTGATCCGGATCAATCAATCCGTCTTGATATTCATGGTCGGAAATGATGACTTTAAGTCTAACGATGTCAACATCGTGTTGTTTTGCATATTCAGATGATATGCCGAATGTTGAATCCACGATAATACCTACTTTTCGCATATTTTTACACCTCCTTTTGGGGTAAATGATATATTTATAAAAAAGCGCCTTTGAGTCAAGGCGCATACGTTTTTAGTCTACCGTAACAACGGCAATAACTCCTGGTACATTTTCAAGTAGCATCGTTTCGATACCTTGCTTGAGTGTGACATCAAGTGCAAAACATCCGTCACAAGCACCAGCCATTTTGACATAAACGATTCCGTCTTCGACATTGAGTACATCAATATCTCCACCATCACGTTGTAGATATGGTCTTACTTTATCTATTAAACTGAGAACTTGTTCTTTGGTTTCATCCATGTGATATCACCTTCCTTTCCTGCACCTATAGTATATCTTAATTGCTTGTACTATTCAACTGTTTCATCTTTACCTTTATTTTGTTTTTTATTAAGCTTGGGATTTTTTTGCTTTTGTTTGTTCTCAACGCGCTTTAAAATAAAATACGCACAATTAAAGTTACATGATTCATTGAGATAATCGGGAATACGTGTATACCCATTGACACTATGAGGATCTTTATTGAATCCACGCAATCTCAGTTTTTCAGCAGATATATCACCAACGATATACGCATATTTATTGAAGGATACAGGAACATACCGTTCGATAAACATCTCCAAGTTGAATGCCTCTCTATAATCTTTTACTAACTCAAATTGTCCAAACTCTGTTTCAATCATCATAAGCTACCCTTTCAAGCATGATGGTGGCATCTGCTGCCATCGCTTCTTCATTACCAATCGCTTCAATACCCTCGTATGTCGTGGCTTTTACGCTAATCTGATCAGCGTTAATATGCAATAATCTAGCAATATTAGTGGTGATTTCCTTAATATGAGGATTTAGTTTAGGCATTTCTGCATAAATCGTCGAATCTATATTAACGATACTATATCCCTTTGATTTAATGATTTCATATGCCCTTTGTAAAATAATTTTCGAATCGAGATCTTTATTTTGGGGGTCCGTATCCGGAAAATGAGTGCCCAAATCACCTAGTGCTAGAGCGCCGAACATTGCCTCACTGATGGCATGTAGTAATACATCAGCATCGCTATGTCCAACCAATCCTTTGTTATGTAGAATCTCAATGCCGCCTAATATAAGCTTTCTACCTTCTTCTAGACGGTGTAAATCAAAGCTATGCCCAATTCGTTTTTCGCCACTATTTTCTAAAAGCTTTTTAAATGTTTTAAAATCTTCTCGAAATGTTAATTTGGGATTGGGTTTGTTCGAAAAGATAACTTTAACAGCATCCTCTGGATAAAACGCTTGGTATAAACTGATATCATCGTCATATGTCTGTTCATTCCTCACATACGCATACCGTATTTTTTCTGTTAAAAAAGCTTGTGGCGTCTGTGCGAGTACATAATTGCTGCGGTCTTTTGAGGATACCGTTTTATGTTTGTATTCTTTCAATGCTGAAGTGACATGTTCCGCTAAGAAAACAGCATCATGAAGTTCCAGAGCCTTTTCTACTGCAGAAATTGCTTCATCGCTAACCAGTGGTCTCGCTGCATCGTGAATGTAAACATACGGTGTCATCACTTCTGCTAACCCTAACTTTACACTTTCGCTTCTTGTTTTCCCGCCGACAACTAATTTCACACGGTCATCAACATATGTCTTAATCTCTGGATAATCATTTTTGGAAACAACGAGTATAACCTGATATCCCTTTTTCAAAAACGCTTCGACGCTATACATAAACAGTGGTTTATGATTCACCATATATAAAACTTTGGATTGGTTAAGTTGTGATCTACTACCGACGCCGGCAGCAACAATCAATGCTGTATTCATATTATCCTTTCACGTAACCATCAAGTATTTGATCAAATGCATTCGTTTCTATTTGTTCAATCAATTGAAATGAATAAATCACACCAATTGCAGTTTTGGGTCTATTGGTCATGAGATAACGATCATAAAAACCTTTACCATAACCGAGGCGATAACCTCTTTTGTCGATTGCTAAAGCGGGAATAATCATATAATCAATTTGTTTTTGATATGGATGTCCCGCGACGGGTTCGCTCACGCCAAATTCGCTTTTTTTAAAGTGTGTATCTTGATGATAAGGGTAAAACATTATATCTTTTCCTATGACTTTTGGAAATAAAAATGTTTTATGATCTTTCAATAATTCTAGTAAATCAATCTCTGATGACATTGGATAGAATAACGCCACAGTTTTTGCTTTTTGATATCTCGTGTCGTTTCGGATTTTCGCGATTATATCTTGATCAGCTTTCTTTTTATCATCTACAGATAGTGCTTGACGTCTTTCAATCATTGCCTTTCTAATGATGTTTTTCACGAACTAATATCCTGATAAAAACACACATGTGCGTTATATTTAGGAGATTCAGCGATTTTAATCGCTTGCACTGCTGCTTGATAAAGCTGATGTTCTTCTGTCGCGTCACTACCGCCGATAGCGATACCTCCAAACACTTCAAGTTCCGTTTGAATAGAGCCATATTGCATTTTTAGATTTAAGAATGTTGGATTTGATTTTGTACCGCTTTCTAAAACTTCCATCTTTCTCGGGTCTGTTAACGTAACTGCAAATTCAATACCTGAAATTCTGAAAATGCCGCCTGATTCAGATACAAAATTTTGACGCATTTTCTTAATATACTCTGCCATCAACATATTGCCAACATCACGTCCATAAGTTTCGTTAATTTTAGGAATGTTTTTCAATCTGAAAATCAAGCACTGGAAATAGCGATTACCCGCAAACAATTGATGCATGTGGACCATGAAGTCATTATGATCCTTGAGGTTATCCAATTCATCGATATGAGAGGCCTGGAAATGTTTTGTTTGAATCGGATTCAATGTTCCCATAATTATTGCCGATTGCTGATCCTCAAACAATCTCATCCCTTTTTCTCTAAACCAGTGATATTGATTGTCAACCATTATGCGATACGAAGTTGTATATTTTCGCTTATTAATCGTTAAATCGCCAAGGATTGCTAAGTATTTCTTTAGATCTTCCGCTTCAATCAAGTGTCTAAAATCAGTTAAATCAATTAGATTACCCGGTAAATGTAATGAGGCAACCAAACTATCTGAAGCCCAAATGGTTCGTTCATCTAAATCGATATAAAATAATCCTTCTTCTGATAATTCAAGCGTCGCTATGAATTTATATCTAATACTTTCCAGTTCAGCATTCCGTTCGCTCAATTCTTTTTCGACAGCGAGCATATCAAAATCGGTTTTCTTTTCACCAACGCATATTCTACCTTTATATTTGCCTAAAACATAAACCGGCTGCATAACCATATGGAGAATGACTGGATTACCATCACTGTTAAGAAAAGAAAGCTCTTGGATTTCCTCGTCTCCAGGTTTGGCATGATTTTTATAATCTGCATAATAGGTTTCTAATTGCCGATTGTTAATTTCACTATCGTTCAAGCGTGTAAATCGCACCGATTTATTGAAAACATTAAAATATTTTTTGCCGATCACTTCATCTTTTTCCATGTTAATCTCTTGCAAAAGACTGAATGATATATCTTTAATCCGTTCTTTTCTATCAACGACATAATACGCGTTCCATCGGCTATTCTTAATTGATTTAACAAACAATTGGTAGTGATTTGTTTTTAAAGTTGCCGTTTTAAATGTGGCATAAAGCACGAGCAGGAATATGCCATAAATTGCAAAATTGAACCAAATATAAACCGTCGTGTATGTTTCGTTGTTTTTGATGATTGTTTCATAAACGACAAACACAAAAATTGTGATGGCAACATTCATAAATGAAAGAAAGAGTCGGTATCTTAAAACCTTTTCATTTTGAATGCATTGCATCACCACGAGAAATAGTGTGAAAATAGTTATGATGAGTGGATAAATAGGATGTTGTAGTAATGTCATCTAGCTTTCACCTTCTAAACTTCAACTATGCGAGTGATTGTATGTAATATAGTAATGCTACGGCTACAACCGAAATAAGCAATGCAACGAGATATTGCACAAAAGGATACTTCACTAAAAAGTCAATCACCTTATCTGCGATTTTACGGCTGAAGACAAATTGGAATGGAAAAACGATGCCTCTAAATACTTTCTTCATATCGTCCCACCTACTTCATAAACATATTGAGATATTCGGTCAATTTTTCTCGTGAGTTCATTTTTAACAAAATACCCTCAATCGCGATTGAAATGCCACCTGTTTCCTCTGAAACCAATATTGTCAAACTATCTGTCAATTCACTAATCCCTAGACCTGCACGATGTCTAGATCCCATTGTTTTTTCATAGGATTGATTTTCTGTTAATACAAAATAAGCGCCTGCACAAAGAATTTTATCACCACGAATAATCACAGCACCATCATGCAGTGGTGTCAGCGGTGTAAAAATATTCACGAGTAATTCTTTTGAGACTTCACTGTTCATCATGATTGCTTTTTCCGCATATTGATCAAGCGTGTTATGCTTTTCTATCGTAATCAATGCCCCTGTGCGATGTAGCGATAATTCCATGACGGCTTCGATGATATTTACCTTTGTGTGTTCACTACCCATGATGACCGTTTCATTTTTGGTATCGGATTTCCATATGAGATCAATTGATCGTCGAATATCCGGAGACATAATGATGATGATAATCAGTGGTGAGTACGTAATGAGATATTTAAGGATGTTACTACTTACTGGCAGTTGAATATAGGGGCTATGCACGAGATAATATAAACCGACGAGTACTAAAAAAATCAAGGCGATTGAAAACATCTTTCGATTCGTGATCAAAATTTTTATGACAAGAATCGCAATGATGAATACAATATATACATCAAGTAAAAATCGCCAAATTGTTACCCCAAAAATACTTAAAAGTACTGGCATATATGCAATGCTCCTTTTGCTATTATTATATCACAAATATCATAATCCGCTGATGCGATTACTATGTGATTATTTGCTTAATTTTAGCAGCCAAACCAGTAACTTCAGAAACTGTAATACTGCATAATGCAATACGAATGCCACCCGCCATTGGTATTGCATAAATATCATGATCGGCAAGCCTATGGAAACTATCCAGCGGATGTGGCGTTTTGACAATTGTATAAAATCCACTGCTGAACGGATACGTTTCAAGACCGATATCACTCGCTTCTTTTCTAAAAATAGCACTTCGTTTAGAAACGACTGTTTTAGCATCATTTAACGCCTTTATAAAATTTATTCTTTCTTCTTTTTGGGCAAAGAAATTAAATAAAGAAATAGCAAGCGTTGGCGTTGCAGACCATGAACCTCTAGCTTCTAATACGAATTTATCATGGAAATCATCAACGGCAGATTTTATCTTAGATAAGCCAATTGCCGCACCCATACGTAAACCGTAAACACCAAAAGTCTTACTGCCACTAAAAGCAATCACCACAAATACATGGGGAGCAATTTTTGATAATTTAGAAAGCTTTAAACGCGAATTTTTTTCGTCCGAAAACTCTAGATAGGCTAAATCGTATAAAAAGACGATATCATTATTGGTAAAAACGTTCAATGAAGCGATTATCTCATCCCATTCTTGGTTTGATAGCGTATACCCTGTTGGGTTGTGACACGGATCGTTGACAACCACAATAACACGTTGTTGTCTTTGGCAAAGTTCGGTTAATCTTGATCTAAATGATGGGATATCAAAATGCCCATCGATAAACATTCTATGTTCAAATATATTTAATTTTGCACGATCTGCAAATCGATCATATTGCCACCTCACATCGGATACAAGTACAAAATCTCCTGGATTTGAATACACAGAAAATGTAGTAGCAATTGCACCACTTCCCCCAGGAGTCGCACAAACGTCCACATATAAACGCTCCCGCAATGATTGTTCATATTCTCCTAAGACCCAACTAATCAAATTGTTTTTGAATGGTTTTCCACCATCGACAGTGGGATACGGAAGCATGTCATCGGGAGGTGTCTCGTGAATGCGATTGACGACAATCGGCATGCCGCCAACGCTGCGATTCTCGTCATAAAACATGCCAATCGTCGCGTTGATTACCTGCGGATTTTGCATCTTTTTTTGTTCCGCTTCTTTTGCAATCTGTAGTATATCAATCTGTGCCATATTTTCCTCCTATGTATCTAATTATATAGATAATCTTCCAAAAATTTGTCGAATAGGTATAACCAGTGTTGTGTCTGTCCTTTGGTTGTCATCGTGATGTGAATGTGCCCTTTAACATAATCCAGCGTGATGCGTGGTTTAAATATTCCGGCTCGCTCAAACAGTTTTTTACCGTCGATTTTCTCATTTGCTTCTCGTGAAAGAACCAGCGTGGTTTGATTTGTGCTAACCATTGTCTTTTGAACATAGATTTTCGCAGACAGTTTTTTGAATAACTTTTCATACATATATAATAGCAAATCTATATCCAAAGCGCCATAGCGGTCAACAAGTTCGTCTTTTAAGTCTTCTACATCAGAAACAAGATTCAACTCCGCAATACGTTTGTGAATCTCTATTCGTGCGCTATCTTGATTTACGTAATTGGGATCCACATGTCTCGCAGCAAACACTTGTTCAATTGCTGTTGATTTTTCTTTTTCAAGCGTTTGACCAGTTACTGCTTCCTCCAATAATTTCATATAGAGTTCAATGCCAACGCTATCGATAAATCCCGACTGTTCTGCGCCTAATATATCACCAGCACCTCTAATAGATAAATCTCTCAATGCGATTTTGTATCCACTACCAAGTGCTGTAAAATCCTGAATGGCGTGTAATCTTTTTTTTGCTTCATCATTAATAATCTTTGACGATTCATAAAGCAGATAAGCATAAGCAATCCGATCGCTTCTTCCAACCCGTCCTCTAATTTGATAAAGCTGTGAAAGTCCGAGTGTGTCGGCTTCATGAATAATCAGTGTATTTGTATTAGGAATATCGACACCGGTTTCGATAATTGTTGTTGAGACAAGCACATCGAAGCGATGTTCGATGAAATCAGATAAGGTGGTTTCAAGTTGATCGCGGTGCATTTTTCCGTGTGCGAATGTAATGCGTGCTTCGGGAACGAGTTTATTTAACCTCGCCACCATGCCTTCAATACCGCGAACGCGATTGAATAAATAAAATATTTGTCCACCACGTGCTATTTCTCGTTCTATCGCTTCTTTAACCAATGCATCCTGTCGTTCAACAACATATGTTTGAACGGGATAGCGATTTAGTGGCGGCGTTTCAATCATTGATAAATCTTTTAATCCCATCAATGACATTTGTAGTGTTCTTGGAATTGGTGTCGCACTCAAAGTCAACGTATCTACATTTTGTTTGATCTCTCTAATTTTTTCTTTGTGTTCGACACCGAAACGTTGTTCTTCATCAATGATTAACAATCCTAGATCTTTGAATTTAATGTCCGATGACAATAATCTATGTGTGCCAATAACAACATCAACAAATCCTTTTTGCAAATGATCAATAACCTCTTTTTGTGTCTTTTGCATCACAAATCTACTCATTAGTGCGACATTAGCACCATATTTGTCGAATCGTTCTTTGAATGTGTAATAGTGCTGTCTAGCCAAAACGGTTGTCGGCACTAAATAAAGAACTTGTTTTTGGTTGAGTACTGCTTTGAATGCCGCACGAAGTGCAACTTCTGTTTTTCCAAAACCAACGTCCCCACAGATTAGGCGATCCATTGGTTTAATGGATTCCATATCATGTTTGGTCTCCATGACTGCACGTGTTTGGTCTCTTGTCATTTCATATGCGAAATCATGTTCGAACGAATCCTGCATTGGTGAATCTTTAGCATAAGAAAACCCTTCGCTTTGCTCTCTTATCGCATATAGCTGAACGAGACGATCGCTTAAATCTTTAATACGCATCCGTACGCTCGCTTTAGTCTTCGTCCACGTTTTACCGCCTAGTTTTGAAAGTTTCGGATGTGCCCCTTCATAACTGCTATATTTCAAAACCATGTCGATTTGATCTAAAGGTACATACAGCGCTTCTTCATTGGCATAAATAATATGCAGATAGTCTCTTTTGACACCACTTAAGTCCATGGTTTTCAAACCCACATACTGGCCGATACCATAATCGTAGTGAACGACAAAATCACCAACCGATAAATCATCTACAGCGCGAATTTTGGTTGATTGGTTAAGGACACTGCGATATTTAATGGCTTTTCTAGTACGATAACTAAAAAGTTGTGTTTCATCGATAACAACTATTTTATCTTCGTGTGATTGAAATGCACCATATGCATTTTGATTAATTAAATAAAAGCCTGGTGTGTCCTTAATGGATTCATGAAGCACATCTCTATTTTCAAAAAACGACTTCAATGTTGACCTGTAGTGTTCGTTTGTTACACAAAAAAGAATCCTGTAATTTTTTGATTCTTGCAAAAAATCTTGATAACAAAGTTCGAGGTTACCACGATACTCATTAACATTTGAAACATTCAAGGCTATGCTTTCTTTTATTTCTAATGATAAATTGGAGATATCGATATGTGGCTTTTTAAGTTGTTTTAAAAGTGCGACACGTGCTGGAATTTCAAGAAAGCTTTTGCCGTTCATTGAGACACCATAGGTATCTAAATCACGATTGATTTGCGTATCGTTGATCTTCATCTTTGCAACGTCAACCATCACAATATCATAATCTAACGAAAAGTCAAATATCGTCGTTTCCTGATGATTAAAAAATGGGATATAAAGATTTAAGCTATCCAAATTATGACGCATTTCAATCGCTTCAAGATCCGTATTAAGTTTGTCTTTTTCTCGTTCAGATAGCGCTTTATTCTCGAAAAACTTATTGATCTTCGCTATGGCACGATGCTTCATTTCATCTGTATAAAAAAGTTCATGAATCGGCGCAATCTCTACCTTGTCTAACGCTTTGAAACTGCGTTGTGTATCCACCATGAATTGCTTGATTTCTTCCAATTCATCACCAAAGAAATCGAGACGATAAGGATATTCGCTATCGAAAGTATGAAAATCAAGAATGTTACCTCTGACACTAAATTCACCTGGTTTTTCAACAATGAATGTTCTTTGATAACCACCATAAACTAGGAAAGTTGTCAGTTCTTCAATCGCGTATGATTCGTGTACATGAATTATTTTAACGCTTTTTTGATAATCAGCTGGTGTCAATTGACGCTGCATCATACCTTGCATGGTTGTGACAACAATAAAAGATTCGCCTGTCATTAATCTCTTTAATGTATACATACGTTCACTTTTGAATTCGGGGCTGCCTAGCGCCATCATGGCTGTCAAAGTTTGATCAGCGGGATAAAATAAAACATCGTCGCTGTTATTTAACTGCAATAATGTATCATAATATTTTTGTGCTTCATACAAATTTGCAAGTACGACAAAAATAGTGCGTTTATGTTCCGAGAAGGACTTTGTAATCATATACGCATTATATGTGTCATTCGTCTGTTTCAAATAGACGGTTTTATCATGTGTGAGCCATACTGGATTTAACTTGAAAAATTCAATCATGCTTTCTCCCATAGAGAAGTAACACCCAAACTCAAGTTTGGGTGTTATAGGTTGTCATTATATCTGAAAAAAGTTCGTTTTTCATATAATCATCAATGATATTCAAACATTTTTCTATTGCAGAATCAATCGTGATTTTTTCGTTTTTATTGAACGTATCTAAAACATATTTATCTAATGGCACATTCGTGTTGTGATCAATACCGATACGAACTCTTTTAAAATGATTCGACTGCAGTAGCGCTACGATGTTTCTTAACCCGTTGTGTCCGCCATGTCCACCAAACGCACGTAATCTTAATCTGCCAATATCGATATTAACATCATCAACAAAAACCAATATATCATCTAGATCGATACGATAATATTGAATTGTTTTTAAAATGGATTGTCCCGAAAGATTCATATATGTTGTTGGTTTTAACAATATTGCTTTTTCTTCATGCAAATTGACTTGACAAAGTTCTCCATCAAATCGCTTATCTAATTTCATGGTCAATCCCTGTTTCTTCACAAATTGATCAATCACCATATAACCAACATTATGTCTCGTTTTTTCATATTTTTTTCCAGGATTTCCAAGTCCTACAATCAATTTCATCAATTGTCCTCAGCATGTGAGATTCGGTCGAAAATTTGACTGATTGGTTCGTCTTTAATGATGTGTAAGATGGAGAGACCTAACAGCGGGCCAATTGATAATTGTTTAATTTTAGGTGCGCGTTCTTTTGTCCCTTCGGGTAAACATATAGTGTCTGTCACGATAATTTGTTTAACGATAGAATCCTGCAACAAGTCGATAGCGTCACCTGAAAAAACACCGTGAGTAGCTGCAACATAAACATCTTTAGCGCCAGCTTCCTTAAGTGCATTAGCTCCGGCAATAATCGTACCCCCCGTATCAATGATGTCATCCACCATAATTGCGTTTTTACCATTTACTTCACCAATGATATTCATGACTTCCGCTTTATTTGCTTCAGGTCTTCTTTTATCGATAATCGCCAGTGGTGCATCGAGTATTTTAGCAAAAATACGGGCGCGTGAAACACCGCCGTGATCAGGAGAGACTACAACGATATCTTTAACCTTGTGTTGATGTTCAAAATAATCTGCAAGCAACGGCGTTGCCGGAAAATTATCAATAGGTACATCAAAGAATCCTTGGATTTGTGCGGCGTGAAGGTCAATACATATCAATCTATTGATACCGGCAACACGTAACATATCAGCAATCAATTTTGCTGTGATAGGCTGTCTAGATTTTGTTTTGCGATCCTGCCTAGAATAACCATAATATGGCATGATGACTGTAACAGATTTAGCAGATGCTCTCTTTAGTGCATCAACGAGAATGAGTAATTCCATTAAATGTTTATTCGCGGGTGAAGATGTCGACTGTATGACAAATACATGATGTCCTCGAACGCTTTCTAAAATATTGATGCTGATTTCACCATCCGCAAATTGACCAACATCAGCAGAGCTGATTTCAACGCCAACAGCTTTAGATATTTCTTCAGCTAATGGCCTATTTGAACTTAAAGCAAATAATTTGATCTTTTTCCCAAAGATAGTCGACATATTAACACCCCTCTTATTTCT
>WOYI011322985.1_pt2 | contig 18801 bp, 18 predicted proteins | sample 6423411 | NCBI WGS metagenome assembly WOYI01 (sample SAMN13441803, study PRJNA592873) | oil field metagenome | biome: oil field; feature: oil-well bore; material: oil-contaminated soil; isolation source: oil-contaminated soil from oil-well borehole | place: Germany: Wietze | collected 2016-10-18 ... | reverse complement strand
CTTACTGGCGACGATGAAGAGGGTCTTGCCATACCTCACCCAGTCGTCCAGGGCCTGCACCTGCGCCGGAATGGTCGAATCCAGAATACGCAGGTCCAACCCGTCCAGATAATCACCCAGGATCAGGCTCATGGTCTCCGGAGCCAGCGAGGAGCCGCCCATGCCGAGCAGCAGCGCCTTCTCGAAGCCTTCGTCCCGCGCCCGGCCGGCAAACGCCGTGAGCTTTGGGATCAGGGTCTGGTTCATGGTCGGCAGCGCCAGCCAGCCCAGCCGTTTTTGAATTTCGTCCTTCCCCTCGGGGTCTTCGGTCCAGATCGTCGGGTCAAAGCGGAAGAACCGGGGGATGACCTCGTCGTCAGCGTAGGCTGCGACCTTCTCGGCCACAGCGCCAGCAAGGCTGCCGAGGCCGTTCAAATAGGCCTTGCGGCGGGTTTCGATCACGTCCATCAGCTTTTCAAAGGCCGCGGCGAACTTCGCCACGCCTTCATCTTCCAATTCCCGGGTGACCTCATCCATGGATAAACCCAATGCCGCAAACTGCGCAAAGGCTTCCTCGGCCAGATCGAGGTCATCATAGATCGTGACCCGCGGGTCGCCATGATCGAGATAAGCTGTCAGGGTCTCCGGCGGGATGGTGTTGACCGTATTTTCCGCCACCAGCAACTCCACATACTTGATATCGCTGTATTTGGGGTTCTTGGTGCTGGTGGAAGCCCAGAGCGGGCGCTGGATCTGCGCGCCCTGTGCGCTCAAGTCCACGAAGCGTTCTGAGGAGAAGACCTGCTCATAGTCCCGATAGGCCAGCCGGGTGTTGGCGACGGCCATCTTCCCCAGGAGCTTTTCAGCCTGCTCAGCCTGCTCGCCGCCCGCGTCCACAATGGTCTGCAGGCGTTCATCCGCCTTCGTCTCTAATCGCGAGACAAAGAACGAGGCCACCGAAGCGATCCCGCCCACGTCCAGCCCATCGGCCAGGCGCCTTTCGATGCCCTGCAGGTAAGCTTCCATCACCTGGCGGTAGCGCGCTCGGGAGAAGATCAGGGTCACATTCACGTTCACGCCGGCGGCAATCGCCTGAGTGATCGCCGGGAGCCCCGCTTTGGTGGCGGGGATCTTGACCATCAGGTTCGGCCGGTCCACTTCCTGCCAAAGCCAGAGGGCTTCTTCAACCGTCCCGTCGGTGTCGTGGGCCAGGTTGGGGTTCACTTCCAGGCTCACAAACCCGTCCGCGCCATCTGTCGCCTCATAAAGCGGCAGGAAAAGGTCGGCCGTATCCTGCACGTCCCGGATCGCCAGCCGGTAGAAAATATCCCTGGCGGAAAGCCCCGCCCAGGCCATCGTCTGCAGGTCAGCGTCATAATCATCGCTTTTTGAGATCGCCTGGTGAAAGATGCTGGGGTTGGAGGTGACGCCGTAAATCTCACGCCGCTCGATCAGGTCCATCAAAGTGCCGTCCTCGATCAGCGCGCGGCGGATATTGTCATACCACACGGATTGTCCAAGTATATTCAATTTTACAGCCGTGTTCATTGGTTTCCTTTCATCTGTTGCGCTTCTATCGCCTTAATTTTTCCCACCCGGCGCAGGTGGCGGGGGGCGTCTGAGGGGACTGCGCCCAGGAAGGACGCCACGATGACCTTCGCCAGTTCTTCGCCGATGACACGCGTGCCCAGGCAAAGCGTGTTCATCTGGTCGTGTTCCACGCCCTGCCGGGCTGAATAGGTATCATGGCAGACGCAGGCATAGACGCCGACGATCTTGTTCGCCGCGATGCAGGCCCCCACGCCCGAACCGCAGAGCACAATCGCCCGGTCAGCCTCTCCATTCACGATTGCAAGGCCGGCCTTTTCCGTATAGTCCGGGTAGTCCACGCTCTCGGCCGAATACGTCCCCAAATCGAGGACTTCATGACCCAAAGCCCGGACCGTATCCATCACCGTCGCCTTCAAGGCGAAACCGGCATGATCGGCAGCAATAGCAATTCTCATCGTACGTCCCTCAATTCCACTCATTTTGACGATCCACCTATTTCAGGTCAGCCTTCATTAAGTTCAGAGCCTCTTCCACCACGTTTGAAACGGTAAAGCCGTATTCCCTCATCACGACATCGCCCGGCGCAGAGGCGCCGAATTGATCGATCCCAATGGTCTTGCCGTTATCCCCCACCCAGCGGGACCAGCCAAATGAGACGCCGGCCTCCACGGAGAGGCGTTTCTTCACCCCTGGCGGCAGGACCTCATCCTGATAGGCCTGCGGTTGAGCTTCAAAGAGCTCCCAACTGGGGAAAGACACCACGCGGACGTTCACACCCTCGGCGGCCAGTTGGCCCGCGGCGTTGAGGATCAGCCCCACCTCGGAGCCGGACGCCATCAGGATCAGCTCGGGGTCATCCTCGCCCATATCGGCCAGGACATAAGCACCCTTGAGCAGGCCAGCCGCTTCAGTGTAGATCTCGCGGTCAATGGCGGGCAGGTTTTGGCGGGACAGGATCAGGGCCGTCGGGCCATCATGCCGGATGGCATAGCCCCAGGCCTGAGCCGTCTCGTTGGCATCCGCCGGGCGGATGGTGACCAGATCGGGGATGATCCGCAGTGAGGCCAGATGCTCGATCGGCTGGTGGGTCGGGCCATCCTCGCCCACGCCGATTGAATCGTGAGTGAAGACCCAGATGGATTTATATCCAGAAAGCGCTGAAAGGCGCAATGCGCCGCGCATATAATCAGAGAAGACCAGGAAAGTGCCGCCGTAAGGGATCAACCCGCCGTGCGCAGCCATGCCGTTGACGACGCCGCCCATGGCATGTTCCCGCACGCCAAAGTGCATGTTGCGGCCTTCCGGAGTTTCGGGCTGGAAGTCGGGTTCGCCGTTGATCCAGGTCTTGTTGGAAGGTGTCAGGTCGGCGGACCCGCCCATCAATTCCGGCAGGACCTGGGCCAGGCTGTTGAGCACTTTCCCGGAAGCGGCCCGGGAGGCCATTCCTTTTTCGTCCGCAGGGAAGACGGGCAAACCAGCTTCCCAGCCCTCGGGCAGCTCACCTAAGATCCGACGTTTGAGTTCAGCCGCCAGTTCCGGATAGGCTTTCTGATAATCTTCAAACTTCCGATCCCAATCCATGTTTAATGCCTCACCCTCATCCACCCGGGTCAGGAAATGTTCGCGCACATCGTCGGGGATGTAAAAATGGGGTTCGGTCGGCCAGTCCGCATTCTTCTTGGCCTGGTCGATCTCATCCCATCCGGGAGGCGAACCGTGCGCTTTCTCCGTCCCCTGGACAGTGGGCAGGCCGGCGCCGATGACCGTATCCACCACGATCAGCGAGGGCCGCGGGTCAGCTTTGGCGGCCTCAACAGCGGCCACCAGCGCATCGACATCGAACGGATCGTCAACAAATCTGACGTGCCAGCCATAATCCTCAAACCGCATTGGCGCGTCTTCAGTGAAAGCCAGCTCCGTGGAGCCGTCGATGGAGATGGAGTTATTATCATAGAAATAAATCAACTTGCCGAGCTGAAGGTGGCCTGCCAGGGAGGCCGCTTCGGAAGAAATCCCTTCCATCAGGTCCCCGTCGGTGACAACGGCGTAAGTATAGTGGTCAATGATCTCATGGCCGGGACGGTTGAACTCAGCGGCCAGATGCGCTTCCGCGATCGCCATCCCCACCCCATTGGCAAAGCCCTGCCCCAGCGGCCCGGTCGTCACTTCGACGCCCGGCGTCAGGCCATATTCCGGATGGCCCGGCGTCCGGCTGCCCCACTGGCGGAAGTTCTTCAATTCCTCCAGCGGCAGATCATAACCTGTCAGATGGAGCAGGGTGTACATCAGCATTGAGCCGTGTCCACCGGATAAAATAAACCGGTCCCGGTTGAACCATTTGGGGTTCTTCGGATTGTATTGCATGACCTTCATCCATAGGGTATAAGCCACACCCGAAACGCCCATCGGCAATCCCGGATGCCCCGATTTGGCTGTCTGAACGCCATCTACGGATAAAAATTTAATGGTATTTATGGCTTTGTTTTGGAGTGAATCCTGACTCATGGAAAATTTCCTTTCATAAAATGATCGCCTTCATTTTACCATGTTCGGATTCTCGCCAGCATCCACCGGCGTAAAGGCTTGGTTAATTGAGTAAAATAAAGCATGGCAAATTTCATGATGGGAGAGGAGAAGTTGTGGACGCACTTTTAGGCATCGACATCAGCACTACCGGTGCGAAAGCGATCGTCATTGATGACCGCGGCAAGGTATTGGCCTCCAGCACGCATACGTATCCCCTCAGCACGCCCAAACCGCTCTGGTCAGAACAGGACCCTGCCGATTGGTGGCAGGGCGCAGCCGCCAGCATCACAGAAGCCATCAGGAAGGCAGGCGCAACCCCCGAGGAGATCAAAGGCATCGGCCTGACCGGCCAGATGCACGGACTCGTGCTCCTGGATGACCAAAATAAAGTGCTCCGGCCCGCCATCCTCTGGAATGACCAGCGGACCAGCGATCAATGTGATGAAATGGCGGCTAAGGTCGGATTGGACCGCCTGGTCCGGATCACCGGCAACCCCGCCCTGACCGGTTTCACCGCCCCAAAGATCCTCTGGGTCCGGGAGAACGAACCTGAAATTTACAGCCAGATCGCCCACATCCTGCTCCCCAAAGATTACATCCGATTCAGACTCAGCGGCGAGTATGCCATTGATTGCGCCGAGGCCTCCGGCACCTCCCTGCTGGATATCACCCGGCGGGACTGGTCCGATGAGGTGCTTGCCGCCCTGGAGATCGACCGGGACCTCTTGCCGAAGGTCTATGAGGGCTCAGCCGTCACCGGGCAGGTCTCAGCGGATGGCGCGGAGGCCACCGGCCTGAAAGCGGGCACCCCCATCGTGGGCGGCGGCGGCGACCAGGCGGCCCAGGCCGTCGGCGTGGGGGCGGTCACCGAGGGCATCGTCGCGCTCACACTGGGCACCTCCGGCGTCGTTTTTGCACCCACCAGCGAGGCCTTCATCGAACCCCAAGGCCGTTTGCATGCCATGTGCCACAGCCTGCCGCCCAAGCCCGGCCAGGGCTGGCACCTGATGGGCGTGATGCTCTCCGCCGGCGGGTCGCTGCGCTGGTACCGGGACACCTTCCAGCCCGGTACGGACTATGATACGCTCCTCGAGCCGGCCGCTGCCATCCCCCCGGGCAGCGAAGGCTTGTTGTTCCTGCCCTATCTCACCGGGGAACGCACGCCGCACCCCGACCCCTTCGCCCGCGGCGGCTTCATCGGCCTGACCGTGCGGCATACCTTTGCCCATCTGACCCGTTCGGTGCTGGAAGGCGTCGCCTTTGGCCTGCGGGACATCCTGACCCTCATCAGGGAAGCCGGCGCCGGAGAGATCAACCAGGTGCGGGTTTCCGGCGGCGGGGCCAGGAGCTCTCTCTGGCGGCAGATCCTGGCGGATGTGATGGATGCGGAACTGGTGACTGTCAACACCGCCGAAGGCGCCTGCTACGGCGCGGCATTGCTCGCCGGGGTGGGCGTCGCCATCTGGCCGGATGTGAAATCCGCCTGTGCCGCGACGATCAAAACCCGGGATGCGACCGCACCCGTTGCCGCTAATATCAAGGTTTATGACGATTATTACCAGGACTACCGCGCCCTTTACCCCGCGCTGAAGTCCGTTTTCAAGTCCCTATCCACTAAATCATACTGAGGTAAATATTGCGCAAGTCAACGTTTATCATTTTTGCAGCGGGCCTCATCCTGGCCAGCCTGGCCTGGGTGATCCTGACGCCTGTTCTTTTCCCAATCGCCCAATCCGACACTGAAAGCGCCGCCGCCCATCCCGGCTTCCAGGCACCCGATTTCAGCCTGGAAACGCCGGCGGGTGAACTTGTGGCCCTGTCCGACTATGCCGGGCAGCCGATTTTGGTCTTCCTCTGGGCGTCCTGGTGCCCGATCTGTAAAGGCACCATGCCCGACCTGGAAACGGTCTACCAGGAATATGCCGACCAGGGTTTTGAGATCCTGGCGGTGGATATGGCCTTCCAGGATACCCTCCCGACCGCGATGGAATATTTCCAGGCGCAGGGTTATACCTACACCATGCTGATCGACCGCGACGGCCAGATGGCGCGGGATTACCAGATGCACGGCCTGCCGACCTCCGTCCTGGTCGGGCCGGATGGCACCGTCCTGGATGTCACCATTGGCTCCGGCATGAGCGCCGGGTATCTGTCAGCCCAACTGGACCAGATCTTCAGCGGCGGAGAGGGGGAATAAGCCATGTTTCCAATCATCGATATCGGCCCCCTCGCCTTCCAGACCGGCGGGATGATCCTGATCGTCAGCCTCCTGCTCGGCCTCTGGCTGACCGTCAAATTCGCCTCAAACCTGGGCACCAATGGGGACGCCATTGAAAACAGCCTGTTGATCGGGCTGGTGGCCGGCATCATCGGCGCCAGGCTGGGGTTCCTGATGCAAAACCCCGCTATCCTGGCCGATAATCCCCTCAGCCTGGTCTCCCTCACGCCCTCCATGCTCGACCCTGCCTTTGGTCTGCTTGTCGGCGCCTTATCGGTCCTGGTTGTCGCCCAGCGCAGCCATCTGCCGCTTTGGCCCACGCTGGACACCCTCAGTCCTCTGATCATCCTGGTTTTTGCAGGCCTCCATCTGGCGAACTTCGCCAACGGCAACGGGTACGGCCTGCCGACCACTCTGCCCTGGGGCATATCGCTCTGGAACGCCATCCGGCACCCCGTCCAGATCTATGCGCTGATCCTATCCATAGCGCTTTTCGCATGGCTGCTGGTCCACACTCGACTGCTGAAATACACCCATCACCATCACAGCGGCCTGATCTTCGCGGACACGCTGGCCGGCCTCGCGCTGATCACCGTCATCACCCGCGCTTTCGTCGCGGAGAAGACCCTATTCCTGGGTCTGGATAGCCTACAGGTCGGGGCCTGGATCGTCCTGCTGGCGGCCCTGGGGCTGATCTTCGCCTTCCAATTCCGGAAACCCGGACCAACCCGCGTATTCCTGTCCCTGGGCTCCAACCGGAACCCGGAGGAACAGATCTATCAAGCCAGCCAGGATATCGCCAAATTCGCCAAAATCCTGCGTCGCTCCAGCCTGTACAAGACCGCGGATATACGCGAAGACCATGCCGGTGAAACCTATATCAACCGCGTCCTCGAGGTGGAAACCGACCTGACATACCCGGAGCTGATGGAGAAAACCAAAGCGATCGAACGCGCACATGGCCGCCGCCCCGGCGATAAAGAGGATGTGCCGGTGGATATCGACATCCTGACCTACGGACAGCAGGTGTTTGCCACGCAGGCCGGCGCGGCCATCCCCAAACGCGGGCTCAACCAGTATCGCTATATCGCGCTCCCCCTGGCCGAGGTTGCGCCCGAGTTCCGGCACCCCGGCAGCGGGATAGCGATCCAGGATATCCTCAAGAATCTCGATGAGCAAAAGCAGCCCGTCCAAAAGATCACAGAGGTGGAAAATGGAACTTAAAGGGAAGACCGCTCTCATCACCGGCGGCGGCATCCGTCTGGGCCGGGCCTATGCACTGGCCCTCGCCAAAGAGGGTGCAAACGTAGTGATCCACTACAATCGGTCCGAAGAACCTGCTGCTGAAACGGCGGAGTCCGCCCGGGAACTGGGCGTGGACGCATTTACGGTCGGCGCCGATTTCAACGATCTGGACGCCGTCCAAGGCCTCTTCCCCCAGGCTCTTCAAAAGGTGGCGGCCATCGACATCCTGATCAACAATGCGGCGATCTACCTGTACGGCAGCGGGCTTGAGACGGACCGGGGAAACTGGGAAAGCCAGTTCCGGATCAACCTGCAGACCCCCTTCATGTTAATCCAGGCCTTCGCCCGGCAGCACCAGCGAGGCCGCCAGGGACGGATCCTGAACATCGCAGATGCGCAGATCATCCGGCCCCGGACGGACCACTTCGCTTACCGGCTGACCAAACTGGCCCTGGTGGAGATGACCCGCATGTTCGCCCTCGAACTGGCGCCGGACATCACCGTGAACGCCCTGGCGCCGGGGATCATGCTGCCCCTGGCGGACCGGGACGATGTGGACCTGGATGCCTACGCGAAAAGACACATCCCCCTGAAACACGCGGGCAGTCCCGCGATCGCCGTGGAAAACGCCCTGCACCTGCTGCGCAGCGACTTCACCACCGGCGCGTTCCTGCGGGTGGACGGCGGTCAATATCTCTAAAAATCAGGGATGTCCGAAAACGGGGATAGCCGCCCCGGTGATGGCGTCCGCCTCGGGCGAGGCCAGGAAGCGGATCGTCTCAGCGATCAGGCTCGGCGAGACCCATTGACTGCGGTCCGCATTCGGCATCTCGGCTCTGTTCCTGGGGGTGTCAATGGTACCGGGCAGCACACAATTCACCTGCACACCCTCCGACAATAATTCCGCCGCCAGGCTTTCCGTCAGCCGGATCAATGCCCCTTTCGCAGCGGCATAAGCGCCCATTTTCGCACCGCCTTTCAAGCTGGCCCCGGACCCCACCGAAATCACTTTGCCATCCCCCTTCTCGATCAGGTCGGGCACAAAGGCCTGCGCCAGATTGAGGAACGAGTAGACGTTCAACCCCATCATCCGGTCCCAGGTTTCCCACGAAAGCCCGTGGACGCTTTCACCATAAGAGAAACCGCCGACCGTGTTCACGATCACATCCACCTTGCCCACCCGTTCATGCACGACCGCAGCCAATGGTGCGGCAATCGTGCGGTCCGTCAGGTCAATGTCTTCAAAAAGATGCAACCGCCCGGGTAAATCAGCGCCGAATTCAGTCATGCGCCCCTGGCGGTTATCCAGGGCGCAGACGTATGCGCCCTGCGCCAGGAAAGTCCGCACCACTTCCCGGCCAAGCCCGCCGGCCGCGCCGGAGACAACCACTACCTGCCTTGTTATTGTGTTCATGTTTCAACTCCTCAATCTTCAATTGCGGGCACGATATACGTCTTCTCAACCCACCCCTGCCAGGTGGTCTCCGAAATCCCCAGCGCCTCGGCCCGGGCAGCCGAGGCCTGACGCCCGCCCCCAAACACACGGGCCAAATCGCCTGCCGGTTCGAACTGACCCCGGTAGTCATGATAGATGCGGTCGCCGGCCAGGTCACACCAGGGCGCCAATTGATACATCGAGCCCGGTCCCGGTGCAGGAACTCTGAATGGCAAGGGCGGTCTCTTCGCCGCCCCCGTAATGATCTGGGCATAAGCACGGACCTGTTTATTAAAATCCATTTGCTGGTGCAGATAGTCCAGCGTCTCAGGTGATACCCGCCTTCCATCGCGCAGGAGCGCATCCGCCTTCTCCACGGCCGAATCCAGATCGCCGAAGGAGACCTTGTCTATCAACTCATCCGGCAGCAGGGTACGGTGCACGCCGACCCTTGCGACCAGGCTGGGCGTGCCGCAGGCCAGCGACTCATAGGCCACATTGCCAAAAGCTTCCACAATATTGCCCAGGCAAAGCGTAAGGTCGCCCAGGCTGTAGAGCGCCGGCATCTGCCCGGGAGGGGTCCAGGGGATAAAGTGGAAGTGGTCCCGGATTTCAAGCGATGCCATCAGGTCCAGCATCTGCCGATAAAATTGCGCTTCTCCCGCCGAGACCATTGACCCGATCCACTTCGGCACCAGCACCTTTAAATGCGAATACCCTCGCCCGTGCACAAGCCTCTCCGCCAGCCGGATCGTCTCCGGCAGCCCCTTGCCCGGCTCCGGCCGGTGGGGGTGCAGCAGGATCGGGCCGTCTCCCGCCGCCAACCCCAGGCGCTTTCGCAACCCGGGCATTGGCACGGGTTTGAAGAGCTCAAAATCGATCCCGTTATTGACCTGGTGCAGCCGGCCCCGCAGCCCCGGGTAAAACTGACCGGACGTCGCAAGGATCACTTCGGCGGAAAAAAGCGAAACGCAGACCAGCTCGTCGAATTTCCCAATGAAAGACCCCAGTACCGATTCCGGATAAACGTTGTCCCGAAAAGACGTCACCGTTGGGATTTGCGAATAAATATCCGGCAGCAGCAGCTCACCATCATGGATGTAGAAACGGTCCGCGGCCGCGAGCGCCTGCGAAACCTTTTGCACGATCAACGCCAGATCACCCCCACCAATGGCATAAGGCTGTGGAAACGGCAAATGGAACGGCAGCACGGGGAAAACCCGGACGCCTTCCGCCCAGCGGAAGGGCGCCGGTTCACCCGCCGGCCGGGCGCAGAGGATTTCCACGTCATGACCCTGCGCGCCAAGGTGCCGGGCAATGGAGTAAAGATGCTTGGACGCACCGCCCGTGACCATATCCGGGAAAATCGGGTTGATCGAGAAGATCACAATTTTCATGGGGCGCTCATTTCAGGAATTATCGGTACAATGAGACCATATAGAAAGCGAGCATCAATGGACAAAATCTTCATCAAGAACCTGAGCCTATCCGGAATCTTAGGCATCCATCAACATGAACAGGAGACGCCCCAACCTATTCTGATCAACGCCGCCGTCCAGGTGGATATCCGCAAGGCAGCAGAGGCGGATGACATTCATCAGACCCTCAACTACGCCGCGCTGGCCGACAAGATAACCGAGCTGGTCCAATCCAGCCATTACTACACCGTCGAAGCGCTGATCAGCGCACTGGCCGACATGATTCTGCAGGACCAGCGCATCCATGAAGTGTGGCTGCGGGTGGAAAAACCGGATGCCGTTGAGGCCGCTGAATCCGTCGGCGTGGAAATCACCCGCCCGCGGGAGGGCTAAATATGCAGGCTGGTGGCCCCCCGGCCAATGTTCTGCATGAACTCCATCCGGGTAGAGATCTCATTCCGGAAGACACCCAGCATCGTTGAAGTGGTCATGCGGGCGTCGTGCTTCATGACACCCCGCAGCATCATGCACATGTGCAGGCCCTCAGCCACAACGGCGACGCCCTGCGGATTGAGCACAACGTCGATATACTCCGCAATCTGGCGCGTCATCCGCTCCTGTACCTGCAGGCGGCGCGAGAAGAGGTCCACAATCCGCGGGATTTTGGACAGCCCGATCACCTTATCTGAGGGGATATAGGCGACATGCACCCGGCCGATAAAAGGCAGCATGTGGTGCTCGCACAAGCTGTAAAATTCAATATCCCGAATGACGACCATTTCGTCATAAGCCACATCGAACACGGCGTCATTGATCAGCGCCCGGGGGTCCATCCGGTAACCGCCCAATAATTCCTCATAGGATTTTGCAACCCGGTGAGGCGTTTTAAGCAGCCCCTGCCGGTCAGGGTCTTCGCCGATGGCGATCAACATCTCCTTGACCGATTCTTCAATCTTGTCGGTGTCCATTTCCTCTTCGCAAAACAAATCTGCCGCCTGGGCAAGGGGATCGTTGCAGTCTTCTACCATAAAAACCTCCAAATTTTATTTGTTCTTCAATACGCATCTATTCTAGCACTCATTTTTTTAGAAATGCCATAAAAATTAACGGCCTGTACAATGTCCTGTACAGGCCGTCTCAATTGTTACGAACTCACTTACCCAATTTCAGGGATGATGATCCCGTACGTGCCATCGCGCCGTTTATACATCACGTTAAATTCGCTGGTGTTGGCATTATAGAAAACGAAGAAGTTCTCATGCCCCAGCAGCTGCATTTGCTCGACCGCTTCCAACTCATCCATCGGCACGAGCATGAAGCGTTTGCGCCGGGCGATCACCGGCTCCGCTTCTTCTTCTTCGCCCATCTGAGCCATGGAGGTATCAATCGCCTCGGCGATGGTCTGTCCATCCCCGCGGCCGCGATCGCGTTTCCCCTTGTACCGCCGGATCTGACGCCGCATCTTATCCAGGGCGGCATCTACCGCTGCAAAAATGCTGTCGGATCGTTCTTCCGAACGGAGAATGAAGCCTTTACCCCGCAAGGTCAATTGTGCAACATACCTATCATTCGCGTTTCTGGCCGTTTTGGTATAAGAAAGATCTACACGGCACTCATCCACCTCATCCAGAAACTTTTCAAGTTTTTCAACCTTTCCAATTACATAGTCATTGAGACGGTCGGTCAATTCCAGGTTCTTGGTGAAGATATCGATCTTGACGGTCATTTAGGCCTCCTTTTTTGAGTGGGTATTCAGATTATACTTGATCGGGATTCAAATGGACGCTCACTTTCCGGGTGGATCGGCCGCGCCAGAGTGAGGCAAAAAACAGCGGACGCCTCTCCCCCACGCAAGGCTTGGGCACATTCCCTGATCGTTGAGCCGGTCGTGGTTACATCATCCACGAGGAGCACCCGCCTGCCGGCTACCAAACCGTGCTCCGCACTGAACGCCCCCCTGACATTCTCACGGCGCGCCGCGGCCCCCAGCTCCACCTGCGATTGGGTATTGCGGATGCGGCGCAGCCCGTCAGGGGCAAAACGCACACCCAGCCGCAGGGCAACCGGCCGAGCCAGCAAAGCGGACTGGTTATACCCGCGCTCGATGCGGCGTATCGGGCTGAGCGGGACGGGGATCACTAAATCGGGTGACCAGCCCTCTGCGCACACAATTGCCGTCAACGGGTCAGTGAAGACTTCACCGAGACTCTGGCCCCCGCCATATTTCAAGGCGTGCACGAATGCGCGGGTGACCCCCTCATAACGAGCCAGGCTGCGCATTGCATCATACGGCGGCGGTTCATCTTCGCAGGCCTGGCAGCGCTGCCCGTCCCCCGCCAAAGGGAATCCGCATCGCTCACACACATGCCCGTCAATGAAGCGCACGGATTCCATACAATTAACGCATAGGCGATAACCGGGTTCGCCGCACCCCACACATTCAGGTGGGTAGATCCAATCCAGAACCGACCAAAAACCCCGATATAGAACTTCTGCTACACGGCTGTTCGACACCAATTATCGCTTATCACTCCACTTAATCTTAATTTTCAAACTATGATTGCTGGATGGATTGAAGCATATCCTGCCAGAGATTGACCAGTGCGGGCCTGAGCAGGAAAAAAATAGTCACCAGCACCAGCACAACCAAGATGATGATAAGGATCCACTCAATCAGACCCTGGCCGCGCTCATCTGGTAGTTTTATCATGCCACCTCCTGTAAATTACGTTAAAACCATTATAGTACATCTCTTTCAGCCTTATAATGGTCTTATCGGTGCAATAATGCAATAGTCCCTATAAAATCTATTGCTTCTCAATTTTGAAATTTGTATAATAAAATCGAAAGTTAATCAGGAAATACGACCTAAATGAGTCCAATAGCAAATGGAGGAACTATGAGTGATATTTATGAGCGTGTAGAGGGCCAGCAGGATTTCTTTACGAAAATCTTAGCCAAGATCCCCGGGTTCAAAGGTTACGTCGAACGCGGGGACCGGCGCATGTCGGACAAGAACCTGCGCGATAAAGTAGCCGATTCATTTGAATCCCTCTACGCCCGTGTATCCAGTCTGCAACGCGATTTGATCGGCCAGGGTCAGATCAAGTATATTGACGACCTGGAAGCAGCCGCCATCAAACTGCGCCAATTCATTGACCGGGTTCGGACGGCCTCCTACGGCTATTCCGGCATCTTCGACGCCATCAAAATCCGCCAGGATGAGCTGACAACGGTTTATGAATATGACTATGCGCTGCTGGCACTCGGTGACGAGGTCAGTTCTGCTGTCGATAACGTCGAAACATCGATCGGCACCGATGGGCTGGATGCCGCCATCCGGCACCTTGTCAGCGTCAGTCAACAGTGCGTGGAAGCCTTCAACAAACGTTCTGAAGTATTGAAAGGTATAGCTGCCGAATAAGCGGGTCAGGCGAAATAATCGAATTCATCAAGTAGAAATTGGAGTGAAAGACTATGGCTAGAATTTTTGATGTTGTTGAATATCCAAAGGAGATGGCGGACGAGATCGTACACCGATTCCCCGAATCTGGTGTGGCCGATTTGCGAATTGGCTCACAGGTCATCGTCCGAGAATCACAAAACGTTGTGTTCATGCGGGATGGGCGGGCATTGGACGTGCTCGGTCCCGGGCGCCATACGATCGAGACGGCCAATATCCCCTTACTGGTTGATCTGATCGGCAAAGCTTTTGGCGACCGGACCCCCTTCACCGCAGAGATCTTCTATATCTCAATGAAGGAATTCGCCGACCGCAAATGGGGCACCCCCCAACCGATCATCGTCCGGAACCCCGGCGTCGGGCTTGGCGTGGCATTGCTGCAGGGCTTCGGCTCCTACAGCTTCAGGGTCAGCGATCCTCAACAGTTCGTGACCCAGATCGTCGGCGCCCAGGGCTACTATCGCACCAGCGATATTGAGAACCGGCTGCGCACAATGCTGCTCTCCCGCCTGCAGGACCTCCTGGGCGAGACCACGGCTGAGAATAGCGTGCTCGACCTGATCGGCCTGACGGACGAGCTTTCCGCCGGCGTGCGGGCCAAGGCCCAGGATGATTTCAAGGCCATCGGCCTCCAGCTTCAATCGTTCTACATCGGGAACCTCAAACCTTCCGATAAATCGGCAGAGGAACTGCGGGCGATGGGTATGCTGGACATGCAGACCTACACCCAGCTGCAGGCAGCCGATGCCATGCGGGATGCCGCCCAGAACCCCAGCGGTGGTGCAGGACTGACGGCCGGCATCGGTGCCGGAATGGGGATCGGCAATGCTCTCTCCAGCGCCCTGAACAACCAGACGCAGGGCAGCAGTCAGGCCTCAGGCGGCGCGAACGGCGCAGCAGCCATGCCCGACATCATGACCCCTGCCGAGGCGGCCCAATTCCTGAAAGTTTCCGCTGAAGACGTGGTGGCTGCCATCGAAGCCGGCGACCTCAAAGCTCGCAAGATCGGCAACGCCTATCGCATCAGCAAGGAATCACTGAACGACTTCCTCAAAGGCTGATAGGTTTCAAAACACCCCCAGGATTTCGAAAATCCCGGGGGGTTTTGCTATGGTAAGAGGCGGTCCCAAAAGTAAGGGGCAGCCTCTTTTCATAGCGGAAAAAGTACGGTTCAATAGGAGTGTGAAAGAATGGTCGCCACGTGTGCTGGCGCAACACGTGACGACGGTTCGTTCCCGCGCAGGTTGCCTGAACTGGCATTCATCCATTGTCACGCTGGAAACGTAACCTGCAAAGGAGCACTTTTTTCTTAAAACTCGGCCTGGAAATTCATTCCTTAACCTTCGGGGGAAAGGCCGCATGGTATAATCCGGTTAACAGACCCTTAATATTTGAGAGTGACATGAGGCTCCACGAATATCAATCCAAAGAAGTCTTCGCGAGTAACAACATCCCAATCCCAAGAGGGAGATTAGCCTCCACACCAGAAGAAGCCAAACTGATTGCAGAAGAATTGAATGGCCCTGTCGTCCTCAAAGCACAGGTATTGGTTGGCGGGCGGGGGAAAGCCGGCGGCGTGCGGTTGGTCAATTCGCCGGAAGAAGCCGAAGAAGAAGCCGCCAAGATCCTGGGGAACCGGGTCAAGGATATCCCTGTCCGGTGCCTGCTGGTGGAAGAAGCCGTCCATATCCAACAGGAAATCTACTTCGGCATGACTATGGACCGGGAAAACAGCGAAATAGTCATGATCGCCAGCGCCGAAGGCGGTGTTGACATTGAAGAGATCGCCCGGTTATCTCCCGAAAAGATCATCCGCATCCCTGTCAACCCGTTGCTGGGGCTGAGGGATTTCCAGGCCCGGGTCCTGGCCACAGATATCGAAATCCCCCGCAGCTTGTGGCGTTCATTTATCACCATTTGCCAGAAGATATACACGGTCTACCAACAGCTCGATACAACCCTGATAGAGATCAACCCGCTCGTCATCACGGACGAACACCGCCTGATGGCCCTGGATGCAAAGATCATCATCGACGACAACGCCCTTTTCCGCCATCCGGACATGGTCGACAAGCGTGACACCTCCGCCGAAGCGCCGGAAGAAATCGAAGCGCGGAAATTCGGTCTGGCCTATATCAAACTGGATGGCAATATCGGCTGCCTGGTCAACGGCGCCGGCCTGGCGATGGCGACCATGGACATCATCCAGCAGCAAGGCGGTCGCCCAGCAAACTTCCTCGATATCGGCGGCGGCGCGAACGCTGAAAAAGTCGCTGCGGCTCTGCGCATCATCCTGGCCGACCCACAGGTGGATACCGTCCTGATCAACATTTTCGGCGGGATTACCCGCTGTGACGAAGTTGCCAACGGCATCCAACAGACCCTCCAGACCATAGAGACCGAAGTGCCTTTCGTCATCCGGCTGGTCGGCACCAATGAAACCGAAGGCCGCCAGATCCTGGCGGACGCAGACCTCCCCACTGCTGACACGCTGCAGGAAGCCGCAGCGATGGCCGTGGCCAGGGCAAAGGCGTTGGTCGCATGAGCATCCTGGTCAATAACACCACCCGCCTGCTGGTCCAGGGGATCACCGGGCATGAAGGCGCCTTCCATACCCGGCAAATGCTGGATTACGGCACGAATATCGTCGCCGGCGTCACACCCGGCAAAGGCGGGGAATGGGTGCTGGATGGCAAAATCCCCATCTTCGATTCCGTTCGGACAGGCGTGGAGGTTACCGGTGCAAACGCCAGTGTGATCTTCGTCCCGGCCCGGTTCGCAGCAGATGCCATCCTCGAAGCCGCTGATGCCGGCCTGGGTCTGATCATCTGCATTACGGAAGGCATCCCGGTCAAAGAAATGCTGACCGTCAAGAAGGTGATCCGCGACCAGAGCGTCTGCCTGATCGGGCCGAATTCACCAGGCCTGATCTCTCCCGGCGATGCGAAAGTGGGGATCATTCCGAGTTCCATCACCCACAAAGGAAATGTGGGGGTGGTCTCCCGCTCCGGCACGCTGACCTATGAGGTCGTCTACGCGCTCAAACAGGCCGGGATGGGTACCAGCACCTGTATCGGGATCGGCGGCGACCCCATCATCGGCACCAATTTCAATGAGATCCTCTCCCATTTCGAGGGCGACTCACAGACGGACCTGGTGGTAATGATCGGTGAAATCGGCGGGCGGGATGAAGAAAACGCTGCGGAATTCATCGCCAACAGCATGACCAAACCCGTCATCGGTTTCATCGCCGGCCAGGCTGCGCCGGCCGACAAGCGCATGGGTCACGCCGGCGCAATCATAGAGGGCGGCGTGGGCACAGCAGAAGCGAAGATCGAAGCGCTTCGGGCCGCGGGCGTGCACATCGCCCATTACCCGGAGGAGATCCCCGCCCTGATTGCTGAACTTTAAACCAGCCATTTTTCTTCTCAACCGTTGCGCTTGCGAATTGAATCCAAGTTCACGTTTACCGCCAGCTCTCCCCCAAATCGCTGAAGAATAATGGATTACCCCGTTCTCGGTGCAGAACCGAACAATAATAGGGTCGCCGGGGAGCACGATCACGCTGCTTCCACGGTATCCTCTGAGTTTTCCGCATCCTTCTTCATCAGTTTGCGGATGCGGATGGTCTGCGTTACGACCAGATAGAGGCCCAACAGCGCAACCAGCAGCAAAATGCCTTCACGTGATTTGAGGAAACTGAAGAAATAGCCCAGGTACGGTACCGTTAAATTGACATACTTCCCCCGGATTTGGTCAATCGTGACCGGTGCCTGATCCGGTGCGTTGTTATTATCACCCTGGGTCTGGTAATACCGCTGCCCGTCCTGTTCATAGATGTTGATAATCCGGTGGGTGACGTTGCGGTCCGGATCCTCCAGGGTCCAGAACATCGCCACATCACCGACCTGGTAATCCTGACCTTCGTTCGTGTCGACAATGATAATCGACCCCGGCCTGAAGGTCGGTTCCATCGAACCGGAGGTAACCGTCATCATTTGATAACCAAAGATGTTCGGCTCGGCCCCCGTGAGCCTCGTGTAGATGCCGGTGCCCAGCAGGAAGAGAACGATAACCATGAAAATAACGGTAAAGGTGGTTTGCGGCCCTTTTAGCGGCTTTTTCGGCTTCGTTTCAGCATCGTCGTCCCCTGTAAAAACTTCCGATCGGAACGATTGCGGGGCGTGTTCCCTGATGGTTTCAACTTCAGGAGCAGCAGGTTGAACCGGCTGAGGTGCCACAGGCTTTACCGGTGCGGGTTGAGGGAATGTCTCCTGGGTTTGATCGTGCTCTTCCTGCCGCCGAGCCTGCTCTGCGCGCATCTGCCCCCTGGCCCAAACCAGGGCTTTCCTGACGCGCTCGTCCTCCGGCGCCAGTTCTTCTGCGCGCTCGATGTAGGCCAGGCGGTTCTCCGGCTTGGCCAGCCCGCCCAGCATCAACCAGGCTTCAATATCATCAGGTTCCTCTATGATATATTCATGCAGCAGCTGCCAGGCTTTATCAAGGTCTCTTTCGCGAACAGCTAATTTCGCGTTCCGGAGTAATTGAGAAGGTTCAGTGATCATAATCTAATTCCCAATCTTATTCTGGATATCCATCCTCAGCGGTCCTCATATCCAATATCAAAATCATGCATCCCCTGAATTCTCAGGCTCGTCACCTTTAGAGGCTCATTAATAAAATAGTAACACGGATTCATGGTCTACGTCAAAAATGAGTTTTTTTCAAAATCAGGTCTATAAACATAAAAATCTGACAAGGCCCTGTCAGATCAGTTTTTATCTACCTGCGCTAAATGCCGTGCATCAACCCGAGATTTGCTCGGCCTGGACCGAAAAGTCCAGTTGGGCTGTAGCGCCCTGGTATTCGTTCCCGGCCGCAGAAGCCAACGGCCAGACGACGGTCAGGATCTCTGCTTCGCCAGGTGCCAGATGGCGGGCCGCTTGCAGATCAACCGACTCCCCGT
>WOYI010824821.1_pt1 | contig 18805 bp, 24 predicted proteins | sample 6423411 | NCBI WGS metagenome assembly WOYI01 (sample SAMN13441803, study PRJNA592873) | oil field metagenome | biome: oil field; feature: oil-well bore; material: oil-contaminated soil; isolation source: oil-contaminated soil from oil-well borehole | place: Germany: Wietze | collected 2016-10-18 ... | reverse complement strand
AAAGGTATATAAACTTAGAGTATTATAATTACTAAAAGTTATATAAAGTTTTCGAAATAAAATTAATACCAACGGGTGATGATAATCAATATTATTATCAACCTAAAATAAAAATTCAATCTAACAAAAACAAACGATGATGTGGAATATGGATTTAGAGGAAATACTTGATGTCATGGGATGTAAAACCCGTAGAGACATTCTTAACTTTTTAAGAGACGAACCTCGTTTTGTAAGCCAGATATCCCGTGAGTTAGATGTAGGACAAAAGGCCATAATCGAACACTTGAGGGCCATGGAAGAAGTGGGACTCTTGAATTCATCTTTCCAGAAGATAGAACGGGGGAGGCCCAGGAAATATTACGGGATCTCCCGGGACATTGAATTTCAGATATTCATAAGCCAGGGGATTATTCGGGTAAAGGTCCCTGGCCACCAGTTCCAGGAGCTCCAGAGCCTGGAAGAGAGGGCCAGGATGGGTGAAGAAGTGGAAGATGAACTGGAAAACCTTATAGAAGAATATAATCGGGCCACTGCACATGCAGAGGATCTTTTAAAACAGATAAATGAAAGAAAAAAGGCCCTTAAGAAACGGACCTTAAATTTGCCGGTTGTTGCTTCAGATGAAAGCACGAAGTGAATAAAACTTATTTTACTGAAATTCGGTGCATCTTATTATTAAGTGTATCTTCACTTATATTTCAGCGCAGCTACAGCAGCCTGGCCCATAGACACAGATCCATCCCCGGCACAGCTATTTCTATGCTGGATAAACTGGTAACCAGCAGACTCAACCCCATTTTTGATGTTCAGGCTGATGGCCTCGTTATAGAACACCCCGCCAGATCCACCTATAACATCAACACCCGTTTTATCCGCGGTTCTAATGGCTAATTCAGCTAAGCCAGTGGAAACAGCCTTCTGGGCAGCCAGTGCAATATCACTTACCTTTTCTCCAGCCCTTAACTTATCCAGAACAGAAAGAAGTATGGATGAAGTATCCAGAACATCTCTACCACCAAATTCACTGATTTTTATGGGGATTTCCAGGGTATCTTTTCCCCTGTAGGCCATGGATTCCAGTTTCATGGCACACTCACCTTCATATGTTCTCTCACCACAGATGTGGAGCAGGGTCGAGATGGCATCAAATACCCGCCCGGTACTGGTGGTTTCAGAGGTATTAAATCCCTTCTCAAGCTGCTGAGCCACCAGGTTAACTTCCTGCTGGCCGTGTTTGAAGTAGGACAGGTAATCTTTCTTCATCAAATCCACCAGATCTTCCTGGTCCAATAGTTCATAAAGCATGCTCATAACCATCCTCACCGGGTAACGGGTGGTTATATCTCCACCCACCATTTTCTGCGGCATCAAACTGGCGGTCCTCTCATATTCAGCACCCTGATAATGGAGGATTTCCCCGCCCCAGGCAGTTCCATCATCTCCATAGCCCACACCATCGGCGGTGATGCAGATGAGTTCATCCACATCATTATCCACCCCCAGGGAAGCAGCATGGGCGTAGTGGTGCTGAACCCGGAGAATATCACACTGGAACTTTTCACTCAACTCCTTGGCGAGTTTGGTAGTGAAAAACATGGGGTGCAGGTCACAGGCAACCACATCCACTGAACTGGTCCTGGTTATCTCCATGAGATATTTCACCGCATTTTGAAGGTATTTAAAGGTTTCATACTTGGTGGTGTCGCCTATGTGTTGAGATACGTAGCATTTACCCTCTTTTAGGATGGAGAAGGTGACATCAATCTCCGGGCCGAGAGCTAAAACCTTTAAGTCGCTTTCAAGCCGGGAAAAATCATAAGGTTCTGGGGTAAAACCCCGGGAACGCCTGATGAAGGCCAGGTCATCTCCCCTGAATCTCACCACAGAATCATCACAGCGGTTCACAATCTCCCGGTCATGTAATAGGAAATAATCGGCAACACCATCCAGTCTTTCCCTGATCTCCTGATTTCCAGTGAGCATGGGCTCCCCTGGCATGTTGGCTGAAGTCATGATGTAAGCTGGTTCATCCGAGTATTTGAAGAGCATATGGTGTAAAGCCGAATAGGGGAGCATGATACCCAGGTTATGGAGATCTGACACATAAGGGGATAGATAGTAATCTTTATTCTTATTTAACACTATTATGGGCCTATTTCTTGATTTTAAAACCTCTTTTTCTTTATCAGAAACTTCGGCAAAGGTTTTAATGGTCTCTACATCAGGGGACATGCAAGCGAAGGGCTGGTTAAACCTCCCCAGTCTTTTCCTGAGATTGCAGACGGTGTCATCAGCTGTGGTTCTGGCCACCAGGTGGGTGCCGCCGATGCCCTTAACTGCCAGGATATTACCCTCATCTATGAGCTTAACAGTCTCCTTGATTGGATCTTTTACCTCTAACATTTTATCCCGGAATAAGAAGACGGAAGGTCCACAGACCGGGCAACAAGTTGCTTCTGCGTGGTATCGGCGGTCTTCAGGGTCTTTATACTCCATTAAACAATCGGGACAGAGGGGGAACTCTTCCATGGAGGTTCTCTCCCGGTCATAGGGAACGCTTTTTATCACGGTGAAACGGGGTCCGCAGTCGGTGCAGGCGGTGAATGGATAGCCATACCTCCTGTCATGGGGGTTTTTAACTTCTTCCAGACAGTTGTCACAGGTAGCCACATCCGGGGGTATCACTGAAGAACCAGAGAAATGGGAGGAACTTTCCAGTATTTCAAAGTCATTGAATTCCTCTTCACCATCTGTATCCAGCCATTTAATTTCCAAGGAAGTAATCTTAGATATGGGTGGGGTGTTGGTTTTCAAATTATCGGTGAATTCTGTGATTTCAGCTTTACTTCCTTCCAGGACAATCTCCACGATATTACCCAGATTCCTCACGTAACCGTTGAGTCCTAATTTTTTAGCGACTCGGTAAACGGTGGGTCTAAAACCCACACCCTGGACTATTCCCTGTACCAATATTCTGGCTTTTTCCAATGTTGCACCTCGATTATACTGAAATATGAATCGTAAATGAAGATTTGAATCAGTAGAGAAATAAATTAGAAAATGTATTCAATTCTTTTTAAGGCGGCCTTATATATAAATATGATAAAATTCAGTTGATACTGTAAATGAAACATCGATTGATAGTGATACCCTATGAAGGAAATTCTGCAGAAATTGAAGGATGGGAAAATTTCCCTGGAAGAGGCGGAAAAAAGACTTAAATCCATGCAAATCAAGGAAATAGAGGATTTTGCCAAGTTAGATACGTGTCGGGATGTGAGGACTGGAATTCCCGAGGTTATATTTGCAGAAAATAAGGAAAACGGTGACCTGATAAAGATAATTAACGTTGCAACCCGCCACGGACGGGTGATGGTCACTAAACTCAACCAGGAAAAATATGAAGCAATAAAAGAGCAGCTGAACCTACCGGAAGGTTTTAAACAAGAGTATAATCACCGGGCCAAGATATTACTCATCAACCATCATGAAATAGAGAAGAAGGTTAAAATAGGAGTTATAACTGCCGGAACTTCCGACATCCCCGTTGCAGAGGAAGCAAAAATAACTGCAGAGGAAATGGGCTGTGAGGCTTTAACGGCGTATGATGTGGGTGTAGCAGGTATACACAGATTATTTTCACATATAAGAAATATGATTGAAGAAGATGTGAAAGCACTTGTGGTGGTGGCAGGAATGGAAGGAGCCTTACCATCTGTTGTCGCTGGACTGGTGGATATCCCAGTCATAGGGGTGCCGACATCGGTAGGCTACGGTGTGGGCAAAGGAGGGTTCACGGCTCTATATACCATGCTTCAGTCCTGTGCCCCAGGTATTGCTGTGGTAAATATAGACAATGGGTTTGGTGCTGGTGTATTCGCGGTTAAGATTGCTAAGCAGAACATATCTTAAGATTCTGTTCTTTTTACAACCCAACTTAAATTTTGACAAACCCAACTTGCTTTTACAGGCAGTATTTCTCTCCCCATTCACAGATAGCCTCTAGAACGGGTATTACAGAGTGGCCTTTTTCGGTGAGGCAGTATTCTACCTTAGGGGGTACTTCTGCGTAGATTTCTCTGTGGATCAGGTTGTCTTTTTCCAATTCACGGAGCTGTTTGGTGAGCATTCGCTGGGTAATGGAGGGTAAAAGTTTATCTATCTCACTAAAACGCATTTTACCATCTATTAACACGTATAAAATTAATGGTTTCCATTTTCCTCCCAGTTCGTTGAGCGCTGCTTCCACGGCATAGCAGTAATCCTTTTTTGGATTCATTTAAACCACATTCAACTGACTACATTAATTGGTAGTTAGTATACAATAGTATAGTATATATCTTTTTTGACTATACTTAATTTAAATAGGATTAGTTACTTCTTTATAGTATACAATTAAGAGGTGAATCTTTACTTCTTTACTGTATAAAACAGCGAGGTGAAAAATATGCAAGCTAAATTTGATTTACAACATTTCTGCTGCGGTCCGAAAGGCTGTGAAATAGAAGTAGTTTACGGCGAAATGATGGATGCAGAGTGAATTCCCAGATTACCATTTATTTTCAATTTATTTTTTAGGGTGCTAGATTTTTATTAATTTTTTGGTTTTTTTTTGGTCTTGTTTTTTCTTGTTTTTTCTTGTTCTTGTGGTTTGTAAAAAGTACAGTTTGTGTTCTTGTTATTTGATAATTTGGGTATTTTAAAATAGAAAAAATTAATATGGTGAGAGGATGTACCTTCTCTTGGTGTTTAGATGAAGCCATATTTGTATTTTTGATAAAAAACGACTTTCAAATGGGATATTGTTGGGCAAAGTTACTTAATATTTTCAATTCCAGGAAAAACTCATCAGGAATTATGCTAAAAAAAAATGGTATAACTCCCTTAAAACGCTCTGTAAATACACATAAAAGTTGTTATGATTTTATGATTACTATATTTTTTAATTTAGAGGTTTCTTATAGTTGTTTCAGAGCTAAATCGTAACAGTAAACTTAAAAAGCAATTAAAAATCCAGAAAGTCTATTCTGCAGATCATAATAATATGAGTTTATTCCAAGGATTGATTGAAACGTCCAAGAGGAAAAAAAACCCCAGTAAAAACAGTGTAATTGATAATCTATACTACCCACTGGCAATGTTTCACAGGTAAAGACAGAGACAAAGAGCTATACCAACAATTAGCACAAAAATCCAGACAAATGCTAGAAAAATGGAAGAAATACAAAAGAGATTAAGAACCAAAATCGAACACTTCAACAAATTAATCACAGACACACTATCCTTAAGACGAATACACCACTACACACAACAACCCATACAAAAAAAAACAGCCCATCTAAAATGTACTTTTAGCAGAACCCCATCACAAACACAAAAATTCCGAACCCAAAAAAAAAAATACAAATACAACACCTCACAGATAAGAGCTTTGTACAGATAATTATTTTTAATGGGGGATGTTCAATGGACGTTTTTGAAGCAATCAGTAGAAGAAGAAGCATCAGAAAATATAAAATTAGTCCAGTTGAAGAAGAGAAGCTGGATAAAATACTGGAAGCAGCCAGGATTGCGCCATCAGCAGCTAACAGACAGGAATGGAAATTCCTGGTAGTGAAGGACAAGGAAACCAGACAGAAACTTGTTAATGCTGCAAATGGCCAGAACTTCGTGGGTGAAGCACCAGTCACCATCGTGGCCTGTTCAACAGAATCAGAAAGAGTGATGCCCTGTGGCCAGTACGCTTACACCGTTGACCTATCCATCGCAGTCTCATTCATGATACTGGAAGCCACCGAACTCGGACTGGGAACTTGCTGGCTAGGCGCCTACAAAGAAGACGAAGTTAAGAAAATCCTGGACATTCCGGAAGATATAAGAGTCCCTGCCATGTTCACACTGGGATACGCAGATGAAGATCCCGGTCCAAGGCCGAGGAAGACTATAGACCAGGTTACAGTCTTTGAAAAATATCAATAATCCTTATTTTCTCCCATGCGGACAGATATAAACGCACAATCCACAGACATTCCATTCACCAACATCATGTCCAAGGTATTCTTGACACTTCCTGGCATCGTAACGGACTTCCCGGGGTTCATCTTCACGGAAAGGTTCACCAGTAAAGGCATTCACAGGACATATGTCCACACAGTCAGTACAATACCCACATTCCAGGGATAATGGTTCGCCAGTTACTTTTAAAGGAGCATCTGTCAGAACGGTAGCCCAACGTACTCTCGGCCCAGATTATGGAGTGATAAGTAGACAACTTTTTTCCTATCCAACCTAAACCCGCCTGATGAGCTGCTAATTTATGGGAGAAGAATAGCTGCTATATTTTCATCATCGTAAGTTCCGATGCAGGCACTGGAAAGGCATCATAACCTTTTTCTTCCAATAAACTCTTTAATTTACCGGTTACAATGTTCAAACGCTGGTTGGTCTGATCATATAGGGCCTGTAACTAACACCCACTTCATGCTCAGATATCATGGGGAGCTCGTCAACGATGAAATCAGGTAAAATAATTCCTATTGAGATGGATTTAGGATATTTAGATATTAAGTTTCCCCCATTGATTCTATGAAATCTTTTATGGATGATAAATCAGCAACACCGAAATTTTCAATATTATTTGACCTGATAAACTCTTTTAAAATCTTATTAAGTAACATTGAACTCCTTATCAAAGTTAAAGGTACTTCTTCAAATAAATCAAATCTTCACCATCAAAACGGGCATGGTAATCTATTTTAACGATTTTAAAATCAAGTTTAAGAAGTAATATAAGCATGGCCTTATTATCAGCGAAAACAGAAATATCGATGGCTTTAAAACCTTTCCCCCGGGCAACTTCCATTCCTTTATCTATTAGGGCCCTTCCAATACCTTCATGTCTGAAGTTGTTATCCACTACAATACCTATTAACTGGAAGCCCTTGATTAAATCACTTTCAAAGGCCGATATGCCAATTATACTATTATCAGGAGTAAGTACCGCGTAATATTCTATTTCTTCTGCAGATGAATTCTTTAAGAAGGACGCGATTGTATTGGAGTCAAATGGGAGGTTACTTAAAGAGAGGAACCTCAAATTCTCCTCTTTATTGAATAGTTTAGAGTAAGTATCTTCCAGTTTAGAAAAATGCACGCGGTCGTATGGATCGCAATGGACGATTTTTATTCCTGTTTTCATTCGGATTGCCCATCCTCATCGGATGATCCCACATAGGTAGCGTAGAAACCATCGGTATCAGCATAAATAGGTTTAAACCCAGATTTCTCCGATTCCTTCATGGTGTTCTTAATAAATTCTCTTCCCCAGGCCGTGATTGAATCTGCACATTCCAGACAGTACCATCTGAACCTTATAAATCCATAGACTCCGTACATGGTGTTGGCCACCCTTTTAAGAGCCTCCTGCTGCACATCCAGCACATGCTTCTCCTGGGGGTCGGTGGCTTCTTTCATCCGGGATTTCACTTTAACCCTCTCTCTTAACACGTTGCCTATTACAGAGGGTACAAATCCTACTGGCTCTTTTAAAAACTTATAACCAACCTCTGGAGCGGTGTAACAATCTTCTTCATCACATTCATCCACCAACGTATCCGGAGACACGTTTCTGGAGATGATTATACTGGGGTACAGGCTGCGGAAATCGAAGTAAACGATATTTTCATGCAGGCCCTTTACCGGGTCTTTAACATAACCCCCTTCAATCTTTCTCCTATTTGCAATCTGTGAATTTGAAGGTTTATTAGGAACTATGTCACCGTATTCATAGGCTTTACGGATGAGGTACCACTCCACCTGCTGTCCGGTTGCCATACGGGAGATATCAAAGAGGGGCTGACCAACAAGACGGGTAAGCGCCATGTTCAGTGGCAGCATTTCCTCCCCGATCTTGGTAACTGCCACGGCATCATCCAGGGAGTATTCAAACAGCTCTTCCATCCTTTCTCCACCATCATTCCAGCAAGCATGGATTTCACCCCCATCTATATCCTTCTTCTCTTCGTCGAAGATCTCCAGGTACACTCTTTCCAGGGTGTAACGGTCTAGTTGCAGGAATCGGCGCATGCTAGGATAAAGATCTATATGGACACGGCCTTTCACCATTGCTGAATTGGCAAAACCCCGCCTAATAAATTTAAGTTCGGATCCATCCACACCCAGGTCGAGGGTTACTCCCAGCCGGGCAGCCCTATCACGGATATAGGGAAAATCAAACACATCAGTGTTATACCCGGTTATAAGGTCCGGGTTTTCAGATTTAACCACTTCCACGAATTTTTCAAGCAGTTCTTTCTCATCGCTTACCATTTCTGCAAAATCGAAGGAGGAAGACTTGGTGGAATATACTTTACGCAGACCCTGGTTACTGGAAAGACTTATCATGATGATGGGGTCCTCTTTTTCCTGGGGCATGCCCTTTGGGTTGCAGGCCTCGATATCGAAACTCAAAACCTTGAGTTCCGGAAGTCCAGACTCGAGTGGCTGGGGATCTCCGACAACTTCGAAGATGTAAGGGTCGCCTTCAGAAGTAAAAGAAGAATTTAAGGAATTACCTTCAACCTGGACCTCGGACATGGGAAAAAGTCCCTTATCTATCAGGTATCTACGGTAAAAGGGGATGTCATGTTCCCTGACTGCATCAACAGAGTCTAAACCCCAGATCTTTTCCCTTAATTTGGGCACATCCTGGGGGTGTTTCAACGTGATCTTCAGGAATTCTTTAAGGACACCCACATCCTTCTTCTTGACTCTTTCAATTTTTTGAATGTTTAAATCTTCTAATTCAGTTATACATGCTTCTATATCATAGGGGAGAACGTATATGTATGGTTTGAAACTCTTATCCTTGGCTATTATGGATCTATTTCCATATTCCCCCACCAGTTTCCCGAATAACCTCACCACCGCTTCATCGTTCTCGGTGATGTAATCGATATCCAGGAGCACGAATTTTTTACTCTCCATATGGTTCATTTTATATCATGCAGACTATATAATTTGTTAAAATGAAATTCGAACCTTTAAATACTGAACAACACGACCGGGGAATGGTGTCAAAGCTAATTTACAAGACTGAAGTAGAGATATTCCATGCAATACTGGGTAAAAATGAAGTTGAAGGGATTAAAAACATAAAAAGTCTCATAAAGGTAGGAAACAATTTATTTGGTAGTGAAAACATTCATGTGGTTAGTGATGGTGACGGGGGAGTACTAGGAATTTTGGTTTCATTCCGTGGGGATGAAGTCACATTCTGGAAAGAATTTAAGGCATATGCATATTCTAAGATACTGGATTTTTATGATTTGTTAAGATACGTTTTTAAGGGAACGCTGATTAATGAGCTGCTTACAGCAAGTATAGACCCGGGAGATTACTATATAAGCAATATAGCAGTCAACCCTGAATTCAGGAGCCAGGGAATTGGAACTTGCATCGTGGAAAACGCGTTGAAACTCGCAGAAGACTCAGGGTGTCGGAAAGTAATTTTAAACGTTACTTTAAACAATGAAAGGGCTTTAGAATTCTATAAAAAGTTTGGTTTAAAGGTTACTGGCAAAAATACTGCTGATTGGATCTTTAAGGGCCATGAAACGTTTGATATAGAGTTTTTGATCTAAAAATATAAAAATTAAGTGATTCAATGGTGGTGGCTCGAAAGATAAAGGCAGTTATTCAATTATTACGTGTTGATCTTTCTTTTGCAGCAGGGATTTGTGTTGTTGTTGGAGAAATAGTGGTAATAGGGAGTTTACCTTCTTTAATTGAGGCAATACTTGAGTTTACTGCTGGGTTTTTTATTTCGACTTCTGCTCTTATATTAAACGATTATTTTGACCTAGAAATCGATGAAATAAATGCACCAGGAGACCATTACCTTCTGGAATTATTAAGCCCTCTGAAGTTGTTTTACTTTCAATAATCACCAGTGGTGCGGCGTTTTTATTGGTTATACTACTCTCTTTGTCGCGTTAATATCCTGGATAATCGGTTTTTTATACAACTGGAGATTTAAAAGAACAGGGTTACCTGGTAATTTGATGGCAAGTTCATCTGTAACTATTACCTTCATTTTCGGTGAAATCGTAGTTGGAAATCCATGGAACGCCATTGTCTGGTGTTTCAGTGCTATTGCATTCTTCATAGATCTTGGTGAAGAAATTGCTTCCGATGCCATGGATATGATTGGGGATAAGAGGATAAATTCCAGATCAATTGTAATAAGCAGGGATAAGGATAGTGCACTTAAAATTTCAGGGTAATATTGTTAAATAAGGATGTAATTAGGGGTAAATTCTTAAATAAGCTTTTTTATATTGTTTATAACTTATTTTATATTGGCATAGAAAGCCATTTAACATACTTTATAACAATATAAAACATTTACAACCATTAATAGGAAAATTCCTCCACAGATTAAAGAACAAACTCAAAAAAACAATCAAACATATAGACCAAGACGATATCCCATCAACAAACAACAAACTAGAACGATACTTCGGCATAACACTACCCCGATTCCTAAAAAAACGCTTCAGAGCAGACAAAGGACTAAAAATACACCTTGATCTCACCGAATACCGATGGACAAAAAGAAACAAAAAATCAGTAACATTTTAGACAGAAGCTTTTTTTGGTATTTCCATGATGTATGGACTTGTATATTATCGCAATTTTCATTTTTCAACTTCCGTCTTACCATTTCAAAGTTTAATAATTTGACAACTTTCGAATTATATTTTTATTAAAGAAATTCAATGTTCACTCCTATTCAGATTTAAAAACTCATTCATTTTGTCAACCATTCCCTCATTGACCTTGGCCACCAAATACCTGCCCTTCATCTCGGTGAAAATTAATTCGGCATTGGTCAGTTCTTTAAGATGATGAGAAATGGTGGGTGCGCCTATATTTAAGGATTCAGTAATTTCACAAAGAAGACATCCATAGTTTGTTTTATAATTAGCTTCTTGTTTTTCAACGATTTGCAGGTACAATTCCAACCGGTTAGGGTTTGAAAGAGCTTTAAAGACCTTGGCCATTTTTTTGGTATCCAATTTGAATTCACCATCTGACTTTTACAATTCGATAAGTATCGAAGTAAATATGGTTGTTGAACCTTATATATATAGTTTGCGTTATTTAATGAAAAAAATATAGTATCTACATCTTGCCGATTAATTATTGGGAGACCAACCATGAAACTCTACACCAAAGAAACCAATCCAGAAAACAAAGAGACCATCCTCTTCATTCACGGCTACAACATGGCCGGCTGGATGTGGGATGAGCAGGTTAAAGCCTTCAGTGATTATCACTGCTTAGTCCCGGACCTCCCAGAGCATGGAAATAGCAGTGATGTTGAACCGTTCACCATAGATGGCGCTGCACAAATATTGATAGATCTCATTTTAGATAAAGCTCATAATGGTAAGGCCCATCTGGTGGGGATGTCTCTCGGCGCCCAGGTAGTCCTTCAAATTCTAAGCACAGCTCCAGAGGTCGCAGATCACACACTGATAAGTGGGGCGCTGGTAAACACCACCCCACCCTCTGAAAGTTTTCAAAAACTACTAGATTACCTGATCAAGGTTTATATCCCTGTTAAAAATGATCATCTCTCGATTGGAAGTTACATACGGTCTTATGGTATACCGAGGAACTTTATCAGAAAGTTTAAGGAATCAACCTATGTTATCTCAGAGGATTCTTCTGACCAGATCATAAGGGAAAACTTGCTCTTTGAAAGACCTAACGGCCTTGAAAAGGTGAACACGCCTGTGCTGGTGATGTTTGGGGAGAAAGACTATAGGATCATAAAGGAATCGGCTGATGAACTACTGAATGTAATCCCAAATTCAAAAGGGGCAGTAGCCAGGAAAGTGGGGCACATGTGGAATATGGAGAAACCAGATCTCTTCAACGATGTTTTAAGGGCATTGATAACTGATAATCCTCTGCCTGAAGTTTTAAAGATGAAGAAAATTTAGAATATTAATTTAGAAAAATTTTTATCACTGACGGTCTAACTATTTCCAAGGAGGGATATTATGAACAATAGATACTATGTAATAATTGGGGTGTTGTTTTGTGTAATAGTGGCAATATCAGGCTGCACCATTCCATGGAGTGGGTCTGGTACTAATGGAAATAATCCACCAGATGTTCAAGGAGTAACAGCAGCTTCTCTAACTGGCCCCGGTACAATAATTATAGAACAGGGAGATAATGAATCTATTAGAGTGGAAGGCAGCGATAATGATAAATCTAACCTTGAAATTATAAAAACAGGACCTAGTTTGGAAATAATAAGCAAGGCAAGCGCTGATGTGAAGATCTACCTCACTGTTAAGAATATAACCGCCCTTACTATTTCTGGTCCCGGGATAATAAACGCAACCGGTAATGTTGAACAGCTAGCTATAACTATCACTGGACAAGGAACTGTCAACGCCAAAGATTTAGTCGCCCAAAACGCCGTCGTAACTGTCACTGGAGAAGGTGAAGCCTTAGTAAATGCAGTGCAAACATTAGTAGCGACTGTGACTGGTTCTGGTTCTATAAAATATCAGGGTAATCCTCAGGTGCAACAGACAGTCAATGGTGGAGGATCAGTAAGCAAAGCTTAGAATACTATAAATCCAGAAGAAGAATTACTCTTCTTTTATCTAATTTTTTAAAAAAGGTTTTAATATACAAAGGGGTTCGTTTTCATGAAAGTAGGGATAATTGTTCATTCACAGACTGGCAATACCTATTCTGTTGCATCCAAACTGCAAGAAGCACTTACCCAATCCGGTAACGATGTTGAAATTAAAAGAGTCAGCATGGTGGGCGGAGATAGGCCGGAAAACAAGGACAAAATCCAGCTTGAAAATCCGCCCGAAATAGGGGGTTATGATGCCTTAATTTTCGGTTCTCCAGTACATGCATTTAGCCTGGCACCGGCCATGCAAGTATATCTGGAGCAGTTACCATCCCTTGAAAATAAGAAGGTAGCGCTATTTGTAACCAAGGGGTTACGTTTCGAATGGACAGGTGGTACCCGAGCCATTGGTCAGATGAAGAAATTATCAGAGTCAAAGGGTGGAGAAATCGTCGGTACCGGGATTATAGTCTGGAATAAACATAAAGATAAGAAAATAGAAGAAGTGGTAAAAAATTTCGCTGTCTTATTTTAATTGATAATAAGATCATTGGGTGATAAAATGGACATTGAAATATATTACTTTTCAGGAACAGGTAATTCACTCCATATCGCGGAAGAGATAGGGAAAAGAATCCCAGGAACAAAATTAATACCCATTATAAGCCTTTTAAAAGAAATATCATAGAAACAGATGCAGAACTTGTAGGGTTTGTCTTTCCCATCCATTTGGCAATGTCCCCTGTCCCTGTAAGGAAGTTTCTAGGAAAATTGAATATAAAATCGGTTGAATACGTTTTTGCAGTTGCAACCCGGGCTGGTAGCCAGCACAGAGCATTTATTGATGTTGAAAATATTTTGAAGAAAAAGGGCAAAGTTTTAGATTCATTTTTTAGTTTGAATATGGCCAGTAACGATCCGAAATTTGAAGACTGGCAGCCCGCGACAGATGAGGAAATAGCAGATCTGAAAGCAGAAGTCCAAAACAATCTGGATTCAATTCAGAAAATAGTTTTAAATAGGGAAAAAGCCGGGAAAAGGACACGGATTTCACCACTCCCCTGCCCGCCTTTTCAGTTCTATCTCTGCTTCTTCCATTTCTTAATAGGTTCTATGATGTTGAGTTTTATTCGAATTCAAAGTGCGCTGACTGTGGAACCTGTGAAAAGGTCTGCTTGTCAGGCAAGGTTAAAAGGGTGAATGAAAAACCGGTATGGCAGGACGATGTTCAGTGTTTTTACTGTGACGCATGTCTCAATTATTGTCCAGAGCAGGCGGTTCAAATCGGATCTAATCCCTTTTTAAAATCTTATACAGAATAAAATGGAAGATATTCTCACCCATATGCGACGGCAGATGATATTGCTGGACAGAAATTATTATTAAAGAAATAATTTATAAAAAGTAAAACTTTAATGGTATCCAAGCGACGAACACTCAGATAACGGGGCATTAATTTTTCAGGAGTTCTGCATGAGGAAAATATTTCTGTGATGGTTAATAACTGAGACCAAAGGCGGGGAAAAACCGTGCCAGAATAATACTTGAACTACGCCGAGATAACCTCAATAGATATATCTGAATCATCTATTAATCAGGCAAAGGAATTAATCGGGGAAAATAAAATAGGAAAACGTGGAATTTGTCCAAGTAGATCTTCATAACCTGCCTTTTGAAGATAAAAGTTTTGATCATATCTTCGTATGTTTTGTTCTAGAACATTTGCAGGATCCCATTGACACACGTAATAGTTTGAAGAGGGTTCTTAAAGACAGGGGCTCAATTACAGTTATTGAAGGTGACCGTGGGTCCTGTTATTTTTATCCAGAGACAAAAGAAGTTATAAATGTATGGGAATGTTTAATTGAGTGTCAGGAAATATTTGGATGTAATCCTATGGTTGGAAGGGATAATATATCCATTGATGACGGGTTCAGGATTTAAGGAAGTCCAGGTTCAACCAAAAGTGGTTTACGTTGATTCAAGTAAGCCTGAATTAGTAGATGGTTCCAATAAAAAGACTATTATCGCCATGGTGGAAGGGGTTAAAGAACAAGCTCTTTATATGAATATGGTAGATAGTGAATCGTGGTAAAAAGGAATAAATGATTTATATAAAACCACAGAATCAGATGGTGTGTTTTTTTACAACTTTTTTGAAGGCACCGGAATTAAATAACACTCACGAATCAATTAGATTCCTTTTTTATTACAGCAAGAAATAGAAGGAGCTAATTCTTTTATTTGACTTCAAATGGCAGTTCAGTAATTATAATCCTTACAAATTTTTCTATACTTTTTCCAAAATTACCCCTATTTTTAGATTACCAATGTGTTGATCACCCAATTATTTTATTGATATTTGATCTATCTTGTAATGGCAAATTATTTATGAAAAGGTTATCATTTTAGCGAAAACTATTAATGCATGAACAAAATAATTAATAAAAAGGCCACGAAAACAATTTCACCGTTATCATGGAAGAGGATAAAATGCGGGTTATAACTGTAATGGTACTGCTCTTTGTATTATTTTTAGGGGTTGTCTATGGTACTTTTACAGCTACCGGTAGTGATCGAGTTGATATGAGTGGTGTAATCATTGGTTTATGCGCTGATAATCCACAGGGGGATACTACGGTAATTGATTCTTTATTAGTGGAAGGATATCAAAGCGGTGTTTCCTATCCCCAGAATATTTCCATCATAATCAATAAAAATACCACTGTATACCATAAATATGGGAAAAAGTTGGTAAAAGTATCTGTAGCTGATCTCCACCCTGGTCAGAAGATAGAAATCCGATTTGAGGGGCGTATGTTACAGACATACCCTCCACAGATTAATGCCAGTGATGTAATTATTTTATACGATTTAAAATAGGTTATATCTTTTGCCCGGCTTTAAGTGGGACAATTGGTTTTTTTGGGATTATTATTTGAAGTAGTAAGGTTTAAATATCAACAAATAGTAAATTTTACTACTATGCCAAGGTAGCTTAGAGGCGAAGCGGTGGACTGCAGATCCATTACACGTGAGTTCAAATCTCACCCTTGGCTTTTTAAAATAAATTTAAACCGATATTTTCTAGTATCAGGGGTCATAGTGTAACCAGGCTATCATCTGGGACTCCAGTTGTCTTTGAAGAAAGTGCGCACTCTGAGGAAAGTATGATGACCGATTGGAGTACTGAGACAAGAGAAATCCTAGGATCTGGGTTCAAATCCCGGTGACCCCATCTTTTTACTTTTCAAATTTTTTTATTCCTATTTCGTTAGAGGTTAACATGCGAAAAATCAATGGAATCGTAATGGTTGAAGGCAGGGGTTTTGACTCCAACGTCTACTCTTTTGAGGATGTACTGGTGGACACAGGAACCGGAGCAAACATAAACTATATCCTTGAATCGTTAGGGCATGGGGGTATAAATCCTGCAGACCTTTCCCTTATCGTGAACACCCACAACCACTACGACCATGTCGGTGGCAACCGTTTTCTAGATTTAAAGGTGGCCATGCATCAGGAGGATGCTGAATCCCTGGAAAAAGGGGATGATCTCGCTACAGCAGCCAGGATGTTCGGAGACTCTCTGGGAGAGATGCGAGTGGACTGGAAACTCCAGGAAGGGGATAATATCTACGATTTTGAAGTCCTGCACACCCCGGGACATACCAGTGGGGGCATATGTCTATATGATGGAGAAACCCTCATCTCAGGAGACACAGTGTTTGCAGACGGTGGCTTCGGCCGGATGGACCTGGGAGGTAGTGTTCAAGATATGCAGGAATCTTTAAAAAAGCTCAGTGAACTCCAGGTCAAATACCTCCTACCTGGACACGGCCCCTGCACAGATGAGGGATCAAAACATATCCAACTGGCCTACAGAATACTTAAAGGGATTTAAAACTGATTTCAATGCAATGTTTTCCTGAATTTTACTTTTTAATAAGACGATTAAACATTGTTTAACAATCAAGACATAATATTTTTTTATATTACTACAGATAAATCTAGTACTACAGATAAATCCTATTTTAAGTACAGAATACCTTCTGTTCTATTTTAAAGGAAGTTAAATTATGGATGTATCCTTATTAAAAGACGTTGTAATCATATTAGGACTATCAGTCGTAGTCCTCCTCATGTTTAACCTCATCAGGATGCCTTCCATCCTGGCATTTTTTTGTAACCGGAATAGTTATCGGCCCTCACGGGCTGGGGCTCATAGGATCGGTTAGTCAGGTTGAGCTTATAGCTGAGCTGGGAATTATATTTCTACTTTTTACCATTGGAATGGATTTTTACATGAATAAATTCTCCCAGATAAAAAAATACGCCATACTAGGGGATTCCCTGCGGGTAAGACTCACTGTGCTGGCGGTGTTCCTCGCGGGTCCGGCTTTGGGTTTACCATTTACAGAATCGATCTTCTTAGGGCTCCTGATTTGTTTCAGCAGTACGACCATTATACTGCGGCTTCTCCAGGAGAAAAAACAACTGGATAGTATTCATGGAAGGACGGCCCTGGGAATACTCATCTTCCAGGATCTGGCCTTGGTGGTGGTTATTCTTTTAGCACCTCTCCTGTCAGGTGCCGAATCTTCTGCCCTTGAAAATTGGCCAATGCTCCTAGGTTTGGGGAGGGGGTAGGCCTCATTGCCCTGACCCTTGTAAGCGGACGTTGGCTGGTTCCTGAGCTTTTACACTTTATTGTACGCTTCAAGAGGCGGGATCTGTTCCTCTTAACCATCATCGTCATATGTTTTTGGAATTACTTGGATAACCTCTACTCTAGGATTATCTCTGGCATTAGGTGCTTTTCTGGCTGGTCTTACAATATCAAATACAGAATACAAGCATCAGGCCCTTGGAAATATTCTACCCTTTCAGGATATATTTTAAGCCTATTTTTCATCTCCATTGGTATGCTCTTAAATATTAGCTTCATGTTAGAAAATTTAACCCTTATAATCCTCTTAACTATAGCTGTAATCCTATTAAAATCGGTGATTGCCGGAATTGTGGCTGGAATTTTAGGACTGTCCTTCCGGGTCATGGTACTGGTGGGGTTGATGTTGAGTCAGATAGGAGAGTTCTATTTTGTCCTGGCAGCAGTTGGAGTACAGTACAACCTGATAACCAACCCATTCTTCCAGACCATCCTGGCTGTCACAATCTTGACCATGTCCCTGACTCCCTTCTTCAAGGATAGGGCACACCAGATATCTGACATTCTGGAAAAGGTGTTACCGGTCCCGGATCGAGTCTTGAGTGGAACATATTCAATACCCCGGCCTCAGAAAGTTCCTCCAGCAGATCATCTGATCATAGTTGGATTTGGTGTCAACGAGAAAAACATGGCTCGAGCTGCTTCACAGGCAAAAATCCCCTACGTAATGGCCGAGGTTAACCCACAAATCGTGAGAAAGAAGAAGGCGATGGGGAGCCCATATATTATGGTGATGCTTCTCAACCAACTGTATTAAATCAATTAAATATCACAGAAGCCAGGGTCATGGTGATGCCATCTCGGATCCTGTTGGAAGCCGTAAAATAGTAGATATGGCTAGAAAAATGAATCCAACCCTTTATATCATAGTTAGAACCCGTTACATATATAAAATGGAAGAATTACACAATTTAGGGGCTGATGAGGTAATACCTGAGGAATTTGAAACTTCAGTGGAAATATTCACCAGGGTGATGAATCAGTACCACTTAACAAATGATGAGGTCCATAAATTTGTGGATGAACTCATGGCCGATGAATACGAGATGTTCAGAACACTTGCAAGCTGGGAAATCAACACCTGCAGCGTCAATGATGCGTTAACAGATATACAAGTCTCCTCATTCACCATAGAAGAAGATGTTAAGCTGGGAGATCTCTGCTTAAGGATCAGGACTTGACACCTATCGCCGTGGCCCGCAAAGATCAGACCATAAGGGACCTGGAAGATAACTTCCAGCTGAAACCGGACGATGTGTTGATCTATACCAGGAAGGATGATGGAAGTTAGATATTTCTAAAAAAATGGGAAAATTGAAATTTCCACCACCAAAATATCGTTTATTTTTCATCTTTTTCCATAGCCCCCATTTCAGAGCCCAGTAAGTCTTTAATATCCCGTATGC